>JGI24806J26614_1000452_pt1 | contig 12549 bp, 8 predicted proteins | sample Kansoi200umMDA_FD_26614 | JGI IMG/M metagenome (IMG submission 26614)
AATTGTTAACTCGATGTTCAGCCTCACGTCTTCTTTATAATAATATCGGTTGCGGGTTGTGGAATAGGCTATAGGGAAACCCGCCATTTTCAGTTCGTCTATGATGCGGTATACCTGGCGTTCAGAAATGTTCATCCTCCGCGCCAATTGCTTTGGAGTGCCTGTGGCCCCGTTACGTATCAGCGAATCAAGATNCTGCNNGNTNTCANNATATTCTTAAATAGTTGCATGGTGCAGGTTGGTTGTAGCGATCTACTTCTTATCCAACCGCTAAACTACTTAACTGCAAAAAGAACGGGTAGCGCTAAAAACACCAATAAACCGTGTTAAACAACGGTCGATTTCAGTGTCGAAACACGTGAAATAGCGTTTATTTTCCGGCAGCTGCCATTAGCATGTCTCAAGTTTTATGAATGACGATCTTTGGCATCCTATTTGCTATTTTTTGTTTTACAGCCGCTTATGAAAAACCTGCTATTTGCGTTGTCCTTGCTATTGGTATGCTCTTGCAAAAAATCCAATGATCCTGCAACACACATGCTTTCTCCTATCGATAGCATTGTGGGCACATATCATGGGAATATGAATTATCATACGGACTGGTATTTCCCCAATGCTACAGGTGTAGATTCAGGCAGGTACGACACCACATACCTTGCAACATTCACCATTAAAAAACTAACCGCTAACTCTGTTAGCGCTGGTTTTGAAAATGATAGCGGCGGCTACAAAGAGTATGCTTATGATGTCGCAACACATATGTGCTCAACAGGCGACCCACATCATGGCGGCGCATATTTTAACCTGTATCCTGCACGAGATAGTATTTATTTCTATAGCCAGCACTATGGCGGCGGGTCTATGTCCTACTCTAACAAGGTTAGTATTTACTCAGGAAAAAAATAGCGGCTTTTTCAATTGTCACATTACCGTAACATGGATGTCAATTTTAAGTCATTTCAAATTGTCATAATTGCAAATGACAATACGTGCCTATACTTTTACTCTCGACAATTGATGCGAGCGGCGACGGGATGTCGTCGTGACGCACAGGGATAGGACCGGGGCTTCTGCCCCGGTTATTTTTTTAGAATGCTGTATCAGAAAAAATGACATCAGGCCAGCAAACGCTGGCTTTCACTCAACAGGAGCTGCTTGTCGATAGGCACCACGCCCACTTCTTCACAGACTAATCCTCCTGCGATGTTAGATATCTCCGCCATCGCTCTTGCATCCCTGGTAAGTGCATAAATAATAGAGGCGGTAGCAATTACAGTGTCGCCGGCCCCCGATACATCTGCTATATTGCGCAGGTGCGATGGTATAATAGATGATGTTCCATTATGAAAAAACACACCTTTGTCGGACAAGGTGATGAAAGTAATAGAATGGTTTAGTTCTTTTTTCAATGCTTCATGAACTCTTTCCAGATCTGCCATGTTCGATTCTACATGTAAATGCAAACCCTCACGTACCTCTTTCAGATTGGGTTTGAATAAAGTAACCTCCTTGTATGTCAGGAAATTCTTCTGTTTCGGATCTACAGCCGTCACCATACCTACTTCTTTACAGTGAGCTATGATACGCTGTATCACATTTTCCTTTAGCACACCTTTATTATAGTCCTCAAATATCAGTACGTCAGGCTTTTGAATTTGCAGCATTTTTAGCACACTATCTATGAACGGGTGCTCTTCTTCTACCTGCAATTCCTCCGCATGCTCATCATCAATACGCATCATCTGCTGGTTGCGGCTGATGACACGGGTTTTAGTAGTTGTGTGTCTTTTTTTACTGCGCTGCAGTAATGACGTTTCAATTCCTTTCTCTTCCAATAACTTCGCCAACACGCCACCTTCGCTATCATCACCTATCACACTGGCAATAGTTACCCTTGCACCCAATGCTTTGCAATTCAGTGCCACGTTTGCTGCACCTCCCAAACGGCTCTCCCTGCGTCTTAATGTGACCACAGGCACAGGCGCCTCGGGTGAGATACGCTCTACCTCTCCCCACCAATAATTATCAAGCATCACATCGCCTACCACCACAACATGTAGTTGGTTGATACGTTCAAATAATTCTGTCAGTTCTTGCTTACTCATTAACAGCCAAATTCCTTTTTTGCAGAAAGTAATAAACCGGGATACCTATTAATACAATAATAAGTCCGGGCCAGGTATAAGTTGGTTTATATATCAACAGCACAACACAAATAAATGCTGCCATTAAAATATATAGTAATGGTATTATAGGGTAGCCAAATGCCTTATATGGCCTCGGCATGTCTGGTTGAGTTTTACGCAACTTGAAAATACCTGCTATGGTTAGTATATAAAACAACAACACAGTGAATATGATGAAATCAAGCAGGTTGCCATACTGTCCGCTCAGGCATAAAACAGATGCCCAGATACATTGCATCCACAATGCAGTGGCAGGTACACCTTTTGCATTTAGTTTACCGGCAGCTGGAAGGAACATACCGTCCTTTGCCATGGCATAATATACACGTGCTCCTGAAAGGATAAGACCATTATTACAACCAAAGGTCGATGTCATCACTAGTCCTGCTATGATCCCTGTACCTATAGGTCCAAATATTTTTATGGCCGCAGCCAGCGCTACCCTGTCTGCCGGCGCATTCGCTATCTCTGAAACGGAGAGCACATTCAGATACATGAAGTTCATACTCACATACAACAGTGTAACAACGATAGTACCTATAAACAAACTAAGGCCTATGTTTCTTTCCGGCTTTTTGATCTCACCGGCTATGAAGGTTACATTATTCCATGCATCGCTGGAAAACAACGACCCTACCATGGCCACACAAATAGCGATGATGAGCTTGTCCGGACTAAGGCTTTCATGCGTGATAACATTGCTTGTACTAGCTATTGTTTTCGCGAACCAGGCATTATCCCAGTTACCGGCCCATATGCTGCTGTCTTTCACCATTGTGAAACCAAACACGATAAGTGCAGCCATCGCAGCTATCTTGGCAAAAGTGAAAATGAACTGTATCCACTTCCCATTCTCCACCCCGCGCGAATTGATATAAGTAAGAAGTGCGATCACAACTATTCCCAGCAACTGCGCCGCAGAAATATGAAAACCATCAACCGTACCAAAAAGGATATTAGCATCGCCGAGTGATGGAATAAAATAACCGGTGAACTTCGCGAATGCCACACCTACTGCGGCAATCGTTCCTGTTTGTATCACTGCGAAAAAAGCCCAGCCATATAGGAAACCAAACATCTTGCCGAAAGCCTCACGCAAGTACACATATTGGCCCCCTGCCTGCGGATACATACCACTCAACTCGCCATAGCTTAGCGCTGCAGACAAAGTAATGAAACCGGATATGAGCCAAACTACTACAAGCCAGCCAGCACTACCAACATTGCGCGCTATATCCGCACTAACAATGAAAATTCCCGACCCTATCATGGAGCCGATAACAAGTAAAGCTCCGTCGAGCAGTGTTAATGAACGATGAAAAGAATGTTTGTTTTCCAAGCAGGCTTATTTTTCAGAAAAATACTATTTATTTTCCTTAGCCGCGCCTTCTGTTTTTTGCGAGCCTTCATTCATGCCTTTTATTACATCGCGGGTGATATCCAGGTCTTTATTGGCAAACATAATAACAGCCGGCCCCGAGTGTGTATAGGACAGTATATAATCATAACCCTTGTCCTTATTATATTCAGCTAAAAAATTATCAAGTCTCTTTTTCAGATCGTCGTTAAACTCCTGCTGCTCTTTGATCAACTGTTGAGTAAGCACTTCTTCACGTGTCTTAAGGCTCTGCTGCATCTGGCCGATACGTTTTTGTGCGGCCTGGTATTCAGCTTCAGTAAGTGTACCAGCCTGCGCTTTCCTTTGCACATTCTGTACATCTGCCTGCATTTGCTGTTCAGAACGTTGCAACTCCATTTTCATGCCCTCCTGCCTTTTCTCAAAATCAAGCTTTTTGGTCTTCAGGTATTCATAATGCGCTTCAAGTGTATCTACATCCACAAAAGCAATACGGCCCGTGCCACTCACCGGTTTTGACGAAGAACCCCTTGATGTTCCCATTCCGCCCGTATTCCCGGAAAAATGAAAACCAAACAATACGATTACGCCAATTAATGCGAGAGCACTAAGTATTACAGATAGATTTTTCATTGAATTAGTTTTGATCAATAATGGGTTGATGGCAGCGACAAAAATAATACGATATAACGGAGTTATTTTAAAAACCGTATAGCTTCCTTATATTATCATTAAAGCTATCTTTAACCTGCGGGTGAAGATAATGCTGCTAATGTTAAGTAGTATATAAAATTGGTTGATTTCAATTGGCCCAACTACCAACCCGAATTTATTTTTGGTTTGCCCTTTTTGAACAAAACCCAAAATGCAAAAAAGATCACAGTGGTCATTAACGGGTATACGGGAAGCGTATGCCTGTATATGAACCAACTTGAATAGATCATTACCGAATAAAATGATATTGTGAAGAGTATAAGTGTACAAAGGCAATTAAAAAGCATTTTGTCCATTCGTTTCCGGATCATAAAAAGCACCATTACTCCCAAAACAAACAGTAACCACCGAACCTTGTGAGATATTGCGTTAAACGAATTTATATGATCTTTAAATATTTGTTTTCTGCATATCATTTGCGACTCAGTAATATGGTACCTGTCCCATGATGACTGAAACATATATTGCTTGATATAATAATCTGTCATTTCTCCGTCTTCCGGTTCCCAAATGCCTTTAAGATTGGGAATCATAAAAGCTTTTACGTATTCTAAAGGAAACTTCCGTTGAATATGGCCGGCCCATTTTTCATAGGCGGGAGCCAGGATAAACATGCTGGTAGCATGAGTTATTGTATTATCGCCAATATGATAATTATATACACTATCCTCTATTTTCTGGCGGATCACATTTAATGGGCTTCGTGCATCCCACATATAATCGGTCGTTATCTTCTCGCACTTAAAAGAAGTAGTGTCCATATAAGTTGCAAAAAAGCTGTGAAGATTCCTGGTCTCTGGGTCGGCAATATTATTAGCGTCATACTTGATATGGTCCAATACATACAACATATTATTGGCTCGTGTCCACCCGGAAAACGCAGAAAATACCGGGACATGGAACTGGACGATGTTTCTGCCTACATTTATGATATAGGCATAAAAATGTGCTGTTAAAACAAAAATGATACCTGTTAACTTATGGCGTCGTGACCCGACAAATAATAAAATAATGAATGCAGAGAAAAAGCCATAAAATAAGCCTATAAAACGTAGCTCAATACAAAAATATATCAATACACAATGCGACAATAGTATAACAAATTTTCGCTCTTTGATATATAGTACCAGTGATGTGAGATATAATAAGGTTAATGAAGCAAAAAGCTGGTCACTTAATATCGTGAAACAATAATATAGCCCTGTAGGCTCTATCAGCAATAAAACACCCAGCGAATAAAAATACCAACCCCTTAGACCAAAATGTGTTCGCAGGATAACTATAAAGCAATAAATAGAAAGAAAATATATAAGAAACTGCACTTCCGCAACAAAATCCAACGATTGTACTATATGATATAAAAGGGAAAGAAAAAAAGGATAGCCTATCGGCCTGATATCGGCGTGTAAATTACTGCTTACAAAAATGTAATAATTTGTATCCCAGGTGATACATATCCGTGGATAGTAATATTTGATGACAGCAAAAAAGAAGATGAACGTAATGAGAAGAAGAATATCAAATTTATATTTAGCAGAAAACTTTAGCATAAAATAAAAGAAATGGTATTTTCTTTGCATTTACAATGCGGGAACATGGTAATACAAAATATAAAAAATATTGTCGCCATTCAAAAACTCAAACATTAACGCGGAGATTATTGTCCTTTATACAGAATGTTAAACGGTAAAAAAATAGTAGTGGTGCTGCCGGCATATAAAGCAGCATTGACCCTTGAGCGTACCTATAGGGAGATCCCTTTTGATATAGTGGATGATGTAGTACTGGTAGATGATAATAGCCCTGACAATACTCTCGAAGTAGGCAAACAGCTTGGCATCAGGCACCTGATAAAACATGAAGTAAATAAGGGCTATGGAGGAAACCAGAAAAGCTGCTACAAAAAGGCGCTGGAGATCGGAGCTGATATCGTTATCATGCTCCACCCCGATTACCAATATACCCCCATGCTCATACATGCTATGACAGCCATCATTGCTTACGACGTTTACCCGGTGGCTTTCGGTTCTCGTATCCTTGGCATGGGAGCGCTAAAGGGCGGCATGCCGATGTATAAGTATGTTTTTAACCGGTGCCTTACCCTGTTTGAAAATATCCTGTTAGGCCAAAAGCTGAGTGAATACCATACAGGGTACCGTGCTTTTTCTGCAGAGGTTATAAGGTCTATCAACTTTACCCATAATAGCGATGATTTTGTATTCGACAACGAAATGATATCCCAGGTATTCATGAACGGGTACGAGATAGGGGAAGTGACCTGCCCAACCAAATACTTCGAGGAAGCGTCTAGTATTAATTTCAGCCGCAGCATGAAATATGGCCTGGGTGTGCTGCGTGTGTCAATAGTACATCGTTTGCACAAATGGGGACTGATAAAAAGCAAATTATACCTGAAGCCTGCATAAACAGCCCGCACAAACTGCCTGGACAAGAATGCCTCAAAAAAAAGCAATTATTATCGGAGCCGGACCGGCAGGCCTTACTGCAGCATTTGAATTGCTGATGCGCACGGACATAATACCTATTATACTCGAACGTTCTCAATATACAGGAGGTCTTTCCAAAACAGTAAACTACAAAGGCAACAGGATAGACATCGGTGGCCACCGGTTCTTTTCCAAATCAGACAGGGTAATGGAATGGTGGCTTAAAATACTGCCAATCGCAGACGCACCCGATTCTTCGTTTCTCATCAGCTACCAGAATCAAAAACACGAAGTAGACCTCTCGAAACATTCTGCAGGAAAGGCCGGATATCCGGATAAAGTAATGCTGATCCGTGAGCGCCTGTCGAGAATATATTACCTGAAACAATTTTTCAACTACCCTGTCAGTCTATCCGCCGATACTATAAAAAAGCTAGGGTTGCTGAAAATAATAAAAATGGGTAGCTCTTATATGTGGTCTCGCCTGTTTCCTGTTAAGAACGAGAAGACGCTGGAAGATTTCTTTATCAATCGTTTTGGAAAAGAACTCTATTACACCTTTTTTAAAGACTATACAGAAAAAGTGTGGGGCACAACCTGTAAAGACATTTCAGCTGAATGGGGAGCGCAACGTATAAAAAAGCTAACAATAGGCAAAGCAGTACTCCATGCTATAAAATCACAACTCAAATCGAAAGATAAAAATGATATCGCCCAAAAAGGAACGGAGACCAGCCTTATCGAACAATTCCTATACCCAAAACTCGGGCCGGGACAGCTATGGGAAGAGGTAGCGAGATTGATCCAGGAAATGGGCGGGAGCATCTACCACCATATGCAGGCAGTTGAATTCAGGCATAGTGATAACAATATTCAATCCATAATAACGCGACATACACAAACAAACCAAACAGAGTGCGTTGAAGGAGATTATTTCTTCTCCACCATGCCGGTAAAGGAATTGATAACGGGGCTTTCGCCTGCTGCTCCAAAAGACATTGTGCAGATAGCACAAGGTTTGTCATACAGGGATTTTATTACAGTGGGCCTGTTATTGACCGAATTGAAAGTAAAAGACGAAAAACAGGCAAACAAGCTCATAAAGGATAACTGGATCTATATACAGGAAAAAGAGGTGCGTATCGGTCGATTACAGATATTCAACAACTGGAGTCCTTACATGGTAAACGACGCTAACCATGTGTGGATAGGTCTTGAATATTTCTGCAATACAGGTGACGACCTATGGAGTAAATCTGACTCGGACTTCATAAAGTTCGCGATAGATGAACTCGCAAGCATAGGCATCATAGATAAAAGCGCCGTTATTGACAGTACTATGTTGAGGGAGGAAAAAACATACCCTGCGTACTTTGGTACCTACGATAGGTTTGACGAGATAAAGGACTATATCAACCAGTTTGAGAATCTGTTTCTTATTGGCCGGAATGGCATGCATAAGTACAACAACTCTGATCACTCTATGCTTACGGCCATGACAGCCGTTGACAACATAATAGCGGGCATAAAAGATAAAAACAATATCTGGCTTATAAATACAGAGCAGGAATATCATGAAAAAAAATAAGGCCCCGTAATTGCTTACAGAGCCCTACCATATAGTTACAGGAAATTACCTGTTGAGCGTAAACCTTAACGTTCCGTTTTCTCCTTCACCTTGCAATCTCAGTACATAAACACCATTTACAAATTCCTTATCCAGGTTCAGTTCTTTTTTGAACGAGTTCGCAACCGGTATTACATTATCTCTGTAAACAACCTGTCCCAGCGCATTCACTATTTCCAGTTTCACTTCCTTGCCGGGATGCACTTTACCTTCTACGGTGAACTTACCTGTGTTAGGATTTGGATATAGTTTTAGCCCGTTTTTATTCAACACATTCTTTATTCCTACCGAATAAACTGGAGTGCAGGACTTAACGGTAACAGGTCTTGGACAAACAGCATTGCTCGTCATCTCCACGCATATTGTGTCCGAATCCTGGATATCAACTCCCATCGTAGCTAGATAAGTGCTGTTGTTCGCGCCTGAAATATAAAAACCGTTCTTCATCCACTTATATACAGGAGCTGTGCCTGCATTTGTAATATTATTGGCTGTGAAAGTAATTTGCGTCCCGGGATTCACAGCATTGCCTGGAGCAACGCCCATACCCACTGTTGGTATCACCGATTGTATCACCGTTACATTCACGCTATCCGCAGCCGATAAACAACCATTCAGTGTTGTGAATACTTTGTATTTACCAGAGTCTGCAAGCGATGCAGAAGGAATAGTGGTATCACCACCTACATTAAAATAATAGTACGGCGGCTGTGGTTTTATCCAGTTCCACTCTACACCCGCGTCTGTGCTTGAAGCTATTACTCTCAAAGTATCGCCTGTACATACTGGGCCATTACCAACAACAGTAGGTTTTGCCGGTGCGTATTTTACACTCACTTTTACTGAATCCTTTTTGATACATCCGTAATTGTCTGCAGTTAGCAGGTAATATCCTGAATCTGCGAATTGCACATTGTTAATATCATAGGTAACGAAATTGGTCGTGAATCCACTTGGTGTTCTCCAGGTGAAAACTGTTGAGCCGGGGCTGCTTCCCGCATCGAAAAGATGCAATTTTTCACCGGCACATATCGGCGTATTGGCCCCTGCAAAAGGCGTCGGGTATTGCGACAGTCTTATATCCTTCGCATTGTCATACGTAGTGTCAGCAGGTAATGTCGAAATTATACGTGCCCGGTAATTAGCCGCTGCCGGTATTCCCGATGTTGGAATTGAATAGTTGATGTTACCACCGCCTGTTGCTGTTGTACTGCCTATATTGTAAGAATTCACAAAACCATCGCTGGATATTTGCAGTGTAAATACATTTCCGGTACGGAACGTATTGGTAACATTATATGGCAAAGTACCACTTGCACCCATGCATAATTGCGTATCAGTATATACTGCCTTGTTTATATACACATTCGTGTCGCCCTGGAACTGTACGAGATATGCGGTTGGCCAAACAAATGAAGTATCTAAGTAAGAAACGTTCTTAGGTGCTATACCTGATGGGCTTGAAGTATTTCCTCCAAAATATAATTTACCGGCAGCATATGCCATGGTAGTGACCTCGTCTTCCAGTGTATCACCGTAATATGTACCGTACAGACGATTACCGAATTTACCAAACCTTGCTACAAACGCATCTCCAAAATTAGGGTTGCTAGGTACCGGAGTTGTAATAACAGGGGGGCCCTGGTAAGTTGTTTTGATACCATTGGTTGTTGCTATACCCGAAGAGCTATAAGTATGACCGCTTGCATATATTCTTCCATCCGGCGTTGCAAATACTTTGACGATATTATCAATGCCCGAACCACCATAGTAAGTACCCCACTGCCTGATCCCTGCTGTATTAAACTTAACCAGGAATCCATCTGTAGTTCCGGTAGAAGTCGTAAGATGTGTTCCTGTTGTTGCTATAACATTTGAAGTATTAGCACTTCCGGTTTGGCCCGATATATAAACATTACCCCAAACATCGGTGTTCACACATACTACCGATTCAAAACCAGATCCTCCGTAATAGGTACCCCATATCCGGGATCCCCCGCTCGTAAATTTTGACAGGAAGGCATCTGATGTACCACCGCCATAACTGTTTTGATGTCCGGACTGGGCGATATTGCACGATGACGCACAAGATGTGTTACCGGCAACATAGAAATTGCCTGCCGTATCACAAGTCACTGCATTGATGTCAACATTATTGTAATAGCTGGCAAACTGTCGTACACCACCGGCATTGAATTTTACAAAAAAGCTACCAAAACCGCTAAGGCTCGATTGAAAAACACCTGAACTGGACTGCAAACCTGAGCTACCGGTACGTCCACCAAGGTAAACATTGCCTGTAAGATCGCATGTTACCGAAGTGCCGTAATCGGATGCGGTACCTCCATAGTAAGTGGCCCAACGTATTGTTCCATCGCTGGTATTGAATTTTGCCAGGAAGGCATCAGGAGGATTACCACCCCCGCCGCTATATGCAGACTGGTGTGCAGTACCAAATGAAGTACTGTAAGCAATAGCATTGGTACTTTGGGTTGTACCGGTAAGGTATAGAAAAGCACTATCTGCACTATAAGTCAGAGCAGCGCCGTCTTCATCACCCGTGCCGCCATAATAGGTACACCATACTCTCGACCCTACTCCACCGGCAGCAGTAAATTTTACAATATATGCGTCATTACCACCGCCCAGGAAAGACTGGTGGACGCCATTGGTCGCTAAATTGATATTAATATTTGTTGTGCCTGCAAGGTATCCATTACCGGCAGCATCAGCCACCACTGCATTGCCGCGTGTACTGTTAGGTGTTATACCAAAATACGTACCCCAGTTCAGTATAGGATCTATTACAACCGTATGTTTATTGTCAGCTGCTATGTTTATGCTCAACACATTTTCATCCAGCTTAAAAGATGAAGCTACTGTTTGTTTTGAGTCGGCGTAATATGAATAAGGTTTCTGCTCTGTAACAAAACCATGTGGTGTTGAAGACCTGAGCATCCCATTTTCAATAGCCATTGCTGTAGCACCTTCATACCTCAGCTTGATATCGGCGGGGTTACCGCCGGGGTGAACAACGAAATCATATTCCATATGCCCATCCTTTACATAAAGCACCCAGTCTATTTTCGGGTAGATGTCTTTATAAGTAACTTTTGTATAGGAATTTGAAATTGCGCCATTGCATGTTGCAGTATAATACCGTTCGAGATATTCTTGCTTGTTTTCCGCCACCACGGCAGCATCCTTGTTGGCACCATCCAAAATCACGTCCATACGATAGGTCTCAACCGGTGCTTTCGCATCTTCAATTCCTAAAGAAGAAGTAACTGTCTTACTCCACTGGTAATGCAGTTGCCCTTTACCGAAAAAAACATTTAGTGCCCCGGAATTCAGTTTGAAGTCAATATCCTTACGTGGGATCTTATCCTGGTCTGTTATCTGTCCCTTATTTTCAAGGAATACAAAAGGGGTTTGAGGAACGACCGGGCTGCTCTCGTTATTTTTTGCCACCGTGTTTAGCGACAGGAGCATGCCCAGGAAAGCGGGTATAAGTTTACAAGTGTTCATAATTAATATGGCTGATGAAATTTTAATCAATGAAGATAAAAAAAACAGGGCAATTAACCATATAAAATCACGCGATCATACTCCGTGCATTATTACCTGTGAAAGCAGCACCCTTAAGGAAAAATTAATCACTTCAAACTGAATGTGATACGCTGTACAAAATACACTTTTACAGGAATCCCGTTCTGCTTACCGGGCTTCCATTTTGGCATAGCAGACACCACCCGGAGAGCCTCCGTTTCAAGACCTCCGCCGAAATGCTTGTTACCAACTACCTGTGCACCGTATATACTGCCATCTTCGCTAACGATGAACTGTACATTCACTGTTCCGGAAATACCATTATCCACTGCTAAAGGCGGATACTGCACTGCCTTGCTTAAATATGCATTTACATCGTAAGGTGCTTCCGGCATTTGTTCTACCCATTTTGGTATTTCAGCTTTTACTGCTACCGCCACGGTACCTGTTCCCGGGTGTGTAACAATGGGGCCGTCAATCGCGCTTGAGTCACCATCTGTTGTACGCAAACCCACATCCACTTTTGCCAGTGTTTCTATTTCAGGTGGCTTCTCATTCTCATTTACATCGTCATCCGGCCTGATAACGGGAGCTACAAAAGCGGTTGTTGGCCTTACCGGAGTTGGTGGTGGTGGGGGGGGGAGGAGGTGGTGGTGGTTGGATGTCTCC
>JGI24806J26614_1000453_pt1 | contig 12540 bp, 6 predicted proteins | sample Kansoi200umMDA_FD_26614 | JGI IMG/M metagenome (IMG submission 26614)
AAAAAAATTAAATACTACTATAATACCAATTCACTTCGCTACGAAAAGGTAGAGATACCGCTCCGGGTTAAACTGCTGCGCATTTTTGGTTTTATTGCTGCGGCGCTTGTTACCGCCGGCCTTATTTCTTATGCAGCATTTCAATTCATTGGCTCTCCCCGGGAAAAAATACTGGACCAGCAAAACAAAGCGCTGAAAGATAATTACCACGACCTGGAAGACGAGCTGAGATCTTTGCAGCAGCAAATGAAGGAGCTTGAAAAAAGAGATAATGATGTGTACCGTGCCATTTTTGAAGCAACTCCAATCCCCGATAGTGCCAGGGCAAAAGAGCTGGCTATTAAATTAGAAATGGCTAACGTGGAAAAAATAAAAGATAACCAGCTGGTGATGTCCATCAATGCCACATTGGATACGTTGAAAAGCCGGATAAAAGTGCAACTGAGATCATACGACCAGGTGGATGACCTGGTAAAGAATAAAGAACAACTTCTGTCTCATACCCCGGCCATTCAGCCGGTAAGTAATAAAGACCTCAACCGTATCGCTTCCGGTTTTGGCTACCGAATCGACCCGGTGTACAAGACCACTAAGTTCCATGCCGGTCTCGACTTCTCTGCACCGCAGGGAACTCCTATTTACGCTACCGCCGATGGCACTGTAACTACAGCCGGCAGTACCGGTAATGGATTTGGCAATCATGTTGTCATCGATCATGGGTATGGGTATGAAACATTGTATGGCCATATGGTTCGGGTAAAAGCAAGGAACGGGCAATCGATTAAAAGAGGTGAAGTGATCGGCTGGGTAGGCAGCACCGGGAAATCAACAGGACCGCACTGCCATTATGAAGTCCATAAGAACGGCGAGAAAATAGATCCGATCTATTTCTTCTACAATGATCTTACTCCCGAACAGTTTGACCTGATATTAAAAAAAGCTGCTGCTTCCAATCAAAGTTTTGATTAAGTCAATGGTGTCCTTCGCTTCACTCAGGATAACATTTTTTTTGTCATTCCGAACAAAGTGAGGAAGTGAATAGTGAATGGGACTCCCTACATTCAAATTATCCCCAAAATATTGCAGCATGCTTATGATGCCAGAAGGTATTGTACCTTTACAACCATGGAAAAACCTTTGTCACAAATAATTTTTGATTTTGTTGCAACGGAGGAGACAGAAAAAACCCCGGCAGTTAGTTCTCCTGCTATAAAGGAGAAAAAAATAAATATTGAAAAAAATGAGCCGGCCAATATAGTAAACGATGAAAAGGAGGAGCCTGTTCCCATCCCGGGGAAAAGAGGAAGACGTTCATTAAAAGAAATAGCCATTCATGCTGACCTGGTCCAAATTCCTCCTGATGATATTCTTTTTCAGAAGCAATATTATTCCATTGGAGAAGTGGCTGTCATGTTCCGGGAAAACCAATCATTGATCCGTTATTGGGAGACAGAATTTGATATCCTTCAACCCCGGAAGAACCGGAAAGGCGATCGCTTTTTCCGTCCTGTCGATATAAAAAATTTAGTCCTCATTTATGACTTGCTCCGCCGCCGCAAATTCACCATTGAAGGAGCAAAAGATTACCTGAAGAACAATAAAAAGGCTGAAGAGAAATTTGCGATGATGCAGTCGCTGGAGAAGATCAAGGGATTTTTGCTGGAATTGAAAGCCAGTCTTTAGTCGTTAGTCTGGAGACATTCCCTGCTATATAAATGTCCTATATATAAAAAATTGTTCATAGTAGATTTGATTCCCGGCTAACGACTCCCGACTAAAGACTCCAGACTCAATTTGCAACTTTAACACGACTTCCCTCATCTTTTGCCTGCACCCTTTTAAATTTGCCACCTTAAGCTGATGCATATGAAGAAAAAAATGCCCGTTTTTATCCTTACCCTCTTATCAGGTATTCTTATCCTGGTTCAAAACCAGGTTTCTGCACAGGCCCCCGCAGGCAGCCAGTACGAAGTGCTGGTAGAAAGGCCGAATGAGAAAAGTTTGAAAGGAATTATTTCCAGGGAAATATTGCTTGCTGACACCTCCTTCCATTGGTATGCGGAAAACCTGAAAGGCTATACACCTAATGCTACGGGCCTTGAAAGATTAAAGAAAAATAAAGACACCATACAACTGCTCACTTTCATGGGCACCTGGTGTGAAGACTCGCAGAATATCATCCCAAAATTTTATTCTTTCCTTGATGCGGCTGGTTTTTCAAATGACCGGGTAACATTGATAGGCGTTGACAGGCAGAAGCAAACACTCGGTCATCTTGCTGAAACGCTGGATATAAAAAATGTCCCCACGATCATTGTTTTTAAAAATGGCAAGGAAATGGGCCGGGTGGTGGAATATGGTAAAACGGGGTTGTTTGATATAGACCTTGGGGAAATACTGAAAGCTATTCAATAACCGGTTACACTATTCTTTCTTTCATGGCTTTGGATACCACTTCTGTTAAAGAAGCCACATGCAGTTTTTCATAAATATGCTTTATATGGGACCTGACTGTTTCATAACTGATGAACAGGTTATCGGCAACCATTTTATAACTTAATCCATTTACTACGCAGGCCAGCACTTCTTTTTCTCTTGGGGTGAGATGATAATCGGGCGCTGCTTCGGGTTTTACATGTTCCGGTATTTCCTGCATCTTCATTAATACTTTGCGGGCAATGGATGGCGACATGGGTGAGCCGCCAAACTGCAATTCTTTTATTGCTTCAATCAACCTTGTATTCAGGTGGTTTTTTAAAATATAACCGGAAGCCCCTGCACAAATAGAATCAAATACCCTGTCATCGTCTTCAAACACAGTTTGCATCAGTATCAATACCGAAGGAAATTCTTTTTTAAGGATCTTCACGGCTTCAATCCCGCTCATGCCCGGCATTTCAATATCCATCAGTACCACATCGGGCCTGGATTGCTTAATCTCTTCTGCACAATCCAGCACATGGGAAAAGGAGCCCACTACCTCAAAACTCTTTTCAGTTTTTAACAGCAGGCTGATGCTGTCACGGATATTACTGTTATCATCAAATATGGCGATGCGGAGAGGCATGGGTTATTAATTAATTCAAAGTTCTATATTATTATACCAACAAACAATCCCTTTATTGAAATACAGTAACATAAAAATCCATTGAAGGAGGGTTAGAAGCCGATCCGCTTTGGTTTGCGAATTTTATCTCCACATTTCCAGCTGAACTCACCCTGGCATAGGCGATCACAATTCCGGTTAATGCCAGTTCAGGCGAAACAAAAACAGTAGCCCCGGTAAGCGTATTTCCAACCGAAACAGTAATAGTTGTTTCAGCACCTGCTGCAAGATTGGGAATATCTATGACTTCTGTGCTACGGATCACAGCATTCAAAACTGTTCCATTGATTCCCAGTATTGCCGTCCCGTTCACATCCAGCCTGGCGCCGGGTGTTGTTGTACCGATACCTACATTCGTATTCGCTGTGGCTCCGTTCAAACCGTTTATGCTTCCTAGCACCATAGCGTTACTGGCATTTACCAATGCGTTAGCCCCGATCGCAGTTGCATTCGTCAGATTATTAGTTGTGGGTACAGCCCGGAATCCGAGATAGGTATTGCTATTCCCGGTTGTATTAAAAACCCCCGCACTGTCGCCTACTATTACATTTTTTGAGCCGGTGGTATTGTCAAAACCAGTTAAATTCCCATAAAAAGAGTTGTGTGAGCCCGTATTGTTCTGGTACCCACTGCTCGCTCCGAAAAATGAATTATAAGAACCGGTATTTTCGAAGCCGGAATTACCGCCGAAGAATGCATTATTACTCCCTGCCCCTGTAATACGTCCTGAATTACTTCCAAAAAAAGCATTAGCGCTTCCCGTTGTCACAGCTGTCCCTGCCGTATTTCCGAAAAATGTATTACCGCTCCCGTTAGTAACATTCATACCGGCGCCACTACCGACAAAGGTGTTGAAAAAGCCGGCGCTGCTTGATTGACCGGCATTGACACCGATATATACATTTCCGGCGCCACTTGAATTAAGCCAACCTGCCTTGAACCCGATAAATGTATTAAGCTCGCCGGTAGTGTTGGAATAACCTGCACTGTCGCCTACCATTACATTATTTGTGCCGGTGGTATTGCCAAAACCACTTACGTTCCCAAAAAAAGAATTGTGTGACCCTGTCGTATTATTATAGCCGCTTGAATATCCAAAAAAAGAATTATTGGATGCCGTGTTATTGAATCCTGATCCCTGTCCTAAAAAACTATTATTTATCCCGGTTATATTAAATTCCCCACTATTGGAACCAATAAATGTATTGGAGCCGCCCGTTGTATTAGAACTTCCCGAACCGGCACCAAAGAAAGCATTAAATGTTCCGGTAGTATTTTGAAATCCGCTTCCGCTTCCAAAAAAGGAATTTTGAGAAGCGGTATTATTAAACCCTGAGGTTGCACCAAAGAATGCATTATTAGTTCCTGTGACTGTATGGTTCCCGGCATTGCTGCCAAAAAATGAATTACTGGTTCCTGTTGTTAAAGACGGACCGGCAGTATTTCCAAAAATTGCATTCCCAAATCCCGATGTAAGACTGGAACCCGAGCTGCTGCCTACAACTGTATTGAAAAACCCGTTGATACAGTTTTGCCCTGTAAAAGATCCAATGAATACATTTCCTTCCCCGGTTGTATTTAGCTTCCCTGCTCTGGAACCGATAAAAGTGCTGTAGTTTGCTGTAGTATTTGACACGCCTGCACTATCGCCGACAAAAACATTATCCGAACCCGTGGTATTGGCAGCACCGCTGGTCGTTCCGAAAAAAGAATTCCGTGTGCCGGTAGTATTACCATTACCACTTGATGTCCCAAAAAAAGAATTGTTGGATGCCGTGTTATTAAACCCGCTAGCATTGCCGAAAAAGGAATTGCCTCCGCCGGTGGTATTGGCAAAACCGGATAAAGCGCCAAAAAAAGAATTGGTAAAGCCGGTTGTGTTCGCGTTCCCGGATGATGTCCCAAAAAAAGAATTATTACTGCCTGTTGTATTAGCCATCCCACTGCTGTTACCCATAAAACTGTTCGCATTGCCGGTGGTGTTATTTATACCGGTAGTGCTACCGAAAAAGGAATTGCCTCCGCCGGTGGTATTATTTAAACCACTGGCATTGCCGAAAAAGGAATTGCTCGTTCCCGATGTATTGAGAAAGCCGCTACTCGCTCCGAAAAAAGCGTTGGAAGTTCCCGTAGTATTCGTATAACCACTAAAACTGCCAAAAAAAGAATTACTACTCGCCGTTGTATTATTAATCCCGGCAGAATTGCCAAAAAAAGAATTATCAGATCCTGTTGAATTAGAGATCCCGGCTATATTACCAAAGAAGGAGTTATTATTGCCGGTGGAATTAGTAATTCCACTTGAAGAACCAAAGAATGAATTGCTGTTGCCGGTTGTATTGGACTGGCCACTTGCATTACCGTAAAAAGAATTATCAATACCAATAGTATTCAAAGAACCGGAATTCGCTCCAAAAAAAGCATTACGTGTGCCTGATGTATTACCAACTCCGGAATTTACTCCAAAAAAAGCATTGAAAGAACCGGTGCTGTTGTTAAACCCGCTACCGGAACCAAAAAACGAATTGTTTGAAGAAGTATTACTAAATCCGCTACCGGAACCAAAAAATGAATTATTAAACCCGCTTCCTGTAAACGTACCGGAACTAAATCCAAAGAAGCTGTTATTACTTCCTGTTGTCACCTGGGTACCGGAACTGGCTCCAAAAAAAGCATTGTTTGAACCGGTCGTAAGGTTTCCCGCTCCATAACCAACATAAGTTGCATAGTTTCCTGTAACACTTCCTGTTCCGGATAGCGTCCCGATAAATGTATTACCAAACCCGGTAGTGTTGACCCACCCGGATTTGGCGCCAATAAAAGTATTAGATGACCCGCTGGTTATAACAAAACCTGCGCTATCTCCAACAAATACATTATGGGTTCCCGTCACACCCGGCGCTGCACGATAACCCAACAATACATTTCTCAATAAATGATCGATCTTTCCGGCCTTTTGATTGTTGACCCGGATATTAAATGGAATATTATCTGTTGTGCCGATAAAATTATTTATGTCAGATGTTCCTGTATTGCCTTTGGTACCCCAGCCACTAAGCGATGATTGTATATTTAACCAATTAATATTCGTCGTACTCCCTGCATTATAATAAAACCCGCTGTCAATATCTGTTTGATAAACAAATAACCCTCTTGCAGGAGTGGCAATGGCAGTACGTTGTGCTGAGGTCATCCGGGGGACCAAAACACCTTTACTGGTACTGGTTATATCCAGCATAGAACTACTGTTCGGCGAAGTAGTTCCTATACCCACCCGGTCCCCAATATTTTGCGGGAACAAAGTGTTGCTACCCCTGTTCCAGTACTGGTCATCACCATTTAATAATACTTTCCAATTGGTTCCGTTGTAATAATAAAAATAGGCGCGGGATGAATCATAAATGATCAGCCCATTAGCTGGCGATGCGATCGCATTTGTGAAATCATCGACCCGTGGTACCAGGAAACCTTTGTTGGTACTTTTTAATTCCAGCAGGGCGCTGCTGTGTGGTGTGGCGGTACCAATGCCAATATTTTGAGCGATTGCATTTTTTACCAAAACCAATGAAAGAAGAAAGATGGTTATTTTTTTCATGGAAAAAAATATTTTCGGTGCTAATGTATCTTTTAAGAGGAAAGCGCACAATCACCGAAAGCGGGGATATTTGCCTATTTTCATTCAGGGATTTTTATTGTCAATGCTGATCTCAGGCTCCTTAGTTCCGACCTTAATTCTTCCATTTCAGATTTCAGTTCATCTATCTTCTTATCTTTCGCATCATTTAATTTTGAAAGTTCCTGCACGGCTTTAACAAGTGGCACGGTAAACTCGGCGTAGCGTAAGCCATACAAACTTTCATTGTTTTGAGGTTTGCTGACCCCGCTGAAATCATACCCTGCTTCTTTGGCTGCTGTTTCCACTTCCTGTGCGATGAAACCGGTTTTGATCGTTTTTTCTTTATCCACCACTGCCTGCTGCATGTCTTTCTTAACAGATGCAGTGATGCTATCCGGATCTTCTTCCTTCATGAACTGTTTCAAACCTGTAACATCCAGGTTATAAGTAACAGGGCGGAGACGGTTGATGAAGTCAAGCCCTTTCACATTTTCTGTGATATTTTTTTTGAACCGGCCATCCGAAACATTTGTCCAGTTATCAAAGCCGCCAATTTCTGCCATCACCGAATTGCCGATGCGACAGGTATTCGATGCTGTTAACCGTGACTGGTATCCAAATGCATTTGCGTTGGAAATATTGTTAGCGCTGATATTATCGGAATCGTATCCCGTAAAAGTGCAAAAAGAACTGGCGGTGGGGCTATTCCCTGCATCAAAACCAAATGCCGCATTGCCGGTGCCGTTGATATTAAGGCCACCGGTATTGTATCCGAAGAATGAATTACCTATTCCTGATGTAGTGGCGCTACCGGCTCCGGCTCCAAAAAAAGAATTTTGACTTGCTGTATTGACTCCACCGGCATTTGCGCCAAAGAAAGAATTTGATGCCCCGAGGATGTTTGCATCGCCTGCCTGGAAACCGAAGAATGAATTGCTTCCTCCTGAAGTATTGGCGCCACCGGCGTCGGCTCCAAAAAATGAATTGCTTTGGCCGCTGCTATTTACATCGCCAGAGTGGTAGCCGAAGAATGAATTACCATTTGCATTCACATTGGCGCTACCGGCATTGCTTCCGAAGAAAGAATTCTTGGTTCCGAGGACATTTGCATCGCCAGCGAAAGCACCAAAAAATGAATTATCGCTAGCTGTGTTCAGACGACCGGCATTGCTTCCAAAGAAGGCATTATTGATACCTGTGGTATTGGCATCGCCTGTATTGGCGCCAAAAAATGAATTATCGTTAGCCGTGCTCTGACGACCGGCACTACTTCCGAAAAAAGCATTGTTGATTCCGTTTATGTTTGTATTGCCTGCCTGGGAACCAAAGAATGAATTATTGTTTGCAACAGTATTGGAACTACCGGCATCTTTCCCGAAGAAAGAATTGCGGGTTCCGGTGGTATTTGATGCGCCTGCGCTGAAACCGAAAAATGAATTATCATCTGCAACAGTATTGGAACTACCGGCATCTTTTCCGAAAAAAGAATTACTGTTTCCGGTGGTATTTGATGCGCCTGCCTGTGCACCGAAGTATGAATTGTTAGAAGCGGTATTTACAAGCCCGGCTGTGTAACCAAAAAAGGTATTATCGTTACCGGAAATATTAGTTTGACCCGCAGCCGTTCCGAAGAAAGAATTGCGGGTTCCAATTGTATTGGCAAGACCTGCAGATACGCCAAAGAATGAATTAAAGCTGGCAGTGGTATTGGAACCACCTGCATTATTTCCAAAAAAAGAATTAGAAATACCGGTGATGTTTACATCGCCTGCAAAAGCGCCAAAGAATGAATTACCGTTTGCCGTGGTATTGGCCGCACCGGCACTTCTTCCGAAAAAGGCATTGTTCGTTCCTGTGCTATTTGTGCTACCTGAAGAGGCGCCAAAAAAAGAATTATCATTTGCCGTGGTATTGGAGCCACCTGAATTTTTTCCGAAAAAGGCATTGTTATTCCCGGTGGTATTTTCATTGCCGGAAGTGGCGCCAAAAAACGAATTATCACTTGCAATACTCACAAGACCGGCATCTTTTCCGAAGTAGGCATTATTGATCCCCGTGGTATTTGCATTGCCGGCCTGGGAACCGAAGAAAGAATTGTTATTCGCGGTATTTGCATTGCCCGCTATATAACCAAAGAAGGCATTATCGTTTCCGGTAATATTAGTTTGACCCGCAGCTGTTCCGAAGAAACAATTGCGGGTTCCACCTGTATTGGCAAGACCTGCAGAGACGCCCAGGAATGAATTAAAGCTCCCGGTGGTATTGGCGCCTCCCGCATCTTTTCCGAAAAAAGAATTTGATGATCCGGTTGTGTTTACATCGCCTGCAAAAGCGCCAAAGAATGAATTACCGCTTGCAGTAGTATTGGCGCCACCCGCATTTCTTCCGAAGAATGCATTGTTGGCTCCGCTGGTATTTGCATCGCCCGAATAAGCGCCAAAAAAAGAATTATCGTTTGCAAATGTATTCGCGCCCCCCGCATTTCTTCCGAAAAAAGCATTGCCGGTTCCGGAGCTGTTTGATGTTCCTGCCAGGAAACCGAAGAATGAATTATCGTTTCCAATGGTGTTGACATTACCGGCATAGGATCCCATGAAAGTATTAAATTTTCCTCCCCCGGCTGCATTATTCACCCGTCCTGCATTTAACCCGGTAAATGTATTTGAAGTGTCATCCGAATGGATCCACATCAGTTCGGTGCCGCTGTTTTTGCGGAGTTTAATAAGCGGTTGCGTGTTGGTTTGAGTGGTGTTGGCGTCAATAATAAGTTGAGAAACATCAGCAGCGCCTTTTATGTGCAACTTGCCGACAGGTAATGTAGTTCCAATTCCAACATTTTGTGCAGTTGCACTTTTTATCAGAACAAACAAAAGCAGAAAGATGGCAATTCTTTTCATAACCAGAAAATTTGACCTTGCTAAAGTATTATTTGGGAGAAGGGCAGACAATCACCGAAACCGGGGATATTTGATACCATTAAAAAGGAGAAGAGAAGATCAGGCAAGTGGAATATGAAGTGTAATAGCAGTGCCTTTGCCTGGCTGGCTGAGAATGGTCAGCTCGCCGTTCAATTCGGCGGCCCTCGCATGCATATTCTTCAACCCGTTGCCGGAAAGAGAATTGGAATGGGCGCCCATTTCATTTTCGGGGTTAAAGCCTACTCCATTGTCTTTAACGGTCAATACTAATTTATTGTTGGCTGCATGTATATCAGCGACCAGTTCTGAAGCGCCGGAATATTTTATGGCATTGGTGACGGCTTCTTTAAAAATGAGGTAGAAATTTTTTCTTTTTTCCATATCTAATTGCAGTGATGCGATTGATGGATCAGCCGCAAGATCAAAGCGGATATTTCTTGCTGCGGCTAATGGCCTGGCAAAGGATTCCATGCGCTGGATTATTTTTTCCATATTGTCATTGCGCGGGTTGATGGCCCAGACAATATCATTCATCTCCCCTACCATTTCATTGGAAGTGCTGCTGATCTTTTCAAGCAGTTCATTTAGATCTTCTTTCTCGCTTTTTTCACCCTGAATTTTTGCCACCTGTGAGTACACTGAAATACTGCTAAGGGTCGAACCGATACTATCATGCAGGTCCTGGCTGATCATAAGCCTGTCTTTTAATTTGGCCTGTTCGGCATTAAGAAGATGGTTTCTCCGGTAAACAAAAAAACCGGCAACACCTGCCAGTAAAAGAAGTGCGATCCCTGCATACGCTATTTTTTTCTGCTGGCTTTGTTTCTCCGCTGTTACTGTTTTCAGTTTATTTTCCGTCGCGAGCAAGGTTATTTCCTGTTCTTTTTTATCGACCACATACTGATTCTTATACTGTTCTATTTTTTTACGGTCCTCATCATTGAAAATGCTATCCTGGTAGCGGTCATATAATTTATAATGCTGATAAGCGGCAGAAAAATTTCCTTCCAGGCTGTCGATCTTTGACAAAAACAAATAACCGCTGGATAGATATGCTTTCGCGTTTTTCCCTATGGATACCGGCAACCCGCTAAGGATCGAAGATTTAGCCTTTGCAAAATCACCGAGTTTGTAATACGCTATCCCGATACTGATCTGCAGGCTGCCGATAGAAGCGTCTGACATCGGAAAAGTTTTTTCCTTTTCGATCAGTTCCCATTCTTTGTAGCTTAAAATAAGGTTCTTCAATGCTTCCTTGTAAGCCGAATCGGCCGATACTTTCTCACCCCGATGGTCTTTATCATCTCCTTTTTTCTGATAGGCGATCCCTAAACATTCATAATTAAATGCAAGAGCCCATACAGGCACCTTTTCACCCAATTTCCGGTTCATTTCAAGTGCCCTGTTATGATATTGAATGGCCTCATTGTAATTTCCTACTTCGCTATAGATCATTCCGATCTCATTATAAAGTGATGTGATATTCACGGTATCTTTTAATTCTTCCGTTATTTTTAATGCCCGGATATTGTAGCCAAGTGCCTCTTCTTGCTTGTCCTGGTAACTCAAACAGGCCGATAATCCTCTCAGGACTGCGATTATGTTTTTTTTATCTCCCAACTCTTCATAGAGCTTTAATGCTTTATACAGTAAGTTGACTGCCTCGGGATAACGTTCCATAAAATAGAAATTCATTCCCCACATACGACTTGCTCCCGCCACTGCTTTTTTATTGTTAGCTGCCTCGAAGAATGCGAGGGCTTTACTGTAATAAGGGTCAGCTTCAGCATACTTTGTTTGTGCATGCAATATATTCCCGTTAAGCATCAAAGCCGATCCTTTTTTTTTCTCAACCGATTTTTTTTCGACGAGTGCCAACGCCTGCCTTGCATATTGAAGCGCCCGGGCCATGTCGCCTCTGTTCACATAATGGCTACCTAGACCCAGCAGAATAGTGACCTTACCTGTATCTTTTGCAACAGCAAATGCTGCGAACAAGCTGTCCGCTTTCTTATCAGGGACAGAAACATCCTGCTGGGCATTCAATGATCCTCCTATACAAACAAGTAATATCAGTATTAAGTGTTTCAGGGATGGGGCTTTATACTAAGATAAAAAATAACGGGCAATCGCCGAAAGTCTTGATAATTGATACTCTGAAAAGGTGATCAGGAGATCAGGTAAGCAGTAACTGAAGTGTAATAGTAGTGCCATTGCCCGGCTGGCTGAGAATGGTCAGCTCGCCGTTCAATTCGGCGGCCCTCGCCTGCATATTCTTCAAGCCGTTGCCGGAAAGAGAATTCGTATGGGCGCTCATTTCATTTTCGGGGTTAAAGCCTACTCCATTGTCATTTACGCTCAATACTAATTTATCATTGATTGTATATATCTCAGCGAGCAGTTCCGAAGCGCCGGAATATTTTATGGCATTGGTGACAGCTTCTTTAAAAATAAGATAGAAATTTTTTCTTTTAGCCATATCTAATTGCAGGGATGCGATTGATTGATCAGCTTTTAGATCAAAGCGGATATTTCTTGCTGCCGCTAATGGTTTGGCAAAGGATTCCATGCGCTGGATTATTTTCTCCATATTGTCATTCCGGGGGTTGATGGCCCAGACAATATCATTCATCTCACCTACCATTTCATTGGACGTGTTGCTGATCTTTTCCAGCAATTCAGTCAGATCCTCTTTATCATTTTTCTCACCATGAATTTGTGCCACCTGCGAATAAACTGAAATACTGCTGAGGGTGGAACCGATATTATCATGCAGGTCCTGGCTGATGAGGAGGCGATCTTTCAGTTTTGCCTGTTCTGTTTTCAACCGCTGGCTTCTACGATAGGCGAAAAAGCCAGCAGCCATTAACAACAATAACAATACAATTCCGGCATAAGCA
>JGI24806J26614_1000454_pt1 | contig 12538 bp, 9 predicted proteins | sample Kansoi200umMDA_FD_26614 | JGI IMG/M metagenome (IMG submission 26614)
ATGAGCTGCATGCAATACTCAACGGTGTCGCTGGGTTTTAGTGCGGGCAAATCAGTGCTCATGATCTCCGCCACTCTAGTATCGTGTGAATTTTTCCCCTTTAATGAGCAGGACACTTTGTAAAAACTATCATCCTCCGGTACGCGATCAAAGAAAACGACGGGAATGCTATATTTCTTCAATTCATCAAAATGCTCAAAACTGTCGGTGTTTTTGGAGATAGAAACGATAATCCCATCCACACGGTGCTTGCGCATAGTCTCAACGATCTTCTTTTCTCTTTCCTTATCGTCATGGGATTGGCCAATAAGTACCGTATAGTTATTTCCCGATGCAATGTCTTCGATTCTATTAATGGCCATGGAAAAAAATTGCTCGCCGAGATTGGGAAGAATAACTCCAAGGGTAAAGGTCTTACCCTTTTTAAACGAAATCGCCGTTTGATTAGGTTCGTAATTTAACTCGGTTGCAAGGTTTTTTACCTGCATTTTTGTGCGGAGGCCAATACTGGGGTGATTATGCAAAGCCCTTGATACTGTTGAGACAGAAACATTTAATCGCTTAGCGATCTCCTTAATGGTTGCGGGCTTCTGTTCCATGAAACATACACAAGGTAACAATAAATAAAATGTTTCTTGCCAGTGGTTTATCTTTGCTTAAATTAACCACAAATAGACTTGCCATGAATAGAGTCGCTGACATTATAGCCCGAAAAGGCGTTTCAGCCATTGCCGTGCCACCCGATACGCCTGTCATAGATGCCCTTCAAATTATGGCTGATAAGAACATAGGCTCTGTCCTCATTATGCACGGGGGAGAATATCTTGGCATCATGACCGAAAGGGATTACTCCCGTAAGCTAGTATTGAAGGGGAAAAATTCACACGATACTAGAGTGGCGGAGATCATGAGCACTGATTTGCCCGCACTAAAACCCAGCGACACCGTTGAGTATTGCATGCAGCTCATGAGTGAAAAAAACATCCGGTACCTGCCTGTTTTTGAAAACGAAATGCTGGCTGGGATTATTTCAATGAGCGATGTTGTGAAACAAACTATCCTTGCACAGCAGGAAACAATCAATCACCTTAACGAATATATCCACTCAAAATAGGTAAAATTAACAATAGACTCAGCAGAGCAATGTTATCGCGCTGCTCTTTTATTTTTCTTTCACCACAACAAGATCTCTCAATTCCACCTGCATAGGCAATAGACCGATTTTTACCACCGCCCGCCTGCCTCTGAGTTCTATCACCTCACCTACCTGGTGGTTTCGTTTCATCATTACTTTGTCTCCCGTTTTTATGTCTCCGCCCACCTGTTCAAATTTTGATTCTATTTTTTTCTGCATTCGGCTGACAGCTCGCTGTTCGTTCTTTTTAAATAACAAAGCCTGGATATTCTTAATCAGCTTGCCTTTATCTTCTTCTTTCTTCCACTCAATGATTATTTGTTTAAGTTTTCGTTCGGTATCCTTCAAATAGGCAAGTCTGTCTTCGGTGATTTTATTCTGTTGTCTGAGAAGTTCAACCTGTTGCTGATGTTTTTCTTTATTCATCACAAGCTGCATTTCTTTCTTCAGCTTTTCGTTTTCTTTCAGTAATGCGTGCAATTCTTTTTCTTTCTTTTCAAGATGGTAAAGATCCTGCTCCGTACGATTCAATAATTTGTCCAGTTGGAAATGCTCTTCAACTACCAATGCCCTTGCACGATCAATCAACCCTTTGTCCATTCCAATTCTTTCCGCAATGGAAAATGTGTAGGAACTGCCGGGCTTGCCGGTAATAAGTTTATACAAGGGCAACAAATTGTTTTCGTCAAACGCCATGGCGCCATTAACTATGCCGGGTGTTTTGTTTGCCATGACTTTCAAATTCAGGTAATGGGTGGTTACAATTCCATAGGCATGCCTCTTTGCCATTTCTTCCAGGATCACCTCCGCAAATGCGCCACCAAGATTGGGATCGCTTCCGCTGCCGAGCTCGTCAATGAAAAATAGAGTGCGGCCATTTGCATTTTCCATGAAATACTTCATGTTCAGCAAATGGCTGCTGTACGTGCTCAATTCAAATTCGAGGCTTTGCGTATCCCCAATGTGAATCATAAGTTGTTTGAAAATTCCAAACTTCGACGATGGATTCACTGGCACCAACAATCCGCTTTGAACCATCATTTGCAGAAGGCCAACCGTTTTTAAGCTCACCGTTTTACCGCCGGCATTGGGACCGCTAATGACCAATATCCTGTTATTTTCTTCCAGTGTCAGTGAAAGTGGAATCGTCGCTTTATTTAATTTTTGATTATAAAGAAAAAGCAACGGGTGATACGCCTCCACCAGGTGGATGTGCGATTGGTCGATCACCACGGGAGATTCGCCTTTCATATCTGCCGCCAGCCTCGCTTTGCCACGAATAAAATCATATTCGCCAAGGATGGCGTGATAGGCAGCAAGCAATGGTTCATACCTGGAAAGATTTTTTGTTAACGCTTTTAATATCCGGTAAACCTCTCTCTGCTCTTCGTTTTCCAATGAAAAAATGTCATTATTCAGTTCGATTGTTTCTTCGGGTTCTATAAATGAGGTACGTCGTGTATCACTTTCCCCGTGCAAAATTCCTTTCACGGTTCTTTTTTGCTCGGAAAATACGGCCACTACCCTTCTGCCATTCATAAAGCTTTCTTCAATTTCTGCCAGGTAACCTTGCTTATTCAGTTTTGAAATGATTCGTTCAAACATCCTCCGCAGTTCACTCCTCTTTTTATACAAACTCATACGAATGTTGCGCAAATCCGATGAAGCGCTGTCTTTTACCTGCCCCTGCTCATCCAGTACATCATCGATTATTTTGATGATAGCTTTCTCATAATGCACGCCTTCAATAACCTTACCCAGCCCAGCATAAAAAGATTTTCTTTCCCGGTCAAACCAGCGAAAAATTTTTTCCATGCTTTCGGCCAACCGGCGCAATTGAATAACCTGGTTTCCTGCAAGCACTGCTCCGGGAATGCTTAACAACTTTAATTCCCGGGAAAGATTTAGCACATAATCGTTAGGAAAATAGACGCCGGTCTGCGTCAATTGCTTGTACTCAGCGCTCTGCTTCAATTCCGCCTCAATAAAATCCTTATTTGTATGAATCGCGAGGTCACTCGCTTTCTCTTTTGCGAATTCACTTTCACAATGCTCCAATAGCAAAGACTTTACCTTATCAAACTCTAATTGAACATATGCTGATGATGGATATAGTTTCAATGATTTTGAATATTGGTCCCGACGAGTCGGGATCGAATTTCGTATTTAATTTTTATGTAACCAGCAACAGAACCCTTTTGATTTTTCATTGAGTTTGTTCTTGGGAACGAAGAGACAAGTTGCTCACTCACCCGCCCGTATCGAACGATACCTGCCCGAATGAATCCGTTCAGGCGGCCTTGTACGCTTCTGTTCGTTATTCATTTTGTGTTCTCGCAAAGACCGCAAAGTGATAAATGCAAAGCTGCAAAGGTCTCAGCCTCTTTGCGAACCTCTGCGTGCAACCCTTCCAGTTTTTTGCATTATAATAGTGGATGCATACGGATAAAGAAAAGGATCTAGTTAAGCGAATCAAAAAAGATCCGCAGGCGTTTGCTTTAGTTTATGATGAACATTACAACGCAATTTTCTCTTATGTTTTTCGGCGGGTTGCCAATTATGACCTTGCCAAAGACGTGACCGCCGAAACCTTTTTAAAAGCATATCAAAAGATCGGAGTATTTCAATGGAGAAATGTTCCCATCTCTGCATGGCTTTTCCGCATTGCTACAAACGAGATCAACTTATACTTCCGCCATGCAAAATATGACCCCGCTTGTCTTGACGATACCAATCTCCATTTCCATTTGCCGTATGAAGAAGGAATAGAAACGGAAAAGGCGGCCATGGAAAAAGCTTTGCGGGAAAATGAGGAATTTTTAATGATCCAAAAGCAATTGATAAACCTTGGCCTAAAGTACCAGGAAGTCATTGCGCTAAGGTTTTTTGAAGAGAAGAGCATCAAAGAAATTTCAGCCATACTCAAGAAGAAAGAAGGCACCGTAAAGTCACTGCTATCGAGGGGGTTGGAAAAGTTAAGAATCGCAATGGACCGTCACCCCTCTCCCCTTGTGGACGGGCGTCAGGGATGAGTGCAACCTTTTTTATTTTTTGAATTATATAAAAGGAATCTTATGGAAGAAGAGCATTTTTTGAACAAAATGGAAAATCTGACAAAACCGGAAATAAATGCAGATGCCTCCAGGCGGCAAATCAAACTAGCATTGATGAATACAAGAAAAAGTGGGGCATGGGGCATCTGGTTCCTGGTTGTTCCTGCATTTTTCTTTGGCTGTGTTACTGTAAAATATTTGCTGCATTGGAACTGGGGTATTGCAGACGGTTTTATCGAATGGATGGCCAGAATAGATCATCAAACCGGTACCGCGTGGGTAAGCCCTGTTCTTTTTGTTTTATTGCCCGCCATGGGCGCCGTTATAAACCTTTTGGCCATTATGCATTTTGTTTATGATCGGCTCACTAAGGAATTGGTTGTAACGATTAAGATTAAATGGCTAAATATTATTCTTGCCACCATCAGCATAGGAATCATTGGTATTGTCCTTCTTTATGTCATTGCGGAAAATTCTGCTGAAAGGGCGATTAGAAAATACGATATTGAAGGGATATCAAACTAGCACCATGCAGGTATTACAACGCATAATTTTTATTTTATCTTGCGGCCTCAATTGCTATTCAATACCCCTTGAGAAGAAAAATCAAATACTATCGTCTGCTCTGGCTTAAATATGACCTCCCCGCAGGGCTTTCTGTCTTTTTGGTGGCTCTTCCTCTTTGTCTCGGCATCGCTTTGGCATCCGGCGCACCATTGTATGCTGGTATTCTTTCGGGAATTATTGGAGGTATTGTTGTTTCATTTATCAGCGGATCGCAGTTGAGCGTATCGGGCCCTGCGGCGGGACTCTCCACGCTTGTGGCTGCCACCATTGTTTCATATGGCGACTACAAGGTTTTTTTATTGGCGGTGATAGTTGCCGGTATTTTCCAGGTTGTGCTGGGCATGCTTAAACTTGGGGTGATCGCTAACTATTTTCCTTCAGCAGTTATTAAAGGCATGCTTGCGGCTATTGGTATTTTGCTGATCGCCAAGCAAATTCCGTTTGCTTTGGGCTATGATAAGCCTGATTTTTGGAGCAGTGGCCTCTTTGATTTCTTCTCCGGCAACGGAACTATGCATGACTTGAACCTTCACACCACAAGAGGGGCTATCATCGTATCACTGGCGTCCCTTGCAGTACTTATTCTTTTGCAACAACCATTTGCAAAGAAACTAAAAGTCATTCCCGCTCCATTGATGGCCGTGCTCGCCGGGATACTCATCAATTATCTTTTCACAAAGGCTACATCCGGGTATTCTCTCAAGCAAGCACACTTAGTCAATATTCCGGAGGATATTTTTAGTAATATTTCTTTTCCGGCATTTTCAAAAATATTTTCCACAAGTGCCATATGGAAGGACGGGATAATCATGGGTCTGTTGGCCACGTTAGAAACGCTTCTTTGTGTAGAAGCCATTGACAAGTTGGATAAGCATAATCGTATCACGCCCGTCAATCGTGAATTGGTAGCACAGGGTCTTGGAAATATCGGCTGTGGTCTATTGGGAGCGATTCCCATGACTGCTGTCATCGTAAGAGGCGCGGCAAACGTTGATGCGGGGGCCCGGACAAGATTGTCGTCGTTCACACACGGATTATTCTTATTGGTGACGGTTTTATTCATCCCATTTGCGTTAAACAAAATTCCGTATGCGTCGCTCGCGGCAATTTTATCCGTGACAGGTTATAACCTTACCAAGCCCAAACTTTACCGCAATATGTGGAGCCTTGGATGGAAACAGTTTCTTCCTTTCATCATAACGATAGTGATGATTTTGATGACCGATCTTTTGATTGGTGTCACCGCTGGCCTGTTATTATCGGTGTATTACATTGTCAGCAATAATTTTAAGGCTGAATATAAAGTGCAGGAAACGGAAAAGAACGGGCATGAAGTTTTTTACATCAAGCTCAATAGCAATGTTACCTTCTTAAACAAAGTGAAATTGAAAGATGCATTAGATAAAATACCTGAAGATTCAATACTAACTATTGATGGCAGCGAGTGTAATTTTATCGACTATGATATTTTGGAGATCATCAGTGAATTTGAAAACAAGGCTCGTGACCGTGACATTGAAGTGCATCTAATGGGCATTGAAAAAGTGAATGTGACGGCAATACATTGAGTGAATGATGAGTGTTGAGGGTTGCACACCAGCAGAAAAAATCATTTATTATTCCGCTCGTACAATTAGAAAAAAATCAATTGAGTCAAGCAAAAACCAAATAATGTTTTCCAGAATTCTTTCCTTTGCCAATTGTTAATGAAATTCGAAAAAATCCTTGATGTCAGATAGCTTACAAATCTTGTCAGATTTCAACTTCGTAAATTGCAGAGGAAAACGCGTAGCATGAAATTTGTACCCATTTTAGTTATTTCAATTTTACTTATGGAATACTCAACAGCACAACAAACGCCGGAAAATAAAACATCCGCGACAACAGACACAGCGACTTTTGGCACCGGCTGCTTCTGGTGCACAGAAGCGATTTATAAAGAATTGAATGGCGTGATTTCTGTTATGCCCGGCTACTCCGGCGGCTATAAAGAAAATCCAACCTATAAAGAAGTTTGCAGTGGAGAAACCGGCCATGCGGAGTGCACACAAGTAGTCTATGATCCTTCAAAAATTTCTTATGATGACCTGCTGGAAGTTTTTTTCCAGGTTCACGATCCCACATCGTTGAATAGGCAAGGAAACGATGTAGGAACCCAGTATCGCAGTGCTATTTTTTATCATACTGATGAACAAAAGAGATTGGCAGAAAAGTATAAAACAGAACTGGATCGAAGTGGTGCGTATGACAAACCTATCGTGACGCAAATTGCACGCATGGAGAAATTTTACCCCGCTGAGAATTACCATCATGATTATTACGAGTACAACAAAGACAAAAATCCCTATTGCTCGATAGTGATCAAACCGAAACTGGATAAGTTCAAAAAGGTGTTTAAGGAGAAACTAAAGAACCAATAGAACCACGATTTCGTGAATTTAGAAGGATTATCGGGATAAAAGAAAAGAAGCCCACCGACCAGGATTTGCCGTCTTTTTCAGATTGGAGGGGCTTGCTAGGGCAAAGAATTTTTAATTTCCTCCTAATCCCTAAAAATCAGATTAATCGTGGTTCTTCTTTGTTCTCCTCAATTCAAGAATATTTAACAAATTTGTTCATGCCTCTGTGTCGGGAGTAACGATCAGTGACATGTTTGAACCGTATTATCTGAAACACCTTGTTGCCGCTGGCAGAATCAAACAGTTTAATAATTCTTCGGCTTCCCTTAAACCGTAATTCCAAGTCGTTTTTTGATTGTCGTCCATACCGGTAATATGTCGGGCGTAAGGTTGAAGTAAATTACACTTCCTCCATAAAGCACGCAAAACACAATGCTGCGCACCACCAGTCCGACCAATCCGTGCAGATTCCTAAATAGGAAATAGGAAATACCGAAGCATGCGCCCGCCAGCAAAACACCATAAAGCGATTGCATGGTAAACGGGAATAGCCTGAATTTATTCCAAAGAAAAATGATACGTATGAGGTTGTAGATCGTCATGGAAATGAGATTTGCCAGTGCCGGGCCGATAATGTCGTAGCGTTTGGTGAGAATGTAATTGAGGGGAAGCATTAATGATAATAATATTACACCGCTGATCATTTCAAAACGCCAATAGGTTGATGTGCCAATAATNTGCGAATTAACTCCCGTACCCATGTCTACAATTTTTGTNGCGCCCAGTAGCAAGAAAACGTAATAGGCATTCAAGTAAGATTGTTTTAAATGAAACACATGAACAGCATCAATAAAATTCAGCCATATTAACAAGAATAGCCCAGTGGCAAAAATGAGTTGATTGATAGACGACCGCTGGTAAATGCGCCGAATGGTGTTCAAATTTTTATCCTTCCAGGCTTTTGATAAATGCGCAATCGATGCGGCTATTATTCCGCGCTGTGGCGCCTGAATAAGACTGGCAATATTTTGAGCCAATGAATAAACGGCTAATTTGCTTAAAGCGTCAGGCAGCACTGCACCGATAACCAATGAGTCAAAGACCTGCGAAATAGTAAAAATAAGCGTCCCCGCATAAACAAATGAGCAAAGTTTCAATATGCTTTTAGACAACCTTCTGGTGACCTTACTTATGGTAAGGGTGAAGTGAATCTTTTTTGTAAAGGCCATGTATAACAAAAGAATGATTGCAATACCGGGGAAGGTGAATGCAAATAATTTGATAAAAACATCATAGTTGCTGATAACACCGGCAGCAAACAAGACAATGAGTATCGTGGTAAACAATCTCCACTGTACCTCTTTCAAATAACTCGTAAAAACGGATTTATGTAACTGCCAGGCGTACGCTTCGAGAACAGTATAAATCAAAAAGCCAAATCCTAGGGGGAAGATCCAATTGTAATAGTTTACAATTTGGGGCGAGTGTTCGCTGTATTTTCTGATCACCAGACCTTTAAAAACTATTCCGGCAATTATGACCAGTATAAAACCAATTGTACTTACCAATAAAGCTCTTGTAAGCAGATCATTTTTTTTGGGAGAAAGATGTTCATTGTAATAGGGAAAAAATTTGTAGATGTACGATGGCATAGCTAGGTTGGCAAAAGCCATCATCATAGTCGCGATGGCGATGAATGCATTGTACAAACCGTATTGTTCATCGGTAAATAGTCCCTGCTTGGTAAAAAGATAAGTATTCAACAACCCGATGGCAAAGCCGATGTAAATAACTATCGAAGAGATGATGCTTTGCCGGCGAATAGTGCTCATGCCTTGTGACTAATTGTGCAAATATGTCGCGAATATTCGGGATGCTATAAAAAACTAATTGAAGGTTTTGCACATTTAGACATGACAAATTACGACAGCTATACCTTCTTTGGGGTGATGTAAAAATTCTTATCTACAGCAAAATTATCCTTCAGACCTGCTGCGACTGTGGTCTGTTTCCATTCCGTCGTTGGCTTGAGCCACTCGCCCGTATTGGCGAGTTTTATCGCCATATTAAAACCATCTATGCAATTGCTCCAGCGGTAGGATAGTTTATCGCCCTCGAACTTATACTCCAGGACAGGAATCTGAGCTGTTCGTAAGTATTGATCAAAGAACTTTGAAAGATCTTTCCCGGATTTTTTGATGATATAGTTTTCTACGTCCTTTGAGTTAACCGTCTTGTGATAGAATGTTTGGGTTAATCCTCTTAATATATTTCTAAAGAGCGAGTCATCGTTAATGATTTGTCGGATCATGTGCATGATACTATTTCCTTTACTGTACATGTCCCCACTGCCTTCTGCGTTTACACCATAAGGCCCGATAACAGGCTTATCATTGCGAATGCTTCTTCTCAATCCTTGTGTATATTCGTTCCCGGCCTGCTTACCACTTTGACATTCTACAAAAAGTGTCTCCGAATAATTGGTGATACCTTCATGTATCCACATATCGGCGATATCGTTCGTCGTGATATTATTTGCAAACCACTCATGACCGCTTTCATGAACAATGATGTAATCCCAGTTCTTTCCCCACCCGCTACCTGAAAGATCTCTTCCCAGGTATCCGTTCAGGAACTTATTGCCATAAGCGACAGCGCTCTGATGTTCCATACCCAGGTGCGGTGTTTCCACCAATTTGTAACCATCTTCATAGAAAGGATAGGGGCCCAGCCAGTATTCAAAACATTTGAGCATCTCCTTAACCTGTGTAAATTGTTTTTTAGCTTTTTCAAGATCATAGTCCAGCACCCAGTAATCGCAATCCAACTTTCCTTTTTCGCCATTATAGTCTTCATGCCAGGTAACATACTTGCCGATATAGGGAATGATATTGTAATTATTGATCGGAGCTTTGACTTCCCAGGTCCAGGTTGTTGTTCCATCATTGTTTGACTTTTTTTGTTTCAGCCGGCCATTGCCCACCGCTGTTAATGAATCAACAACCGTAATACTAAGTGTAGCTCCATTATCTGGCTCATCACTCTGGTGATCTTTACAAGGATACCACACACTGGCTCCCAAGCCCTGGCAGGCTACGGTCATCCATGGTCTTCCTTCGGCGTCTTTTGTAAATATCCATCCCCCGTCCCACGGCGGACGAACAGCTACTCGAGGATTGCCATGGTAAACAAGCGAGATAGCATGTACGGAGTTTTTGTTGGCCTTCGGCAATGGAATGTGCCACACATTTCCCTCATTATAGAATGGCTTCCGCGGATAATTAATGTACAATTTGCCATCATAAAAGATGGTGTCGATCTTTAATGGCTGTTGGAGATCGATCTGTATATAATCTGAGTATTTGTCTTTGATCACCTTGTACTGAATATCCGTTCTCCCAACGATCGATTTGGCATTATAATCCGGGGTTACGTGAAGATCATAATGTAAAACATCCCACCATTCTCTTTCCGGGCCAATGCTACCTCTCAGGGTATCCTGGCGGGTAAACTTATCTTTTTTGCCGAGGGGCTGTGCGTAACAATTAGTAATTAACAATGAATAACTAATAATTACAAAAAACAGTTTCTTCATGTGCGTAAGGTTAGGAATGATTTGCTAAATTAGGTCGTGAGACTGTATTTCATGAGCCGCTTAACAAAATTTCCTCCTGCCCGACTGATTCGGTCAGGCGGGGTTTTCTGGTTGCTGGGTACTTGTGCTTTGTTCCTCGTGCCTTGTACCTTTTTTTCGTGTTCGGCACGGCGGGATGCCAGTAAAAATATTTTTCATTACAATGAGCAGACGGGCATTGCATCACTTGATCCGGCCTTTGCAAAGAATCAATCTATCATGTGGGCAGTACATCAGCTGTACAATACTCTCGTTGAGGTCGATCAGGATCTGAACATTGCACCGTCCCTTGCAAAACGCTGGGAGATCTCCAAAGATCGGTTGACGTACACTTTTTACCTGCGAAACGATGTTTTTTTTCATGATGACCAGGCTTTCTCAAATGGAAAGGGAAGACAATTAACGGCACGAGATGTTGTGTACAGTTTGAATCGCATTATGGACAAAAAAACCGCCAGCCCCGGCGCCTGGATATTTAACACCAAAGTTGATTCCATTGAGGGCTTTAAGGCGATTAATGACACGGTCTTTCAGCTTAAACTTGTTCGTCCTTATATGCCTATCCTCGGCATTCTTTCAATGCAGTATTGTTCTGTTGTTCCCATGGAAGCCGTAGTAAAATATGGACCCGATTTTCGACGGCATCCTGTAGGTACGGGACCGTTTGCATTTGTCGCCTGGGAAGAAGGGCAGGCATTGATCCTGAAGAAGAACAAAAACTATTTTGAAAAAGATAGTGCCGGTCATCGGTTACCGTACCTCGAGGGCATCAAGATAAGTTTTTACGATAGCAAGGCAACTGAGTTTTTATTGTTCAGGCAGGGGCAATTAGATTTTATCAATGACATGGAATCATCTTTTAAAGACGAAGTGTTGACAAAAACGGGAGAATTAAGAAAAAACTGGACTGGGAAAATTGTATTTCAAACCCATCCTTATCTGAATATAGAATACCTGGGAATCCTGGTCGATTCGACGAACCTGCTGGTGAAGAACTCACCTTTAAAATTGAGACAAATCAGGCAGGCAATCAATTATGGCTTCGACCGGCGGAAGATGATTTTGTACTTACGCAATTCTCTCGGTATTCCTGCTGAATCGGGATTTGTGCCGGCTGGCCTTCCGTCGTTTGACTCGACAAAAGTGAAGGGGTACCATTACGACCCGGCAAAAACGAAAAGACTTTTGGCTGATGCCGGTTTTCCAGATGGCAAAAGCTTGCCTGCAATAAAATTGCTCACCGTTCCCATTTATTCTGATCTCGCAGGCTTTATCGCCAAACAATTGGAAGAGTCGGGTATTCCGGTGCAGGTAGATGTCGTGCAGAAGTCTTTGTTACTCGAACTGACGTCAAATTCAAGAGCATTGTTTTTTCGCGGAAGCTGGATTGCTGATTATCCCGATGCCGAGAATTATTTGTCTGTATTCTATTCCAAAAATCCGGCGCCACCAAATTATACCAGGTATAATAATCCTGAATTCGATGCTTTATTTGAGAGGGCATTAGCGGAGACGAATGACAGCTTGCGCTACAAACTTTACCGGCAGGCAGACCAGGTGGTGATCAATGATTCACCGGTAGTGCCATTGTGGTATGATGAATGGATTCATTTTGTACAACCAAATATTACCGGCTTTGAATCAAATTCGTTAAATATTCTTGAATTGAGGAGAACAAAGAAGAACCACGATTAATCTGATTTTTAGGGATTAGGAGGAAATTAAAAATTCTTTGCCCTAGCAAGCCCCT
>JGI24806J26614_1000455_pt1 | contig 12535 bp, 10 predicted proteins | sample Kansoi200umMDA_FD_26614 | JGI IMG/M metagenome (IMG submission 26614)
CAAAGGGCTGGGTGAAGCAGCTACAGCTACGGCCAGTAGCCAATCCAAATCCGATGGAAACCAAACGGCACCCGGTGGGCTTATTTCCTCCCATTTCCAGAGCAATGGTGGCAATGCCGAGCAATTGGGCAAGGCTCCAAAAGCCGTTATGGCAAGCAATGATATTGCCGATAAGCTTTTTGATGCGATGAAGAACAGTGGCAAGGAACTGGACCAGTTCATGGACCAGTTTGAACAGTTGGCCAAGGAGATACCGAGCCTTAGTTTGGAAGACATCCTGAAACGGATCGTGGGCATTATTGCAGGTGCCATATTGGAAGGTGCCAGGGCTGTTCTGAATGCACTACTGGACATACTTTCAGCTATGGCAGAAGCTGCTTTGGCCATACTGGACGAACCGGTGTACATTCCTGTGGTAAGTGATGTGCTGGAATTTTTTGGTGTGCCCAAGCTTTCCATGCTTGACCTAATGTGCTGGATGGTAGCTGTGCCACTGACCATTGGCTATAAAGCAGCAAACGGATCAGCACCTTTCAAGGATGACCCACAGACCAAGTTTTTGATTGAAGCCAAAAAATTTGATGATTTGGTGGAAGCTTTCCGTAAACCTCCTAAAGCCATACTGCACAGCAAGCATGCTGAAGGGTTGGTAGCGGTAGAAATTACTGGCCATCCGGGCAGGGTTTTTTATGTGGATCCATCCGCATTGCAGCCAGCCCTGCTTAAAGGAGAAGGGCTAATTTCAATGAGTGACGAAATGGCCAAAACTGTATATGTAGCTGGTCATTCTGCAGCTTGCGTTTTTCAGGTAGTATCGGCCGTTGTATCGGGTGTGGAAGCTATGCAGCCTCCCGGCACCAAAAGTGCATGGGGCACATGGTCGGCCATATTAGGCATTGTTACTGCAGGTTCGGGTGGCGGGGCCAATTTCCTGATTCCCAAAAAGCCTATCAAGGACGAAGCGGTGCATTGGACCAGTACGGCTACAACAGGGGTAACAGTACTAAGCAAGCTGATATTTTCTGGCCCCGGGCAGAAAATAGTGGCGAAAGTGCCGGGAATGAAATGGCTAAAAGTAGGGGATAGCCGATCGGTAGGATCTGTTGTGAACAGTATCCTTATTATCCCAGCACTTGTCTGTTCCGTATTCCATTTTATTGAACTGTCAAAGGAACCTGATAGCACGGACAAGAAAGCGGCCATACTGGATGAAACCGGCAACGTTACAGCCTATGTGAGCAGGTTATCCTATATGGTGGCCGTAAACTCAGGTGGGCCTGTAAAAGTAGCTGGCGTGGTACTGATGACAGTGGCCAATGTATGCACTGCGGGCCTTCATGCTGCTGGGGCCGTGGTGGTGAGCAAGGGGCTATAACGTTAAGGAAAAACAATAAGGCTTTAACTGACTATCCGTATGAAGAAAAGTTTGTCAGTTGGAACCTGCCTTTGCCGGCAGCTAGGTCTCGATTGAGCTCGATATGACACCAAGAGTTCAAGCTACTTTCCTTCATACGTATAGTGAGTAAGCTTTATTTATAACAGAAGGCTGATACAAGCATTTGCTTGTATCAGCCTTTCATCATATCATGTTCAGTTTCAAGTGTTCAGGCCTGCAGTCAAGCTAGTAGGCGGATATAATAATCCTCCAAATATTCCTTGCCTAGTGATTCATAATGCAGCCATTTATTATAGGTGGGCAGGTACACTTGTACAGCGTCGGCATCGGGAAAGGTTTTGTAATCAAAACGGGTACTGGCAGTACTGATATAACCAGTATAGTAGAATTCCATTTGATGTTCAATGGCATATTGCAGTTTCTGCATGATGAGGAACTTGCCCAAGCTATAAGCAGCATAAGCTGGGTGGTAGATATTCATGATGCCTGCAATGGCATTTTGTCCTTTGTCAAAAAAACCAACAGCAATCAACTTTTCCCCATCCCTTACCTGTACCATCCAACTATCAAAAGGATCGGAAAATTCGATGCCCTGCAAATAGCTGGTACAGGTTTCCGACATGTTGAAAGGCCTGTGGTTGCTGTACAGGGCATAAAGATTTTCTATCTCTTCATCTACTAGTGCAGGCATTGTTTTTACTTGAAAGCCAGCACATTTTTTTACAATGTTCAGTGCTACCCTATTAGGCCTGCATCGGCTAACCAGTGTCCTCAACCAAAAAACGGGAATGGTGAAACCTTCTTCTGATGTGTCTGTTTCATTGCAGGTAAATAAGTAATACTGCATCCTGTAAAAGCCCATGGCCAAAAAGGCATCCAGGATGCTTCCCTTAAAGCCCCATTCGTTTGGCTTGATGAACTTGTGAGTCTGCCCCATGGTGCTAAAATAAGGATAATGATAGCTATCACAGTTCCTATGATTGGTATGTGTTAGTACAAATATTTTACTTTCAACAAACTATGATAGTTGCTCATGTTGCTCGACAATGATACATCGTCCACATCTGCACCATACACTTCAAAGTACCGCATGCCCAGGCGAAGGCCATTGTTGATGCTACTGTCCAGCACTACGGCTTTGGTATTGGGTAGTATGCCACATTTGTTCATCCTGCTGGGTCCATCCTGTACGCTCCAAAGCATCTGAGCACCTGTTCTTGTTGGGTTATTTTGCAGTATAAACCATTGATTGGTGGTGCTGATGCTTGGTTGGGGATTGCAGGCAGAAAGGTCTTCACGCCAGCAACCAAAACGGTTGGGATAATTGCCCATGCCATAAGCTGCATATTGCGATGCCAGATAATTTATGGGCCTGCCTGAAGCCTTGGTTTCAAAGGACACATAATCAATGGAATTCCAGATGGGGGTGTTGGCAAACCTGAGCATATACAGGTCCAATAAGGTCTTCATCTTTGCAATCAGGGTATCTGCATTATAGTTGTACAGGGTATAGAAAGCTTTGTTGCCTGTGGCAGTAACCACGCTGTCGGGCAGGCCACGGCTTATATGACTGGCAATGGCATTTACATAAGTTATCGTGGTATCGGCCGCATATTTGTCGGCCAACTTATTGATCAGGTTGTTGACACGGTTCAGGTAAATATCGTTCCAGGTAATTACATCCTGTAATGTGTCCAGATAGGTAGTATGAAAGCTGTTCCTGTCGATATAACTATAGGATGCAGCACCCAAACTGCTCACCACCCATGCCGGATAGCCCAATGGTTGCAGGCTCACTTTTTTATGGTTCGTCCTAGCTTTGGTTATTTCATTGTCTATATAGTTCCAGTTGAAAACGCCCGGTGCAGTTTCCAGTGTTTCCCATTTGAAGCGTACCACTACTCCTGCCAGGTTGGGGTTGGTATAGGCGGTATTGCTGATTGGGATGTCTGCACTGCCAAGATAGTAGATGCCGCCCCTGCCTTGGAATTCGTTGGGGCTTGTTGATGGAGTATTGTTTCCTTGCCCTGTTTTCTTGCAGGCAAAGAAAATGCAAGTAATGAAAAGCAGTTTGGATAGTTGGCTGGCCATAAAGGGGTTTGGTTATGGACTGTGATTGTTAGGAACTGTTTAATACCGATAACCTGATTTCCTGTTTAGGTTCTGGCCATCCTTTTGCCTATGCCAATGATGGCCAATCCAATTGCGGCAAACAAACCTGTTACTGCCAAGCAATTAACCAGTACCCGCTGCATGCCCAATTTATCTATATCCATAAATGGATAAGGATAGAAATGGGAGGATGGGCCACGCAGCAAAACAATGATGCAGTAAACAAAAGGATAGATCAACCAAGGCAATAAATGCTTCCATCGAAGTTGATGCTTGCCCACAAAGAATAACCAAAATAAGAAGAACAAAATGGGACCAATCAGGTGCAGCAGTTCATCCACCAGTTTCTGCGTGCCTGTAGGTGCCCAAATGGAACGTAGTACCAAGTTGTACACCAGTCCAACAACAAGTATGTAAACAGTACTGGCTGCAAGGGTTTGCTGTCGGTTGAAAAAACTTGCCCACTTGGATATTGGCATTAATAACAATATTGTTAGGCAAATAGCAATCAATAAATTGGTGAGTATGGTGTAGTAGGTAAAGTACCTGATTACCAGTTCTCCCTTGCTGGCATGTTCATGCTGCATCTGTAAATAGAATTGAGCAATCAGTGCAAACCATACCAGCATTGCAATGATGCACATGAAGACGGTGGATCTAAGGCTCCTGTTTTTCATGTAGTGTATTTTTGAAGAGTGTACACAAGCTATTAAAATAGCAGGGTAACTAACAATCCTTAGCTTAATTTTTTTTGGTGCAAATAAATTCGCATCTATATTCGCACCGCAATGATGATCAAGAAACATACAAAGATTACCAAGAAGACATTCTCACAAGAGGAAGTTGCGTAAACGTTGTATGCCTACATAAACAGTTTAAGAGCCTTCCTCCAACAGAGGAAGGCTTTTTGTTTGGCCCCTTCCCCTAAAGGGGGATGATGGGTAGATGGAAGCGAAGGGTATGTTTGAATTTGTCTTTGAAATGAGGAGCAATGATGAAGGAGAATTGTTCAATCAGTTCTTATCTGTTTGATCAGCATCATCAGCGTTCCATTTTTTAACCATAAACCTTATCCTGTAAAGGATAAGCAAAAAACAAAATCGGGGGGAACAAACAATGAAAGTAGCCGTAGTTGGGGCCACAGGCCTTGTAGGAACAAAAATGCTGCAGGTGTTAACGGAAAGGAATTTTCCTGTAACGGAACTGGTACCAGTGGCCAGCGAAAGAAGTGTGGGTAAGGAAGTGGAGTTCAAGGGCAATAAGTACAAAGTGGTAAGCCTACAGGATGGCATCGATGCAAAACCTGCTGTGGCCATCTTCAGTGCCGGTGGCAGCACCAGTTTGGAATGGGCACCAAAGTTTGCAGCAGCCGGCATTACTGTAATCGACAATAGCAGTGCATGGCGTATGGACCCTACCAAGAAACTGGTAGTGCCCGAAGTGAATGCGTCTGTATTAACAGCAGAAGACAAGATCATTGCAAACCCTAACTGCAGCACCATTCAAATGGTGGTGGCATTGCAGCCTTTGCATGAAAAGTATAAAATTAAAAGGGTGGTTGTATCAACCTACCAAAGTGTTACAGGCACTGGTAAAGCTGCTGTGGACCAATTGTTCAATGAACGTAAAGGGGTGGAGGGGCCAATGGCTTACAAGTATCAAATTGATTTGAATGTGATTCCTCAGATTGATGTGTTCCTGGAGAATGGCTATACCAAGGAAGAAATGAAAATGGTAAAGGAAACATGCAAGATCATGCAGGATGACAGCATCAAAGTAACAGCTACTACTGTGCGTATTCCTGTTGTGGGCGGCCATAGCGAAAGCGTGAACGTGGAGTTTGAAAACGAATTTGATCTTGAAGAATTGAAAGCATTATTGGCTGCAGCTCCAGGTGTGGTGGTGCAGAATGATGACAGCACACAGTTCTATCCAATGCCTTTATGGGCACATGAAAAGGACGAGGTTTTTGTAGGAAGGTTACGCCGTGATGAAACACAACCAAAAACCTTGAACATGTGGATAGTAAGTGATAACCTGCGTAAGGGTGCAGCTACCAATGCTGTGCAGATAGCTGAGTATTTGCAGGGGAAAGGACTATTGTAATTTTTTGTGTAGTTGAATATCTGAAGAGGGGAGCTATTGCTTCCCTCTTTCATTTTGCTGGAGCATGTAATTGGTGTTCTAATGCCAATGCTTTATCATTGCCAACAACAGTAACCTTAGCAGTGCAGGACTATATGGAGGAGAAAGAAAAGAACAATTCCAGAACCAATCTTGTGGTGGCTATTGGGGCAGGACTATTATTGGTGGCCCTAATTGGCTTTATTGTTTTCAAATTACAGAAATCAATAAATGCTACTAATGCCATCACAGAAACGGTAGATACGATTACTGATACAAAACACTATCACCAAGCAGATACTGCTAAGCCAAAAACGGCAGTATTGGATTCGGCAAAATTTGCTGCATTGTTTGCCCAGTATTTTAAGAAGGATTCAACTCCAACCCAATACCCCAAATTTCTGACCGAAGCATTTATTGGGTACAACTTTGGCGACTATCTCTACTTCAAGCAAATGAATTTTGAAGCCCTGCCAGAAACCCTTGAAACCATGGATGGGAACACTAGGGAAACCATCATTCAATTGGGGCATTACTATAAAGGCATTGCTGGTTTGATGGTAAATAACCCTGAACAGGCCATTACCAATTTACAATGGTCCATTAGCCATTGTTCCCATGAAATTTCCATAAAAGCAAAATGGTTCCTTGCTCTCACTTATATAAAACTGGTACAGTCAAATAAGGCAATTGGTTTATTGGAATCAGTGGCTGCAAGCAATGTATCAGGCTATAGTAAACAGGCAAAGCAGTTGTTGGAGGATTTGAAAAAGGATTAGTTATGTGAGGTCGAACCTAGTCGAGACCATTTTTGAGATGAGTAGTTCCTATGGTCCATCTCGACAATCCCGATAGCTATAGGGACGATGTGACATCGGCATTTTAATCACTTCCTTCATCCTACTTGCACTCTGTCAATTGGATAATATGCAATGCATGTTTTCCATCAACCTGAACCAGCCTTTCGGTTCCATTGAAATTATAGCCTATAGTAATCATGTCATTGAACTTGGTATTGGGCAGATAGATAGTGTCCATTGGTTTGCCCAATTTCTGTGTGAGGTGTTGAACGGCTATACTATCCACATTGTTGAGGCATGCATCTTTTTTTACCACTAGCTTTATCTGCTGCACCTGATCTTTTTCCGAACCAGCTGGATAAGCAAAACCGGGGCGGAACATAATCAGTAATACATAAATGATTGCAGGGGGAATCAATATGGTTAAGCAACGCAAGAACGTAACCCTTCTCACTTCCTTTTCCTCTTCCTTTACCAAGAACTCTTCAATGGTTAGGTGCTGACCTGTTGTTTTATTGAGGGGCATCATCTTGCTCTTGCCAGATGCTATCAATTGCTTGATGGTGCTGTCTTTTATCCCTTCCCAATTGTGGGCCACCTGTTTTTTTGCAGGTGCGTATTGCATGAATTTTTTCCTGTTATGTGCATGGAGCAGGAAACTGTTCAGCAATAGCTGCCCTTCTGCTTCCTGCTTGGAAGCTTTGTTGTTTGAAGGAGACAGTACAGCTTCCTGCAGCATGGCCACAAGCGTTTGCCTTGCTATGCTTTCTGTTGTGGGGTCTATGTACAACAGTAGGTTCATCCTGAGTGTTTCATCCATTTTATTGCCCTGCATCCAAGGTATCCTGCAAAGCTTGAGCAGGTTGTCATAATCGTTGTTGGGAATGGTTGAACCTACTTGGTTTTTGATAACGGCATTGTACAGTGCGAGGGTAATATTCCAGTCAAGCGTTGGATAAACAGCCAAAGAGCAAAGCCATTGGAACAAATGCTCATCATCCATGTAGACCCAAAGCCCATCTACCGATTCAATATCTGCAGCATCGATAGAATAAGGGTCTTCTACTTTTCTGAGCAATGATTGCTGGGTGATGGGTTGGCCAGTGGTAATGCTTCTTGCCAATAATTCCACAGCAGCCATTTCTGCAGGAACAATATTGAACTGATTTGCCTGCAGTTGCAGTTCTTGCTGCGACCAATCGGCCATTGAAACAGTGGTGATAATGGACCTTGATTCCCAAGTGGTGAAAATGCTCATAAGCTGGCTATTCCTCAGCACATCATCCTGCGTGAATATTTTCCTGCTGTTCCCAAAAATCAACAGTTGATGCGTAGGCATTGTGGAAGCCAGTTTACTTAAAGAGTGTGCATTGCCCCTTTCATCCTTTAGTTCAAGTATGTTCTTATGGTACCTATACCTGCTTAGGTTAATGGTAGCTTCCTGCAAATGATCCACCAAATAGTTAAAGAGGCTAACCATATGGCCATCAAAATTTTCCTCATCCACCAGCACCAAATAGTGGCGTGCCTGTTTCTGGAAAGTAAATACTGGCGAATAGAAACCTGCCTGTTGAATGGTGCTGACAATGCTTTTGGGCACATCCATTATACGCAGGCTGCCAATGCCCTGCCTGCCCAATATGTTTTTAATGGCAAGCAGGTGCTTGCTATTGTTAATGAGGAAATTGTTTGAAGGAAAATCAATCCTTGCTGGTGATGATGGCTCCTTATCATTGTTTGTCCTGCCCTCATCTTTGTCATCCACAGCAGATTTGCGTTTGCCGGTTTGTTCTGTTTCTTTTTGTTTAACAGAGAAAATAACAAAGGAAAGAATAATGCCGATGATGATGCCAAATATCACGCATAGCTGTTTGTTGATATTGTGTGGCTGTTCTGTAATTGGTATGTCTTCCAAGCTCAGCACTTTAAAACCGTGACCCATTTGTATGGAAGGCTTATTGGCTTGTTCTGTTTTTGTTGCTGGAACTGTATCCTTTGTTTGTAAAGGGCTTTCTGGTGGAGTGCTAAGTTTAGGTGTTGAAGTAGAATGGGTAACCTCGACCTCTGGCAAGTAGTCATGCTTTTTATACATAGCTATTTGAACCAGCACAAACAGTATCATTATACAACCAAGTATATACAGGAACAGTTTTACGGGAGATGTTGGTTCTTTGTACTGCCAAACTGCAGGCTTGCGGCTGGTTTTCTTTTCGGTTGCCCTTTCAACAAACGCATCTATGATGGCATGAAGCTTTTGCTGGCTGATTGCATCCTTGGCCACAATGGGCGTGACGAGCCACTTCAATTCATCCACACTTGTATCGTGAAATGATATGGATAAAAAAGCACGTTGTATCTCCAGCACCTGCTCCACGGAAACAGCGAAGCCTGCCAATTGTATGGCATGGATCAGCTTTCCCAAGGGGATGGAGGATGTGGCTTGGATGGGCAAATTGCTATTTGTTGAGTTGAAGGAAATCTTCTACCTGCTGGAGGTCCTGTGCATTCTTGATCAAAGTGTACAGGCTTAGCTTCAATGATTTTCTTTGGTTTACAGTAAGGCTTTCAGGCTTCAGCACATCAATGCCTTCCACCATTAGTTCTTCCATGTGCAGCACTTTTACCCAATCCAACAGTTCACTGGTAGATGGTGGCTTGATGATGGACTTGCCCCTGATGATGCGGAACAGTTCCAGCACTTTTTGGTACCTGTACTTGAAGTGATGGGCAGCATTGCTGGATATTTCTGTAAGGAAGGGGTCTATGCGGCTGAAGATGATTTCCAATAGTTCCTCATCGCTGGGGAATGGTACATGGTAGAACAAACAACGTCTTAAGAATGCTTCTGGTAATGCATTTTCATTGTTGCTGGTGAGTATCACCAATATCCTTGCACGCCTGTCTGTATTCCTTAAAATCGTGGTATCCATTTCCTTGATGGAAAACTTGCTGTTCTCGATTTCGTCCAACAGATCATTGGCAAACTCACGTGGGGCTTTGTCCACTTCATCAATTAACAGTACAGAACTGGCAGCGGTTGACTGCAACTGGTCCATATTCCTGATGCCTTTCAAAGCATTGTTTTCATTCAATGCATTCCTGCCCAATGTTTGACAAATGGAAAGGCCCATGGCAGAGAGGTTGATGAATTCAGAGATATGTTTTTTGCCTTCCCTGTCCTGGAAATGGGAGATGGCATCATACTGATAGAACAGGTCCTTGCCGATGGACGAAGTCTTTGTATGGAAAGTGAAAGGCTTGTCAAGAAATGGGAAGATATTTTCATGCTGCTGGTTGCTCAGGTACCACGCAGCCCAATGGGCTAATTGTGTTTTGCCTGTGCCTGGTTCACCAGTAATGAGCAATGGCTTGCCCAGTTTCAATGCAAGGAATATGGTTGATTTCAATGGGCTGTTTTCGGGAAGGTAGTACTTGCCAGCACTCTTGTCATAATCACCAAAGGCAATGGAGAAGTTGTGTATGCTCATATTGTTTTTTAAAGGTTGATCTACTGTCTATCCTTCCAAGGCCCTATTAAGGAAGTCTATCAATGGCTTCATGGTTTCAAATGTGGAAACTACTTTTTTTACCAATGCCTTATCTGTTAAATCTTTATCATCCAACTTTGTTGAGGCAATGAAACTCTTGAACTTCAGGTACTCAATGGCGGGATTGTCTTCTTCGTAACCTTTAGGTGGGCGTGACAAAACATATTCCTTATTCTTCTCCAAGCCGCCAAACAAGGAAACAAATTTTTTGTTGGTCACAATCTTGTTGAACTCATCCAGGTTGTAATCAATTTCCTGCCTAACCTTTTTCAGTTCCGGAGCCATGGGCATCCAAAGCCCTCCAGCAATGAAGCATCCTCCCGGTTCCAAATGGAAGTAATATCCTGCGTTCATTACTTTCTTGCCACCCTTGTTGATGCTGGCACCCATATTGGATTTGTAGGGACTTTTATCCTTGCTGAAACGTACATCACGGTTGATACGGAAAACGGTTTGTTTTGGTTCAAGCCCTTCCAATGTGCCATCTTTCTTTTTCATTTCCTTGAGCACGGCATCTATGAAAGAAAGGTAATCTTCCTTGGCTGCTTCATACACTTTGCGGTTCTTTTCGAACCATTCTTTACTGTTGTTCTTCTTTAGATCCTTGAGGAACTTGATGGTGGTAAGTTGGAACATAAACCCCTATCCCCTAAAGGGGGACGACTTTTTACTTGGTTAAAGAATGGGTAGGTAATTTAACTGATGTTGCCTATAATATTGTTTTGTTTTATGACAACCGCTGACGGTGCTTAGAGCCGCCGTCAGCGGTTTATAATTCAATTAAACTGGTTGTTTCCATGATATCCTTCAATGCATCAGCCAATTTATCCAAGCATTTCTGTGAGTTGAATGCTTGGATGGAATAGCGGATAAAGACTTTGTCATCATGACGCATTACGGGAATTTCAATGCTGTATTTATCGTAGAGTAATGCCTTTAATTTTTCAGGTCCGGTTGTTTTGATTTTGATGCTGTATAGCTGAACAAGGAAATCATTGCTGATAGGGCAAAGCGATTCTGCATTTAGCAGTTTGCAAAAGTTGTCTGCATTGCTTTGTGTTAATTGCCTGCATTGCTTGGCCACATTATGCCAATCATTTTCTATCATGAAATTGATGGCTGTAGGAATGGTGAGGAATGCGGAAAAATCCCTTGTGCCTTGGCCTTGATGCCAATCAATGAATTGAGATGAGGAAGGGAAGGCTGCTTTGTAGCCCCAGCTTACAATCAATGGGTCAAACTTATCCTGTAGTTCTTTTTTCACATAGAGGAATGAACTTCCCTTTGCTGTCATCATCCACTTATGGCAGGCACCTGTATAGATATCTGCTTGCAATGTTTGCAGGTTCAATGATACTTGTCCTGGGGCATGGGCACCGTCCACAAAAGTGATAAGGCCATGTTCCTTTGCCTTGGCACAGATTTCTTCCACTGGCAAACGCAGGCCAGTAGAACTGGTGATATGGCTGATGAAGAGCATTTTTGTTTTTGAAGTCAACCCTTTGAACAATTGCTCAACGAAATCTTCCTTGGTTGTCAAAGGAAAACTGATAGTCTGACGAACATATTTTGCTCCAGCTTTTTCACAGTAATAAGTCCATGTTTTGTCACAGGCTCCATACTCCAAATCTGTTGTTAAGATTTCATCACCCGCTTTCAAATCAAAGCTTTTGGCAATGATGTTCACTGCATAGGATGGGTTGGTTACATATACCATATCATCTGCATGACAGCCAATAAAACTGCCCAATGCCTCACGTGATTCTTTTAGGTACTGTAGTCCTCTTACTGTAATAAACTGAACGGGGTCACGTTCCAGTTCCAATTGGTAGGCTTGGTATTTTTCAAACACAGGTTTTACCGCAGCACCAAAGGAGCCAAAGTTGAGGAAGGTGATATTGGGGTTGAGGAGGAATTGGGAGGTGAGGTTGTTGTCCATTGTGCCAAATTAAATAATTGTAGTTGATTTAATTAATGTTCGATGAGTCTGATTCCAAAACCCAATCGTTATTATTTACGCCTTCATGATTAGCAGGTCTTTTGTAAAGCTTGAAACCAAAACTATATTGCAAATACAAAACCACTTGATTGCTATTGTCAAACTCTAATCTAAAGAATTTGTCATGAGTAGTTATCTTATACTCTGTGGCATTGGTTAACTCAATAGAAACGCCAGATGGTTCTACCCAAATGTTTTTTAATGTATTTGTACGATTGGAAAACTCTATATCAACTAAGAATGCTGGATTTTCATAGAAATACTTAATGCGTTCGTCTATGAAATCTGACTTATTTCGTCTAGAAGAGAAAAATTTTAATAGTCCCATTAATAAAGCATTTTGTAGTGATATAAATCAACTTATCAGGCTTAGAAACTCATCTTCACTAATCACCTTAATCGTATTTATCCTCTTCGCTTTTTCCAGTTTGCTGCCAGCATCTTCACCAACTACTAGATAATTAAGCTTGGCACAATGGACAACAACCTCACCTCCCAATTCCTCCTCAACCCCAATATCACCTTCCTCAACTTTGGCTCCTTTGGTGCTGCGGTA
>JGI24806J26614_1000456_pt1 | contig 12532 bp, 7 predicted proteins | sample Kansoi200umMDA_FD_26614 | JGI IMG/M metagenome (IMG submission 26614)
TGATGAAACCACGAAACGTGGCGCGAAGCCTTTCATGAAACCAACCATGGAGAAAGATGATTTCGGAACAGTCGTTCGTTCCGGCATTCATACATATGGTGAAACGGTGCACATTTTTGTTGAGAGAAAAAATTACAACGGAATTTTTCTTCCGGGATATAAAGCTTATAAATCCCTTCGGAAAACTGAACCCGTCGGATTGAAATACGTCGATCATATGGTTGGGAATGTCGGCTGGAATGAAATGAATACCTGGGTGAAGTTCTATGAAGACGTGATGGGATTCAGAAACATTCTTTCATTCGATGATAAAGACATCAGCACAGAATATTCTGCTCTGATGAGCAAAGTGATGAGCAGCGGCAATGGAAGAATCAAATTCCCGATCAATGAACCCGCGGAAGGAAAAAAGAAATCACAGGTAGAAGAGTACCTTGACTTTTATGGTAGCCAGGGCGTGCAGCACGTTGCAATGGCGACCGATAACATTATCGAAACTGTCTCCACGCTGCAATCACGTGGCGTGGAATTTTTGAAAGTTCCTTCATCATATTATGATACAGTTCTCGATCGTGTTGGACATATCGATGAGGATCTTGCTCCGCTTCGCGAGTTGGGAATTCTTGTCGACCGCGATGATGAAGGTTATCTTCTTCAGATTTTTTCCAAACCGGTGGAGGATCGCCCGACATTATTCTATGAAATCATCCAGCGTAAAGGCGCACAATCATTCGGCAAAGGAAATTTCAAAGCGTTGTTTGAGGCCATCGAGCGCGAACAGGAATTAAGAGGAACTTTGTGATCTCGCATTTCAGACTTAAGATTGCGCTTCGAAAAAAACACCACATGCACAAAAAAATGAGAGCAGTCAAATTTCTTATGCTGCTCTTCTTATTTGTTACCCCCGTTGTAAAGGCGCAATCTCCTGCTTCCGTACTTGAAAATCGTTTATGCAAAACATGGAAGCTTGAGCGAATGGAGCAAGGCAGTAAGGTGACCACGGCCGACAAAGCACTCAACGACTTTGTGATGATCATCAACGATGATCATACCATCAAACAAGGAATCAATCCTGACGGGCTCATCAGCGGCCAATGGAGCATTGACGAGAAAACAATGATGCTCTCGATTCATGATGATACTACTGGCCAGGAATACAAAATGAAAGTCACAACCGTGACGCAAAACGAGCTGGTGCTGGAGGATACTGCAAGCAATCCGGTGCTGTACATTCATTACCTCGCAAAATGATTTGCACATTTTTTATTTGAACATTGTATGCAATGAAGGTCATCGCATGGTGGATGCTCATTTGAATTTGTTTCATTTGAGCCAGGAATTTTTTTCACAAGTGATGTTGCTCCATCCAACGTGAACAATGGCAGACATCATTTTTCATAGGAGAAATTCAAATGAAGGATTGAATTCGGCAATTAATGAAAATATTTTCCTGCGCTGCAACGTTGATAGGTGCAATTGTGTACGATGCAAATCATCATGAACTCAAAACATGTTTCTTTATTCACATCATTGTGTGAATAATTGTGAGAAGAAAAAATTATGCAACGTTGCAAATAGAGTTTACATTTGAGATCAACAAAATTTTTAACTATGGCTACAAAAAAGAAAGCTGCTAAAAAATCAGCTAAGAAAGGCGCAAAGAAAGCTGCTAAGAGAAAAAGATAAGCGGTTAAGCTTTGCAAAGCTAAAGGGCGTTCACCAGGTGAGCGCCCTTTGGTTTTTATGTAACGTTGGATTTTGCATGATCAATTAATTGCGAGTTATTGATCGTTCTCTTTGAATAACGAACACCGATCGAATGAAGAAGTGAATTACCGAACAACGGATGACTCATGACGATTGACAAATGAACTGTTGAACCAATGAATCGCATTGCGATTCACTCTCCACTACTCACTAGTCAAACGACTGGTTGGATTGATCTGCGATCTTCAGCATCTCTTCGTATTGTGCCGGAGTGAGATCGTTAAAGAAGAAATTGATGGGATCGATCTTGGTTCCGTTCTTCCACACCTCGTAATGCAAATGCGGCGCAGTAGATTTGCCGGTGCTCCCAACGTATCCGATCAGATCACCGCGATTTACTTTTTGTCCCTCACGCACCACAATGCGGCTCAAGTGACCATACATGGTCTGATATCCCACCATGTGTGAAAGCACGATGTGATTTCCATAACCGGTGTTGCCATATTCAACCGTGTTCACCGTAGCGTTTCCGGTTGCGTAGACAGGTGTTCCGATAGCGGCAGAAAAATCAAGTCCTTCATGCATCTTCGGAATTTTATAAATGGGATCAATGCGCATTCCGAAACCCGATGCAATATGCCGCAGATCTTTATTTGAAATGGGTTGAATGGCGGGAATGGAAGCAAGCACTTGTTCTTTTCCCTTGATCATTTCAGAAATCTGATCAAATGATTTTGATTGAATGTAAAGTTCTTTGCGAAGCTGATCGAGCTTCTGCGACGTTGAAACCATCAGTTCGCTGTTATCATAATCCATCAGCTCTCGGTATTTATTCACGCCGCCGGATCCTGCCTGCCGGATACTGGATGGAATCGGTTCTGCTTCAAAGATGACACGATAAATATTATCATCACGATCCTGCAGGTCACTCATCACCGTTTGCATTTGGTTGAGTTGATCATTGAGGTTGTCGTATTGCAATTGCAATTCTGAGATTTCACGCTTCAGCGCTTTTTCTTTCGGAGAATCAAGATAGGTGTAGGCCAATGCAACAATGATAAAAGCAAAAACCAGTGTCGCTGAGATAAAACCTACTGCCCTTAATGCATGGGTCCTGGCCGGCACTTCGTACTTTTCATAGCGAAGCGACTGACTATTGTAATAATATTTGACCTTCTTCATGGGCTTGATGAGGGCACGTTAATGAGTTCCTTTGGCTAATTTTGGGCGCTTGGTTTTGTGTAGATGCAAAGCAAAATTAACCAATTCATTATTTGAAGGCAAGAAGTTTTATGTTAACGGCGAAGGAAATTCGACAAACATTTTTAGAGTATTTCAAATCGAAAGAACACGTGATTGTTCCTTCTGCACCGATTGTGGTGAAGAACGATCCCACACTCATGTTCACCAACGCGGGCATGAATCAGTTCAAGGATATTTTTCTTGGCAACAAAAACCCGGAGTCAAAACGCATTGCCGATACGCAAAAATGTTTACGCGTTTCAGGAAAGCATAATGATCTAGAAGAAGTCGGCATCGATACCTATCACCATACGATGTTCGAGATGCTCGGCAACTGGAGTTTCGGAGATTACTTCAAAAAAGAAGCGATCGAATGGGCATGGGACTTACTCACCAATGTTTACAGGATTCCGAAGGATAGATTATATGTAACGATTTTCGAAGGAGACCAAAAAGAGAATTTACCTGAGGATGATGAAGCATTTAATTTCTGGAAGCAGTGGATTGCCGAAGACAGAATTCTTCCGTTTGCGAAGAAGGATAATTTCTGGGAGATGGGAGATACCGGACCGTGCGGACCTTGTTCAGAAATTCACATTGACACGCGGGATGAAACAGAGAGAAAAAAACTCGATGGAAAAAGCTTGGTGAATGCCGGCGATCCGCAGGTAATTGAAATCTGGAATCTTGTTTTCATACAATACAATCGCCAATCCGATGGTTCACTGAAGCAGCTTCCGGCAAAGCATGTCGACACCGGAATGGGTTTCGAACGATTAACACGTGTACTGCAGGAAACGAAATCGAACTACGACACGGATATTTTTCAGCCGCTGATTCAGTTCATTGAAAAAAGATCGGGTATCAAGTATGGCAGAAATGAAAAGAGTGACATTGCCATGCGCGTGATGAGCGATCACATTCGTGCCATTGGATTCAGCATAGCGGATGGGCAACTTCCTTCGAATACGGGTGCCGGCTATGTGATCAGGAGAATCCTCCGGAGAGCTGTTCGTTACTACTATTCATTCCTTAATTTACAATCACCCATATTATATGAGATGATTTCAATTCTCGCCGAAGAGTTTGGTGATGTATTTCCTGAAATAGAGAAGCAGAAGGATTTTGTAGCGAAGGTGATTGAAGAAGAAGAACATTCGTTCTTGAAAACACTTGATTCAGGATTGAAGCGTATAGCTCAAATTGAGGAGAAGGGATTGGTGAAGAATAACACTATAGACGGCAAAATTGCTTTTGAACTTTACGACACCTTTGGTTTTCCTATTGATCTTACTCGATTGATCGCTACTGAGAAAAACTGGGAGATTGATGAAAAAGGATTTGGTGATGAGTTGGAAAAACAAAAACAGCGCAGTCGCAAAGCAACAGAAGTCGTCAGCAGCGATTGGACAGAACTAAAAAAGGTGAATAGGGTTGAGTTTGTCGGCTACGATTCACTTGAAACAAAAGCTTCTATTGTCAAATACCGAAAACAAAAAGCAAAAGACAAAGAAATTTTTCAGGTTGTTCTCGACCACACACCATTTTATGCCGAGAGCGGCGGACAGGTGGGAGACAAGGGCATTTTGAAATTTGGTGGCGAAGAAATTGAAGTACTCGATACCAAAAAAGAAAATGAGCTCATCATTCATTTCGTCAATAAATTTCCATCAACATTCAATGTTGAGGTAATGGCAAGAGTAAATCGTGATCTGCGTTATGACACGATGAACAATCACTCTGCAACACACTTGCTTCATGCGGCATTGAGAAAAGTGCTGGGAACACACGTGCAACAGAAGGGATCGCTCGTAGCGCCGGATTACCTGCGGTTTGATTTTTCTCATTTTGCCAAAGTGAATCGGGAAGAATTAGAGAAGATTGAAATGATGGTGAATGAAAAAATCCGTGAGAACATTCGTCTTGAAGTAGAAGTTATGCCCATCGATCAGGCAATGAAAACCGGAGCGATGGCATTGTTCGGCGAGAAATACGGAGATCGCGTACGGGTAGTCACCTTCGATAAAAGTTATTCGCGTGAATTGTGCGGGGGTACGCACGTTCCAGCTACTGGAGTGATTGGATATTTTAAAATTATTTCAGAGAGTGCTATTGCAGCAGGTGTGAGAAGAATTGAAGCGGTCACCGGAAGAGCCGCTAAAAAGTTAATTCGCCAGACATTTGAACGTATCGAACATCTTCAGGAATTAGCGGGTACTGACCTTGAAAAGAGTATTTCTCAGCTACAGGAGGAAAACTCAAAACTGAAAAAGCAAGTTGAGCAATTCGAAGCGCAGCAAGTAAACCAGGTCAAAAACGAATTGAAGTCGAAGGCTGAAAAAATTAATGGTCTTAATTTCATCGGTGCGCAGGTTCCGCTGGATTCTGCCGACTCGTTGAAGAAGCTCGCTTATGATCTTCGAAATGAATTGGAGAACCTCGTCTTCGCGGGAGGCGTGGCCTTAAATGGAAAAGCGCAACTCTGCGTAATGATTTCTGATAATCTTGTGAATGAAAAATCACTCGACGCCGGAAAAATTATAAAGACGGTAAGTAAAGAAATCAACGGCGGTGGCGGCGGTCAGAAATTTTTTGCAACCGCAGGCGGAACAAATCCTTCCGGAATAAGTAAAGCCATCGAAATGGTCAAAACGATGCTTTAATCCTTGTGCTATCAGAATTTCACAAATCAATTCCTTTTCCTTCTTCCATCACAAGAAACGCATCGGGCGATAAATTGAATTTTTGTTTCGCCATATTCAAATCTTCCAGTGCTCCCTCCCGTATATCATCACCAAGCGGAAATGTACCGAAGTGAGAGGCAATACTTTTCTGTGATCGCAAGTCGAGATGAATTTTAACGGACTCTTCCGGTGAAGTATGAATGGGTGACATGAACCAGCGTGGCTTGTATGCACCGATTGGAATAATGGCCACTTTGATCGGCGCAAACTTTTTCCCGATTTCCCTGAACATCGATTCACTGTAACCAGTATCTGCAACAAAGTAGATGCTTTCCCCTTTTCTCCTGATCACAAACCCTGACCACAAGGTAGCATCACGATCAAACATTCCTCTGCCTGAAAAGTGCTGCGCCGGAACACAAGCTATTTTCAAATTATCGTTAATCGGTACATCATTCCACCAATCCATTTCTACTGCACCAAAAATTTTCTTTTTTTCGAGAAACACTTTCACACCAAGTGAAGTGAAAATTCTGGGATGAAATTTTTCGTATAACCACCTTAAAGTCGATACATTGAGATGATCATAATGATTATGGCTTAGCAATATAATGTCCATCTTCGGGAGATCTTCGAGTCGAATTCCTGGTGGCCGCAGGCGTTTCGGCCCTGCCCATGAAAACGGACTTGCACGATCGCTCCAAATGGGATCAGTGAGAATATTGAGTCCATCAATTTGAATGAGGAAGGTTGAGTGATTTACGAACGTAATTCGTAAACCAGACCCGATGTGATCGGCAGGTTTTTCACCATACGGTGCATTCACATACGTTCTTTTTATTCGTTCTCGCGTAAACAGCCATTTAAAAACAGCCGAAAATCCCTGTGGTTTTACTCCATCGGGGTTGATAAATTTTTTTCCATCGAAGTGATCATTTACCGGCCCCGAATATTTGGGAGCGGAGATGAAATACCCCAGGACAATCGGAAATGCAATTACCAATAGAATTAAAATTAAAGCGACCAGCATCTAATAGAAGTTTCTTCTGAAGACGTGAATTGCCTGAAAATATTCTGAGTTTTTCTTGTGAAGATCAAGATATCGTTTCATTTAATGAAAATGTTAAGCCCACACGGCATAATAAAATTTTACTTTCTAGAAAAAAATAGCATCTTTAATCACTCTTTGATCGCTTTATTTCTTCACCAAAATATTCCCTAAATGAAAACAACATCGCTACTTCTATTCCTATGTATCTCCTCACTCGCTTTTGCAAAGTATCAGTACGTTTCGCCAATGCCCGGATCTACGATGATTAGCCCGGAGCATAACATCATTATTCGCCACGGAGAGATTCTCGATGCATCATCTGTGAATAAAGACGTGTTTATTATTCATGGATCGAAAAGTGGTGACCATACTTTTCGCTGTGTGATTTCCCGTGATCAGAAAACGATCGTGCTCTATCCCGATCAGCCCTTTGGCTTTGATGAAAATGTGACGGTGACTGTTAACGCAGGTCTTCGTACCAATAATGCGGGTAACATAGAGTCTTATTCGTTCAGTTTCTCCACGCACCGCGAATACTCGCCTGAAGAGAAGACCTATTTCAAAAAAATGAATACGCTTTCCATGGAAATGGAGCAACCGGTCAATGAGCAATCCGCGAATGAACCTCTAAAAGAACCCGGAGACAATGAGCGGGAAATAAGCGGCAGCTTCACCATTATTACCAATACGAATCCGGCACCGGGTGATGTTTTTTATGATGCCTGGAACGGAAATTTTTTCGGCAGTACTAAGTTTGATGGATATAACATCATCACCAACGACGGCGATTCAGTTTTCGCGAGTGATAAGATCAGCACCTGCTTCGATTTCAGCATTAATCCTGATGGTTATCTCTCGGTTTATAATAGTGATAAGGGCGGATTCGATATTCTTGATTCCAACTACACTGTGATCGACACCTATTATCCGGGAAATGGTTATTCGTCCGATCCTCATGAATTCACCAGGTACGCGAATGGGAATGCTTTTCTCGTGGCAGAAGAAACCCACACGGTGAATATGACCCAGTACGGTGGCTCGGCAAACGCTACCGTTATGACCACGATCATCCAGGAGTTCGATCCTGACAAGAATGTGATCTTTGAATGGCGGGCATGGGACCACATTACCATCCCGGAGTCAAATCAAAATCTTGCTTTCTCATACGTTGATCTTGTTCACACAAATTCTATAGAGCTTGATGTAGACGGAAACATTATTGAATCCAACCGCCATCTAGATCAGGTAAATAAGATTGATATCAATACCGGAGATTTTATCTGGAGGTTAGGCGGCGTTATGAATCAATTCACATTCATTGGTGATGATGAACGCTTCAAATACCAGCATGATGCGCGCCGTCTGGCGAATGGAAACATCACCGTGTTTGACGATGGTAATACGCATGTTCCTGCGCACTCTGCCGCGAAAGAATATCAATTGGACTTTGACAATATGACGGCCACATTGGTATGGAAATTTCAACCACTCACTTATTCAGGTACCAATGCTTATTTCTACGCAATGGGAAGCGCACAACGTCTTTCAAACGGGAATACGTTGGTCTGCGGGGGATGGGATAATTCATCGAATCAATCGAATATCTGGGAAGTAACGCCGGACGGCGAAGTGGTGTGGGAGATGGCATTGGATAATTCAAAAAGTTTGGTGGGTTATCGTGCACTTAAGTACACGTGGATTCCTTGCGCGCCGGTGAATCCTAATTCAGTCAAAGCGAAAAATGTCACAAACACCACGGCGAAAATTCAGTGGAAGGCCGTTAGTAATGCAGTGTCCTATGATGTTCAATATAGGAAGCAGGGATCAACGAACTGGCTCCTTAAAACCAGTTTGACTCCTGCAAAAAATCTAAAAAATCTTCAGCCGAACAAGACTTATCAATACCAGGTGCGTGCACATTGTGCGAATGGCTTTGCAGCGGATTGGTCACCGATCAAAACGTTTACAACACTGCCGCAACGCTTGCTGGACGATGAGGATATCGTTTCATTCCAATTGCATCCGAATCCAACCGATGGAGCTTTAACCATTGATCTCAATTTGAAGCAAGACCAACCGGTGACGTTTTCTGTCTATGATCTTTCCGGAAAACTTGTTTTCACCTCAACGCAACAATTGAGTGCCGGAGATCAGTCCTTAAACTTTGATATGAGTGCGCTCACTTCCGCTGTTTATCTCGCAGAAGTCAAAACTCAGTCAGGTAATCAGACAATAAAATTTGTGAAAGAATAAATTCACCTTACCTCAAAGCAAACGCGTGTGGTGCCTTCAGATAGCAGCACACGCGTTTGAATTTTAAGAAGAGATTCTTCAGACGTAACTCATCCACCATGCTCTTTTTCGGTTCTTATATTCATTGAACCACTTGCAAAGCGGATAGAGTGCAATCACCAATATGATCCAGACGATGTAAACAACAGTAAGGCTATAACCTTCGCCCGGAGCAAAAAATTTAAATTGTCCCGGTCGCAACGTGTTTCCCTCAGCGAAGGAGTGTCCGCGCGACAAATAAGCAATCATTTCTGCCGCATGAATAGCGTAAAGGTGAATGACATAATAGAAGAATGGAACTCTGCCAAAAGTGACGATCGCCCGCGAGAGCACATTGTTTGTTTTTTCCAGTAACGCAAGAAAAAACAAGGACGGCCCAATGAACAAGCACATGTACTGGAGTGATGGCGGATACTTTGTTACGTTGATGAAAGAAAGAAAAGTGAACAAACCATTTTTCTGAGCTGACCAACGCAAAGGATCTCCATAAATATTTGCTGAACGAAGCAAAATGAAAAGAACAAGGCATCCAAGCCCGAGATAAGTCAGTATTCTTTTTCTTTTGGCGGAATCAACATCAGCGCGATAAATGGTGCCGAAACAATATCCGAGCATCATTAGACCTGCCCATGGAACTCCGGCATAAATGGTAAGAATCATTCTGCCCGGTGCAAATTGATGGATGGCAAAATTTCCGCGAAACAAAAGATCAAAGAGAAACCCCGCATTCCTGTCCTGCATGATGCCAGTGTAGTCAAGAATGTTATGACCAAAGGTGATCAACAACCCAAGAACGAGAACTAAATTAAACGGAAGCCATATTACTATACTCAGAAGGGCCATTGAAAATCCTATGGCCCAAATGACTTGCAGTGCAATAAGGTGATAACCCACATCGAACGTCCACGCAAAGGTGATCACGACAATTTCAATCAGGATGAGCCAAAGCCCCCGTTTCAGCAATAAAGAACTCACTTCAGCTTTGGTCTTCCTTCCTGTTTGAAGGAACGCTGATGTGCCTGCGAGAAACACAAATACCGGCGCACAGAAATGAGTGATCCACCGTGTGAAAAAGAGAAACGGAGAAGTGGTATTCAAATTAAGCGGATCGTGAATAAAAGCATCAAAGTGAAAAAAATCACGCGTGTGATCGAGCGCCATAATGATCATGACTACGCCGCGGAGAATATCGATCGAGTAAATCCGCTGACGGGAAGAAGAGGAGGCCAGTTGGTTCATTAAAAAAAGTTGCCTGCGAAAGGTAAAAAAGGAAAATCGATTTAGAGTTTGAGAGGTTTCTATTCTCAAACATCCTGTTCACTTTTTAATCTCTACACTGATTACCCGCATTTCTTTCTCACCCACATTCTTCAATGCATGCGGTGGTAATGCATCAGACCATAAAGCTGAAGGAGGGTTTTTCATGGCTTCAATCGTGCGGCTGTCGACCATCACATTTCCTTCACCGTCATAGCAAGCACGCGCACGAAATCATTTTCCAAAAGCAAATGATGATGTTGTGGTGCCGCAATCATCGCATCGAGTTCTGCCGGATAACTCCACTTCATTTAAGTCAGGTTGATATTTAAAGTTTCCTTTTCCCACTCCTTTCTATTTTCAATTTCATTTCTTAGAATCTGTTGCTCTACAAAATACATGTCTACTTCGCCCTTGTTCTTCGCAGGAATTTTCCCGCGGTAGGTACATTGAAATTTTTCTTTCACCAGTTCATAAGTAGCACCGCTGATGTTCACTTTACCTACTTCGCCCGATGATTCCATTCGTGAAGCAATATTGACTGTGTCGCCCCAGATATCGTAGGCGAATTTTCTTATACCGACGATACCGGCGACCACCGGCCCGGTGTGTATACCCAGTCGCAATTCAAAATAGGTTTCTCCACTGGCCATTCGTTCTGCTTTGTTCTTTTCAATGAACCGCTGCATTTCCAATCCTGCATTTATAACATCAACGGGATTGGTTCTGTTGGCAACAGGCAATCCTCCTGCGCACATGTAGCTGTCGCCAATGGTCTTTATTTTTTCAATACCATATTTTGAAATGATTTTATCGAACTCGCTGTAACAGTAGTTGATTTCTTTCACAAGATTTTCGGCGCTGAGTTTCTCGCTGGTCTGGGTGAAGTCTTTGAAATCGGTGAACAGCACTGTGACCTCATCAAAAGTTTTTGCTTTGGCTTCGCCGGTTGATTTTAATTCTTCCGCGGTTTCAGCAGGCAAAATATTCAGGAGCAATTCATCACTGCGTTTCTTCCCCCTGCGAATGTGATTACGCTGCCGATACACCACCAAAGAAAAAATGAACATGGCTGCAAGTCCTGCTAAGATTGAGTTGCGAATGTTGCGTTGCTGAATGTCTTTCTTTTCCTGTTCGGCTTTTATGGCCGCTTCCTTCTTTTCAAAGTCGTACTGCATTTGTATTCGCTTTATCGTGCCAGCGTTGTCAGCATTTCTGAGGTCGTACTCTAATGTGTCATAGTGAAGACGAGCAGTATATGCTTCTTTGTAATTGCCCATTCGCATGTAGATTTTCTCCAGGCCGGAGTAGGCTTCATCCAATAAATGTTTCTCGCCAACCTGCAGTGCATTTGCAAGTCCTCTTTTTGCGTATCTCAATGCTTCGTCCAGATTATTCTGCTTTTCATAAACAACACCGATGTCGTGGCAAACGGCTCCGATGCTCCGTTTATTGCCAATTGATTCGGCAATGTTCATGGCTTTGAAGTAATAAGTAAGTGCTTTCGGATAATCTTCCAGGTGCATGTAGATGAAACCAATGAGGTCAAGGTTCTTTGAAATTCCCAGTGAGTCATTCAACTGTTCATCCAACTGCAATGCTTTCTGAAAATATTCAAGTGACTTCGGGTAGTTGGGCATATCAGCATAAGCATGCCCGATGCGATTCAAAGCTTCAGAGATGCCTTTCTTGTTTCCCGCCTTCTCATAGATATCAAGGGCTTTCAAATGGTAGGTTAAGGCATTTTGATTTTCATTGAGGTACCAGTACACAATTCCGATTTGATTATAAGCATCTGCAACCCCTTTTGTGAAATCGATTTTTTGAGAAATGGAAAGTGCGGAATCAGCATATTTTTTTGCTTCCGCGTACTCGGCGTACTTCCACTTCTCTGCGCAGATAGTGATAAGCAGTTCCACCTTGGCAGAATCTGCATTTGTGTTTTTTAAAGCTGTAAAAAGTGAATCAATCAGATGTTGATCCTGCGAATAAGCTTGCCCGAAAATAAATAGGGATACCGCAAGCAGAAGCAGTTTTCGCACAAAGGGGTGTTTTATTGCCCCACAAAATACGCATCAAATCTTTCCTTATTCTTCGATTGAAACTTTGCTGTTTGAAGTCAAACTCAATTTCAATTAACAACAGCCTCCGCTTTATTGGTCAGGTGTTCACCAGTTTGCGCAACATGGGCAACCTGCATGCAAATTTCGTTTGTGACGTTTGCAGAATGGAGAATCACGTGCAGCTCGATGACCTGATCCAGGTTTCGTTCACCATCGCACCCGCCATTCGCGAAAAT
>JGI24806J26614_1000457_pt1 | contig 12532 bp, 9 predicted proteins | sample Kansoi200umMDA_FD_26614 | JGI IMG/M metagenome (IMG submission 26614)
TGTACCGCAATTAGAAAATAAAAGAATAGATGATGTAATAGTTGGCAATGCAGTGCCCGAAGCTGAACAGGGATTACAAGTAGGACGCATCATTGCAGCAAGAGCATTGGGATTTGAAGTTCCGGGAATGGTCGTTAACCGTTATTGTGCATCAGGATTAGAAACTATTTCTATTGCCACGGCCAAAATAAGAATGGGAATGGCTGATTGTATTATCGCTGGCGGTACTGAAAGCATGAGTCTTGTTCCAACAGCCGGATGGAAAACTGTTCCTGCTTATTCAATTGCTAAAGAAGATCCCGATTATTATTTAAGTATGGGATTAACGGCCGAAGCAGTTGCGAAAGAATTTAATATCGGCCGTGAAGCGCAGGATGAGTTTTCCTATAATTCACATCAGAAGGCAATCAATGCAATAAAGAATGGCTATTTCAAAAGTGGTATTCTCCCGATCACTCTGGAAGAAGTATTTGTAGATGAAAAAGGAAAAAGACAAAAAAGAAATTATACTGTTGATACAGATGAAGGCCCAAGAGCCGATACATCGATAGAAGCACTGGCAAAATTAAAACCCGCATTTGCAGCAGGCGGTATGGTCACTGCCGGTAATTCTTCGCAAACATCTGATGGAGCTGCCTTCGTGATCGTAATGGGCGAGAAGATGATGAATGAATTGGGATTGAAACCTATTGGCCGCCTGGTAAGTTGTTCTGTTGCCGGTGTTCATCCACGCATTATGGGTATTGGTCCGGTAGCTGCCATTCCAAAAGCTTTGAGACAGGCAAATATGAATTTATCACAGGTTGATCTTATTGAATTGAATGAGGCTTTTGCATCGCAATCATTGGCAGTAATTCGTGAAGCTGGACTCGATCCATCTAAGGTTAACATCAATGGCGGAGCTATTGCTGCAATGATGCGTCCTACTTGTAATCCCTGTTCAGCTTCGGGCACTGCATTGCCAACTATTACATCATCTATTCTTTTATTTTCTAATTGCGGTACACTTGCCACCAATCCTTTTATGACATCGATGGCAAGATCATCGGGACGATAAAAACGAAATCCGCCACGTTTGGCCTTGCCCACAGCTGTTCTGTAGCCAGCTATTATATATGCTTCCTGCATGATTTGTCCTGATTTATTCAAAGTTAACAACAAAAACCGTCCATTAAAGTTCAATTATCTTCGCAGCCATGTACCGGATCATTCGCTCAATTCTTTTTCTTTTTCCAACCGAATGGGTCCATTATTTCTCGATGAATTGCATGAAGATTTTGTGCAGTGTTAGTTTTTTGAGAAAATTATTAATTGCAAAGTTTACAACCCACAACTCGCAACTCGCGACGGAGTTTTTTAATCTTCAATTCCGAAATAAGATCGGGCTCGGCGCCGGCTTTGATAAAAATGCAAAATATTTGAGAGAACTGGAGGCACTTGGTTTTGGCTTTGTAGAAATAGGAACTGTTACTCCCTTGCCGCAGGCAGGTAATGACAAACCGAGATTATTTCGTTTACCAAAAGATAAGGCGCTAATTAATAGAATGGGATTTAATAATGATGGGGTGAAGGTGGTAGCGGAGAGATTGAAAAAACGGAAGTCTGAGGTCGGAAGCAGGAAGGCAGACCTCAGACTTCCGACCTCAGACCTCATCATCGGTGGCAATATTGGTAAAAATAAAACAACTCCAAATGACGATGCTTGGAAAGATTATGAGATTTGCTTTCGTGAGTTATTTGATTGGGTAGATTATTTTGTCGTGAATGTAAGCAGCCCTAATACTCCCGGGTTAAGAGAATTACAGGAAAAAGAATCATTACGAAAAATTTTATCTCATCTGCAAACCATTAATAAATCAAGTTTACTACCAAAACCATTACTATTAAAAATTGCTCCTGATCTTACACAAGAACAATTGGATGATGTAATTGATCTTGCATTAGAAATAAAATTAGACGGGATCGTTGCAACGAATACAACTATTGGTAGAAATGGTCTTATAACTCGCGGTTCAAGACTCACAACTATTGGGTCCGGTGGTTTAAGTGGTTTGCCATTGAAACAAAAAAGTACTGAAATCGTAAAATACATTTGCCAAAAAACAAACGGGAAAATACCGATCATTGCCAGCGGAGGTATATTTACAGCCAACGATGCAAAGGAAAAATTTGAAGCTGGTGCATCATTGGTACAGGTTTGGACAGGTTTTATTTATGAAGGGCCGGCGATTGTAAAAACAATATGTAAATCATTTCAGGAAATTAATAATTAGTAATTATTAATTAAATAACAAAAGCAAATGGAATATCTCTTTACAAGTGAAAGTATTATCAGCTTTTTTATACTTGTTATTCTTGAAGTAGTTCTTGGTATTGATAATGTAATTTTTGTCAGTATTATCCTGAACAGGTTACAGAAGATCAAAGATCAGAAAACAGCTCGTCGTATCTGGATGATAACCGGCATTATTTCGAGAAGCTTATTGCTCATGGGTCTTGGTTGGCTTTTATCACAAAAAGGGAAAGCTGTTTTCAGTATAGCCGGTAAGGGGTTTGATCTGGCAAGTATTGTAATGATAGCTGGTGGTTTGTTTCTTATTTATAAATCAGTGATGGAGATCCACGCAAAACTTGAAGGAGAAGATCCGAATGAATCGCAAAAGAATAAAAAAGGATTATCATTAAGCCAGGCCATCAGCCAGATCATTCTGATCGATGCTGTTTTTTCTTTTGATAGCATTATTACAGCAGGCGGTACTGCAAAATATGTTGAGATCATGATCGCCGCTGTTGTTATTGCAATGACGATAATGTTTTTATTCAGTCCTGCTATTTCTTCTTTCATTCACAAGCATCCTACTTTAAAAATGCTGGCACTTTCTTTTTTAGTAATGATAGGATTAAGCCTTATTATCGAAGGCTGGGATTCAGAAAAAGCTGAGCAGTTGCATTTAAAAAATTATATCTATTTCGGAATGGCATTTTCTTTCGGAGTTGAAATGCTGAACATGGCGATGCGAAAAAGAATGGCGAGAAAAAGAAGAATTGTTGAATTGAATGAACCGCAGCTAAGAAAAAGAGAAGAAGAAAATTACATTGATGAAGCCCATTAAATTCATGTGATTCGTAAAATAGTTGCAGCTGCAATCCCTGCTGTTTCCGCCCTCAATCTTGTTTCACCTAATGAGACAGCTATAAAATGATTTTGAACTGCAAGCTGAATTTCATCGGTAGTAAAATCTCCTTCGGGACCAATCAAAATAATTTGAGAGGGCAAGGAATCATTTACAAGATCGCTTAAATTCCTTTTCTCCTGTTCAATGCAATGAGCAATGAATTTCTGAGAGACATTCATTACTTCTTGTCGTCGAAGGAATAATTTATAATCAATGGGCTGATGTAAAACCGGTAACCAGCATTGCTGGCTTTGCAGCATGGCGCTGATAAGAATATTCTGAGCCCTTTCTTCTTTGAATTTCTGTTTTTCTGTTCTTTCACAGATCAAAGGAATGATTTTATTAATTCCAATCTCAGTTGCTTTTTCTAAAAACCATTCAAAGCGGTTGGCGTTTTTGAGTAAGGATATGGCGATAGTGATCTTTCGTGAGTCCTGAGCTGTGAGTTGTGAGCCAACAATCTTCACTTCGCAATGTTTTTTATGACCATCAATAATTTCACAAGTCAATAAATTTCCTTTTCCATCTGTGAAGTTTAATTTTTCTCCTTCTTTCATTCGCAGGACCTGTACTATATGCTTAGAGGTATCTTCATTAAGCTGTATTTCTTTTTGCGAAGCATTATAATCATTGATATAAAAAAAAGGAAGGTTCATTGCATTCTAAAAAATAAATAGCTCCTCTAAAATTAAGGAGCTATTATCTATTCATTATTATCTTTTATCTAAAAAGGTGTTTCATCCTCATCGCTCATAGGGCCGTCATTCATTTTACTGCCTGTTTGAATGTAAAGCTTTGCATCACCGCCGCCTTCTGCATCAGGCACAGGTTTCCAATTACCGGGCAATCCAATTCCGCCGCCAAAACTACCGCCATCATCTTCCACGAATTTTTGAATATGCAATAGGGCCCGCAACTTAATTGTATCGAGCATACCATTACGATGCTTGGCTATGCGGATGATCGTTTCACCACGATTGCTTTCCCCCATTTCATTTTGCGTGATGTCGTAATATTCCGGGCGGTAAAGGAACATAACAAGGTCACTATCCTGCTCGATCGCACCTGACTCACGAAGGTCACTTAGCTGCGGCATCTTACTTCCGTCTTTAGCTCCACGCTTTTCAACTTCACGGCTTAACTGCGATAATGCAATAATCGGCACACTTAATTCTTTGGCTAATGCTTTCAGATTTCTTGAAATATTACTGATCTCCTGCTCACGATTGGAATTCCTGTTGTCACCTGTGCCGCTCATTAACTGGAGATAATCTATAATGATGAGACCAATATTGTGTTTATTCTTTAAACGACGACACTTGGCACGAAGTTCAAAAATATTCAGCGCCGGGGTGTCGTCAATAAATAATGGAGCCTGGGCCAGGCGCTGAATGCCTCTTGCATACAATTGTTTCATTTCATGCTCTTCTAACTTACCCCTTGCAATTTTTTCCAACCATATTTCACTTTCTGCCGCAAGGATACGCTGAACCAATTGCCCTGCACTCATTTCCAATGAAAACAAAGCAACAGGTGTTGGTTTGTTTGGATGCAACGCAGCATTGCGGGCAAGATTCAATGCAAAAGCTGTTTTGCCAACAGATGGTCTTGCTGCAAGGATAATGAGATCAGTATTTTGCCATCCATAAGTAATTCGGTCCAATGTAGCAAAACCACTTGGCACTCCTGTTACATCCTCATTTTTGTGGCGGAGATCTTCGATACGCTGGATGGTTTTAACCAAAACAGAATCTATCGTATCAAAATTCTTGCGAAGGTGATTATTGGTAATCTCAAACAATTTGCTTTCCGCATCATCCAGCAGATCGAACACATCCGTGCTGTCTTCATAAGCATCTCCGATTATTTCGCCACTAATACGGATCAGCTCCCGCTGTATGAATTTTTGCAAAATAATCCGTGCATGTGCTTCTATATTGGCCGACGAAACAACTGCGTTGGTAAGCTTGGTAACATAATAAGGACCGCCAACCATTTCCAACTCTTCTTTAAACCGTAATTCTTCCACTACGGTTAAAATATCTATTGGCTGGCTTTTATTGGCCAGGCTTTGCATAGCCTGGTAAATACGCTGATGCGCTTCTACATAAAAACACTCGGGTTTTAAAATCTCGACAACAGTATCAAATGCACTTTTCTCAAGCATGATGGCGCCAAGTACTGCTTCCTCAAGGTCTTTTGCCTGAGGGGGCACTTTGCCATATACCATCGTTCCCAGGTCGATTGCGGATTTTCTTCTTTGTTTGCTACGGTCTTTGTTCAGGTTAGTAAGATCCATGTTCAGTAAGGGCGATAAAGTATTAAACCATTGATTATTTACCAATGACCCTGGGTTAGTTCCGCCTTGTTTCAGAAAATTATTCTTCTTTGCTATTGGAATGTTTCCCGGCAGTCAGGCGGCGAATATAGAATGCAAAAAAGCTTTTTTAAAAATTTTCTTTCTGCACCTTTTTTTCACGAATGTTCTGTCGGTTATCCACATTCAATTTAACCCAGCGTCATTTTCAATTTACTTAAAAAACCGGATGATCAGAGATAAAGATTATCACAAAATAGAAATGTTTTTTGTGGCAGAATTTTGGATAGTCAAATTGCGAAAAAATTAACCTGATACAATAAAAAAAGAAACCGGGAGTTATAAAAAATAGTTCTTCCTACCAAGCAGCTGCATGTTTTTATTTATAGAAATTTAAATTGTGAACATGGAAACTCAGCGTGCAAGCCACCCCGTAATTACACAAACTAAAAATAATACCACCTTATGGATCGGTCATCTACAAGCTGATCCTACTGATCATTTCGCCGGTCAAACTTTTAAATGCCCTGATGAAGGAGTATTGGATAATATCCAGGTATATTCTTCTTCGGTTTATAGTCCGGGTGAAATGCAATTAACCCTGCATGAGTTTGATGCGAACACAAAAAGCTGGGGACCTTCTATCGGTAATTCAAGCCTGGCATTGCAAAAAGGTGATGATTCAAAATGGATACGATTTGAATTACAACCCGTGTCTTTGCATAAAAATGTTACCTATGGCTTTCGGCTGTACACAAATAATGCAATGATCGGAATTGGAGAAGCGGCGACCGGTATACAGCAACCTTTTACTTTTGGTCATGAATGGAGCGGTGATTCTTCAAATATGCAGGGACATTTCTTCAGCTATTTCAGCCTTGCATTTAAAATAGAAATGCGGGCTTAATGCCTTTCGTGATAAGGCGTTTGAAAAGGGCATGTTGATTCGGCCCCTCTTGGGTAAGAAAATCTCATTTTCCAATTACATAACCATTTTGTGGTATTGACTTTTCTGTTTTATTTACGGAGATTTATCTTATTCAGCCAAACTAATAATGTCCGCTTATAAAAAAAGAAAAAAATCTTCAAGAAATAAACCTGCGCTATCTGATGAAGCCCTGGTAAAACTTGCAATTAAACAACAAGGCAAAAAATTAAAAACAAAGTTTCCTAATATTCATTTCCTAAATGACTCCATTACCATCATAAATGGCGAAAGGAAAGATGTGCTGGGTATCTATGTTGTAGATAAAAATATCAAAGGTCTTCCTGGAAAAGTGTTGGTTAAACTGCTTAATGGCAAAGGGCGCTTTGTAAAGACGGAGATAATAAGAGAAGTTGGTATAGCTAAAATTACCGGTGGGATGGATGGCAGTGTTGCCAATACCGATCTTTTTGGATTTGCAGGCTCCGGCTGTTGCCTCTTAAGCGATAAAAACAAAAAAAACTACATGCTTTCTAATTGCCATGTAATGACGGATGGTTTTCTCGAAAATCCACTTTTTGATACAGGACAACCACAGGTGTTATATGATGATAACAGGATAGGTGCATGGGAATATGGAAGCATGACATCTGGTGGCGATTTTGCACTAATTGAAATGGAAGATGCGGATTCTTTTATTCTGAATACAGACCCCGAGTTGTTTAACAATCAAACGAGAGAAATATTAAAAGAAGATTGGCTGAAACTCCGGGTAACAGTGAGGGGGAATAAATGTAAGACAAGGAATGCTTTTGTGATAGAAGTAATAAAAAAGCAATTGAGAATATTATATAAGAACGGCCAGGCTCTTGTTATAGATGAAGCCATTTTATTGGGCGACAGGCCTGATAAAGCAAAATGCTTCCCGGTTACTGAACCGGGTGATTCCGGTGGTGCTGCTTATGATGAAAATAATAAACTGATCGGTATCATTACTTCAAAAAGCAACAAGTTTAGTTATATAATACCTGTGAAAAAGATTATCCAGTTATTTAGCCTTAAAATAATGTAGTATGAAAAAGATAGTTTACTTATTGTCCATGTTTGTCCTATCATTTAATTATCTCCGGGCACAGGAAGTGAAGGGCATCCCGTATGATGATGCTAAGGCTTTATTAAATGACATTAATAGTTTTAAAAAAGGTGATCAATCTTCTGCAGAAGAATTATTAAGTATCGTTTCCTATTATTTTGATAAACAGGTTGTGAGCCTTGATGAGGCATGGGATCTCATGAATTCAAATATTTTTCTGAAACCATATTTACCTGCTAAAACAAAATTCATCATGCCTGCCGGTGAAATAGTTTCACCATCTACGCCAACCGGCGGTTCAAGCGCCTTACTCGGGATGAACGTTACCAATATTGCCGATGGTATAGCTAGGTTTTTAATCGAACGTGGAAAACAGGAGTTATCAATGGCCTTTTTTAAACGGTTCAAGGAGGATCTGAAAACCTATCCCGAACTGGCGCATCTCTTTCCTCAATCATTTCATATAATTCAAAATATTGAGATATATAACATACAAAGTCTTTTGCAGGAATTAAAAGATGCTTTTTGTAAAGACCTGTTGAATATGCCGGGTAATATTTTATCGCTAAGGAATATTCAACGTCTCGATCCAACTTTTTGTAATGGGAATAGCAGGTGCGAAACCAGGGTTGATAATGCAAATAAAAGGATCGAAAAAATAAAGACTGTTTTTAGTTCCAGGCCGCTGGTGTTATCATTATTAACTATGCAGGGGGTACTGGATGGAAATAATATTATTGAGATAGCTGATAAGATTTGTGCAGATGAATCAGTTTGCGGCAAAAACGATAATCTCAGTGGTTTAATTCAAATCTCATCCATACTGTTAGAATCTTTCAGAACTTCTGAAGACAGGGGGGGAATTTTTTTGAACCAGGCGAGTTTCAAAAACCTTTTTTATTCAAAAGACTTGCTTAGTGTGTTTTTGGGGCTTGTTTATCAAAAGTATAATACCCTTGATTGTTATAAAGATCTTCATATAGCTAATAACGACCTTCCGGCTTGTTTCATTAAAATTCTGGATAGCAGAACTTTATTTTATTCTACGCTGACTTCCTTTGATAAAATAAATTCCGCATATGCCGCTATTCAAAAAAATATTCAGCAAAACCAGAAGCCTGATAATAGTTATTATGTCTCAGTAATATCGGCGTCTTTAAAAATGTTTTCCAATATCTCCTTTTCGTTATCCCGTCTTATTCCGAATAGTTTACTGCCTGCTTTTGAGAAATTTTCATTGAACCTGGATATAGCCAGCGATATATGCAATGATATTCAGCAAAAAAGTTATGCTGGTATATTCAATACGACAATAAAGTTTATTAACGAGAATGACATCATTAATGATTCGCATGCCCATGAGCAATTGATAAAATATCTTTCTTTCGCAGCCAATCTTGCTTCAGCAACAAATGCTGAAGAAGTAAAAGAAGCGATAAATGCAATTGCACTTCCACCCGGAAGTTTTTCCATTAAACAAAGATCTTCAGTAAATGTTTCAATTAATGGATATATTGGGTATGCCTGGGATTTTAATGGTGGTCTGTACGCTAATGGCATTTATGCTCCTGTTGGATTTTCGTTAAGTAAAGGTTTGGGTAAAAATGGAGGAGCCATTTCTTTATTTACTTCTATTATTGATGTTGGTGCCGTGGCGTCGTATCGACTGTTAAATAGTTCTACAGATTCGTTGAAACAAGAAATAAGATTGGAAAGTATTATTTCACCATCGGCCCAATTATTATTTGAAATACCTAAATGGCCTCTGGCAGTCGGTGCAGGCTGGCGATTAGCTCCGAAATTATTTTATTCAAAGAATGATCTGTCGATCGCTGTGCCTTCTAAAAGTGTTTTTAATATCTCGATCCTGATCGATATTCCCATTGTAACGATTTATAATAAACCTTATTGATAAGGATATAATCGCTTTATGACTTTAAAGAGTTTCGCTAATTCATCAGCATCTCTTTCGCATTTTCCATTGCAGCTGCCGTAGGTTTTTCTCCGCTAAGCATTTTTGCAATGGTTGTTATTCTTTCCTCATTATTTAGCTGACGGATATTTGTTTTTACACTATTCTTTATTATTTCTTTGTATACAAAAAAATGAGTTGTTGCTTTACCGGCTATCTGCGGCTGATGTGTAATACAAATGACCTGCCTTTTGACCGACAGGTCTTTCATGATAATGCTAACCTGTCTTGCTGCCTCACCGGAGATACCTGTATCTATTTCATCAAATATCATTGTAGGAAGGTCTATGGATTGCGCTACCAGTGATTTTATACAAAGCATTAACCGGCTCAGTTCACCGCCGCTGGCGACTTTGCGAACAGGCTGAAATTGTCCGCTTTTATTAGCATCAAATAAAAATTCTATTGTATCATTTCCATATAAATTCAGATCCGTCTTTTTTATTTCAACCTTTAATTTTGCATTTGGCATTCCTACTTGCAGCAATAGTTTATTCACTTTTTCTTCTAAAGGCTTTATTTGCTTAATCCTTCCGTCTGAAATTTTTAAAGCCATTTGCGTTGCTTCACTAAATAATTTGCTTGTTTCTTTTTCCTTTTCCAGAATAGATGCATCTATATTCAGAACTGCCTGTAATTTTTTTTCTAAATCATTTTGTAATTGCAATAATTCATTGGTTGTTTTTAATCCATGTTTTTTAAGAAGTTTATAACCTGCAGAAAGTCTTTCATTCATTTGTTCTATTTTTCCCGGGTCATAATTTACATGGCTGCTGATATTACTTACTTCATCAGCTATATCCTGTAATTCTATTTGCGAAGATTGCAAACGTTGAATCAAAGATGGGAGTTCCGGATGATAAGAAGAATATTGCTGTAGTTGATGCAGTAAAATTTTCAATTGTTGAACAACGGGTTTTTCACCTTCATATAATTCTGCATATGCTTTGTTTAAAACCCCTTTAATGCCTTCAGCATTATTTAGCATTTTCAGTTCAACGTCAATATTCTCCAATTCATTTTCTTTAAATCCCGCTTCCTCCAGTTCATTAAATTGAAAACGATTATAATCGGCTTCTTTATCAAACTGCAGTTTTGTACTTTTTAATTCATCACATTCCTTTTTCACCTGTTGCCATTTAAAAAAAATAGACTTGTATTTGTTTAATAAATCAAAGTGATTGGCTAAGGCATCAATAACTTCCCTTTGAAAATTACTTTCTCCCAATGTGAGTGTATCAAATTGCTGATGCAGATCAACCAGTAAACTGCTGAGCTCATTTAATTGGGCTAGTGCAACAGGCGTATCATTAATAAATGCTCTCGATTTTCCATTGGTACCGATCTCTCTTCTGATTACCAATTCATTATTATCATCCAGGTCCTTTTCAGTTAAAAAGTTTTTTATGCCTTCTTTATTATCAGCGTCAAATACTCCCTCTACTACACATTTTTTTTCTTTATTTACGAGTGCAGTAGTATCGGCCCTTTCACCAAGGATCAGTCCCAATGCTCCAACGATGATAGATTTCCCTGCTCCCGTTTCTCCTGTGATCACATTCAGTTTATTGGAAAAACTTATTTCCAGTTCATCAATGATCGCATAATTCTGTATGGAAAGTTTCCTGAGCATGTCCTTTGCAAATTACTTGTATTTCAGAAATGGACAATAAGTAACCGGCAATTGGCAACAAGCAACCGGCAATCAATATCAATTAAAATTAAATAGGCAATGTTTCTTTCGAACATTGCCTATTGCAAATTGCCTATTGTCAATTGTTTTTTATTTCACTTCAACGGCACTGCTTAAATCTTCATCAACCAATATGCGACCGCAGTTTTCGCATATCATTACTTTCTTGTGTTGCTTGATCTCACTTTGCTTTTGGGGAGGAATTGCATTGAAACATCCGCCACATGCATCTCTTTCAACGGGCACAACTGCTAATCCATTGCGATAACTTTTGCGGATCTTCTCATAGCTGGCCAGTAAGCGGCTATCAACATGCTGCTTTGCTTCACCAGCAAGTTTATTAAAATGTTTTTCTTCCTTTTCATTGGCAGCAATGATCTTTTCAAGCTCTGCCTTTTTGTTAGCCAGCACTCCTTCTTTAGCAGCGATATTCTTTTTTGCTTTATCCAATACCACAGCTTTTTCAGCAATCTCTTCTGTAGCATCTTTAATATGTTTCTCCGCAAGCTTTACTTCCAGTTGCTGCATTTCAATTTCTTTATTGATGGCTTCAAATTCCCTGTTGTTCTTTACATTGGAACTTTGTTTTTCATATTTCTTAACCAGTGCTTCCGCTTCTTTAATAGCCGCTTTACGTTGTTCAATGAATTCAGTAACGCCATTTATTTCTTCCTCAATTCGGGTTTGGCGGGAATGTAAACCGGTGATCTCATCTTCGAGGTCGGCTACTTCCATTGGAAGTTCTCCTTTAAGAATATGGATTTCATCCAGCTTACTTTCTATTTTCTGAAGGGTAACAAGAGAAGCCAATTTTTCTTCGACGGAAAATTCTTTAACGTTTGCCATATTGTAGTTTAAAATTTGATACTCATTACTAACAATCAAACAACCCTCACTGTTCAAAGCTGCCTGATCAGCCAAAATATCTTACCGGGTTGGTTTGCGCTCCCGTTTTAAGGATGGCAAATGTAGGGAATTTTTGCAGCAGATTTTCAGTTAATAAGTCAATGGTAAACTGCTCGCTTTCATAATGCCCGATATCAGCGATCAGCATGCGGCCGTTGGCATCAAAAAACTCATGATATTTAATATCTGCCGTAATATAGGCGTCGGCACCCGCCACCAAGGCTTTCGTGATCAGAAAACTTCCGGCTCCTCCACAAAGAGCTATTTTTTTAACTCGCTTATCCAAAAAAGATGTGTGCCGGATAACAGGCACTTTGAAAACATCCTTCACCTTTTTCAAGAAATCATTTTCTGATATGGCCACAGGCAATTCCCCGATAATTCCCGAGCCGATAGCCTGGTGCTTATTAAAAAGTTGTACAATATCATAGGCCACTTCTTCGTAAGGAT
>JGI24806J26614_1000459_pt1 | contig 12496 bp, 8 predicted proteins | sample Kansoi200umMDA_FD_26614 | JGI IMG/M metagenome (IMG submission 26614)
AAGGATAGGCAGCAAAGGGAGAGAATTGACAGGATAAGAAAAAGGAAAATTGAATCTGATAAAATGAAAGCTGATTCTCTTAAAAAGTTAAACAGGAAATAATGAGGAATCTTAGAATATGTTTTATACTGGCGACCTTAATGATAGGCGTATCATCGCAAAGTCCGAATGTACAGAGAGGAACTATGAGGGTGAGGAAGAAGCCAACGGAGGTTATTATGACTACTGAAGAAGGAACAGCAAAACTTAAACAAGAAAAAATAAGAAAGCAGGCAGAGGAAGATTCTAAGGCACAAAAAGATTCTCTGGCAAAAGCCGCGAAGGATAAATTAAAAATAAAGAAACCATGGTAAAATTATGACAATAAGCACATACCATATCGGCAAGGATCTGATGCTTGAAGAAGCAGCGCTTATTAAAGCGTCTAAGAAAGATCCTGCCAGGTTCGCTCCCCTCTATGAGCGATACCATGAGCCCATCTTCCGCTTCATTTATCAGAGAATGGATGATAAAGATCAAGCCTTCGACCTTACGGCACAAGTGTTCCTGAAAGCCCTTAACAGCCTGCACCGCTATGAGGATAAAGGATTACCCTTTGCTTCCTGGCTATACAGGATTGCCAGGAATGAAGTTTACCAGCTCTTTAAGGAACGCAAGGCCATTCGTACTGTTAATCTTGAAACTGTACAGATCGCTGAAATGGTTTCTGAAATGAATGAGCAAAGCTCCGAAGAGTATCACCAATTGCTTTTACAGGCGATCAAGGATCTTCCCGACGACGACCTGCAGTTAATCGAAATGAGGTTCTTTGAAAGCAAGCCTTTTAAAGAAATAGGCCAAATTCTGGCCATTACCGAGAACAATGCCAAAGTGAAATTGTACAGGATTCTCGACAGAATGAAAATTGTGTTCAAGCAAAAATTAAAGACATTATGAAAACAGATAAAATAAATATAGATCGCAAAAAAATAAGCTCAGAGGAAATCGCTTCGAAGAGAAATTTTGATGAGATTCTGAAAGCCCATAAAGCCGCAAAGCCATTTTATAAATCCTACTGGTTCATGAGTCTTGCCGGACTGGCAAGCCTGGCTCTGATAATTGTTGCAGTCGTTACTTATAGAACGGAAGAAAAACCGGTGCTGAATGTTAAGGAAGAAAATGCGCAATTAAGCAAGCCTGATTCTGTTTCAAAATTTGTTAATCCTCCGATGAAGGATGTACAGATTCCTTTTGAGAAATTTTTAATTGATTCACGCAAAGGCGCTATGATCTCTTCTGCCAGCGGTTCAAAGATTATAGTTCCGGCTAATTCATTTGTAGATACGCTGGGCAAAATTGTTGAAGGAAAAGTAGAAGTAAAATACCGTGAGTTCAGAGATCCTGTTTAACTTTTTAAGAGAATCAGCTTTCATTTTATCAGATTCAATTTTCCTTTTTCTTATCCTGTCAATTCTCTCCCTTTGCTGCCTATCCTTAGCAACTCTGTCGGAGCCATAGGTTTCCATGTTTGGAAGTAAAACCCGTTGTTCAGACGCAGGCTTTCCATGAACTTTTCTCACTTTCATCGTTCCTTTACGGACAATGCTTGTCTGAGCCCGGACTTTTGTCATTATACCCAGCAGAAGAAAAAGAATAAATATTAATCTCATATTATTTTCCATTTAATGCATGATTACAGATTCTCTCTTTTTAAGGATTTTCTTCCTCACCTTCATGGTTCCCTTCTTTACCTGATGCTGAGAACTCAGGCTGAGAACCGGGAATATCAAGAATAGAATTAAAACAAACTTTTTCATAAATAGCAACTTATAAAATGACTCAAATCAATAAAAACCTGATTTTTGAACTTATAACTTCAATTATTTAAAAAGATACAAAGAAAACGAAAGATTATTTTTTGAAAATAATTGAGGGAAGTCCGGAGGCCATAGAATGGTTGTTCACACCATTTAAAACCGATATCACAAACCAATATATCCGCTGATGTTAAAACTGACCGGCATCCATTCTGGAACATCAGACACAGGGTGGCCGAAAAATTTCCGGTGCGTTTGCTTTACGTATTGACCCTTGCTATTATAGCCATAAGTATCATAGGTATAATAATATCCATATTTAAAATTTCCAGGAAGGCAAAATGCGACACCTGCATCCAGGCCAACTCTTACTTTTCTGCTTTTATTTGTCTGCTGAGCACGCGAAAATTTAATCAGATGAAGAAGATTCACTTTGGGATTCACCCAGAATGCATTCTGAATTAAAATTGCTTTAGTGTTAGGTATATTATACGTTGACAATATATCAGGCGGAGTACCATGGAACTTCACAGTCATAGCGCTATATCCGATACCCACTGTAATCAATAATTGCAGGGAACTCGAAGAATTTGTCGGACACGCTCCAACATGAAAAGCTATGCTTCCCCGTCTTGGAGCAACCTGCGAATAAGTGGTAAAAAGTCCTTCGTGACGCCAGGCCAGGCCGTAAACAACATGGTTCTTTACTGAAAATCCTTCAAGTCCATAATGATAAAAGCCAGAAGTGCTTAAACCTTCTCTCGTATTCTCACGCATCCATTCGCTGAAGGCATCCGCATTGATAGATGAATTTCCGAACATAAGTCCGATCGTACCAGTAAATTCCTTATCACTATCGTTTTTCGGAGGAGCTTGAGCAAATAATACCTGCGCCTGCAACAGCAGATACAGTTGAAATAACAAAAATTTATAAAGAACCCTGGCCATATATGCTTATCTCTTATTAAATATAAAAAAATAGAACAGGACTAAAAAACACATAAGCACCCCAATTATCTTAATAGATATATATAATTATAATTAAGCATTTTTATTTATCTTGAATAAAAGAATTCTGAATGTTTAAGAATCTCACCATTTTCAGCAAGCTTGTTATCTCATATTTGCTATTGGGTATTTTCACCCTGGTGATCGTATCGGTATTTTTCTACCAGGCTTTCAAAACAGCCTTAATGGAAAGGACCTCCGCTCAGCTTTCTTCTATCAATGTGCTTAAGAAAGCCCAGATCGAATCCTATCTGAGCAATATGACAGCAGACAGTCTTACTTCACCTCTTCCGGATAAAACTTTGAAGCGGCTGGAAGAAATTCTATTCATAAGGACAGGAATGGGAAATACAGGCGAGTCTTATTTAGTAGGGGAAGATAGCACTATGCGCTCCAAATCCAGGTTCTTTCCAGACAGAGAACCGTCCTCTATCAAAGTGAATACTGCCTCAGTAAGACTGGCTCTTTCCGGCAATGAAGGTGTGCATCAGACCCGGGATTACCGAAATGTGGAGGTACTCAGCGCATACAGGAAACTTAATATCCAGGGCATGAAGTGGGTAATTATCTCTGAAATGGATTTTGAAGAAGCGCTCATGCCTGTACATAAGCTGAGAAATTATATTATAGTCATTGCATTATTAATTTCCCTGATCATCATTCTGATCACTTTTTATCTGTCCCGGAGAATTTCCAATCCTATTTTAAAGCTTAAAACCATTATACTGGACCTTTCAAAAGGAATATTACCGGCAGAAAAGATACATCCCAGCTCACATGATGAAATTGCCATGATGACTGGAGCAGTCAATGACCTCATTGAAGGACTGAAACGCACTTCCGATTTTGCTTATCATATAGGGATCAACGATTTTAATAAATCATTCCAGCCTCTGAGCGACCGGGACGTGCTGGGAATTGCTTTGCTGCAGATGAGAGACAAGCTGCAGGTAATACAGAAAAACGAAATAAATTTTATCAGGGCACGTTCATCCGCTTTACTGGAAGGTCAGGAAAATGAACGGAGAAGACTAGCCAGGGAACTGCACGATGGGCTGGGACAAATGCTCACAGTGGTAAAGCTAAGACTTAATTCTATTCAGGCTGACCAGAAAGTTGACGAAATAAAAAGCCTGCTGGATGAGACCATAGGGGAAGTAAGGAGAATCTCCAATAACCTGATGCCTGCTGTACTCATGGACTTCGGACTCGAAGCCGGGCTAGGCTTATTATGCAAAAACAGCTCGGAATATGCCGGCCTGGAAATTGAGTTCGGCTTTGATCAAACACAGCAGGTTGCTGTTGGTTTTGATATAAGTATAGGACTTTACAGAATAGCCCAGGAAGGGCTTAATAACATTATCAAATACGCTGATACAAAAAAAGCAAGAATTTCAGTACTCCAATATAAAGACCGTATTAATATGGAGATCAGTGATGAAGGGAAAGGATTTTCGCCGGATGATTTATACATTGAAAATAAAGAAAGCAAGGGAATAAAGAATATGAGAGAACGCGCTAAGCTTCTGGGTGGAACATTTAATATTGAGTCAGCATTAAATAAAGGAACTACAATTACTGTGGAAATTCCTATATAATAATAAATAAGATCTATGAGCAATACTATAAGAATTATACTTGCAGACGACCATATACTGGTGAGAGAAGGTTTTAAATCCCTGCTCAGCAAAAAGAAAGACTTTGAAGTGGTAGGAGAAGCTGAAAATGGAACTGCGCTTCTTAACCTTATTGAAAATCTCAGCGCCGACGTATTGCTTGTGGACATATCCATGCCTCAGCTAAATGGCATTGAAGCCATCTCGCAGATGAAAAAAATAAATCAGAATTTGAAATTTATCATGCTGACCATGCACGAAGAGGCTGAATATATTCTTAAAAGCATTCAGGCCGGGGCCAACGGATACCTGCTGAAAAATGTAGAGCCCGACGAACTGGAAAACGCGATCCGGACCGTAGCTGCTGGAGGAAAATATTTCAATTCAACCATCTCTAATATTATGATTGAAAATTTATCCAAGGTGAGCGAGCCGGGAAAAGAAGAACTGAGTGAGCTTACGGCCAGAGAGAAAGAAATCCTGCAATACGTAGCGGACGGGTTAAGCACTAAACTGATCGCGGATAAACTATCAATAAGTGCAAGGACCGTAGAAACACACCGGGTACATATCATGAAGAAATTGCAGGTAAACAATGGCGCGGAAATGGTAAAACGAGGGTTAGAGCAGAAAATCATTAAATGAGAAGCTTCTGGAATAGGCTTATCAGTAAAAATACCTATTAAAATATTCGTATTCTCCTTAGTCTCTTATACAAATAAGCGCTGATTCCCTGCGCCCTTATTGCTGACTAGATTTGTATCATATCAAGCAGCAATTTTATGAAAAAAATAATCTTATCTACATTTCTGGCGATAGCAGGAAGCTATAGCGTCAGTATGGCACAGGGTTATGACCCCAATTACAAACATCAGACAGTGAAAATAGCAGATACAACTTTCGACTACATCACTGTAAGCGAAAAGACCGGAACAAGGCCTGATGCCAACTACAAACATCAGGCAGGGAAAAGACAAAATCACAAGGGAGGGTTAATAATTCCGGCTGGCAGAAAGAGAATTGATGGAAATTATAAACATCAGTTCCCATCCAGATAATATAAATTGGTTTATGACTTAATAAAAAAAGGAGAAACTTTCGTTTCTCCTTTTTTTATTAATGATCACAAGTTTTATTTTTAATGAGTAACCATCAGTTTCTTAAATAACACTGAGTTGCCATCGGTAATTTTTACAGCATAAACAGCGTCAGGATATGCGCTCGTGTCAAGGGCAAAACCCTGATTACCTTTTGAGATCTTGCCTTTGTCCATCACCTTGCCAAGCTGGTCATAAACTGTCCAATCTAAATCCTGATCAACATTTTGATTGAACATAACATAGGCTGTTTTGGAAGATGGGTTAGGGAATACATCAACATCTCCCTGGCTTGATAAGAGCTTATTAACGCCTGTGAGCACCATATTGGAAGGATTTCCAGTACCTAATGCGTAGCTGGTCTGATATACTTCTTTTGTGGCAACATCCTGGATGAATACTACTACTCCCAACTGGTTAGCATCATATACTTCACTTGGGAAATAATCCCAGCGAAGATCTATATCCGTGGAATCATTTTTGCTGAAATTCTGATTAAAGAAAGTACCTCCCGCATCCGGCAGCATTCTGGTAGCTACCCACTGGAAATTAGCCTGACCATTAGTCCCGGTCACTGCAGTAACATCTCTTTCCACTACTACCGCATGCACTACAAAGCTATTGCTTATCGTATCATTGGCAATTACTCTTGCTTTAACTTTCACACTTGAGCCGCTGATATCGGTAGCCATTTTAATTTTAAACAATGCAGGATCCAGTGATCTTCTATCCACATTAACATCTCTCAGCGTATCGCCATAATCATAATTACCATCAAATACTACATAAGGTATTTTAGGAACCCCGTAGTGTAATACACGGGCACTTGGATCAGCCTGGTTTCTTAAATTCATAGGATCAGATCCTGGAAAACCAGTATGATAATGAACAGCGACAAGATCATTAGGCCTGTTGGTAACCAAGGTATTTACTTTATTGTCAGAAACGACAACTGCTGTAGAAGATGAATTGGTAAAGTTTTCTACAAGCAATACCTTATCTCTGTTCCCTACCCATATACTATCCAGTGCAAAACCATCTGTCAGGTTTAAAGTATCCTGACCGGAACCAAATGCCAGTCTGAATCTGACCGAGGCGCTCCCTGCGAGATTGTTCAGATTATATTTTGAAATTTTCCAGCCAGGGTAAGTTCCGGTCCATGCAAACTGATTTACCGTTTGATTTCCGGGATTTCCAAGGACACCGAAGTTATCGTACCAGTTCAATCCGCTTCCCATCGCACCCACGACATTCCATGTAGCGCCTCCGTCGCTGGAAGATTGCAATACAGCGCCGGCGATTTGATTCTGAGTCGCGGAATTGATTTTTAAAGTAATCATCGGTCTTGTCAGAGCAGTAAAATCAAGACAGGGACCATTGATATATGATTTTTCACTAACATTATATGGACCAACGGTATTTGTAACCCAGACATTTCTCGTTCCCGTAGATATATTGGTTTTGTTCGCAGCTCCCCATTGCCAGCTTGGGTTCTGACCATCAATTGACCAGAATCCATCTGTACTTACGAAATTTCTGGTGTATGGATCCGTCGGGGTTGGTTTGTATTCATCCAGAATATTTACCTTTTGGGTGATGGAATCTATGCAACCTATCTTACTTGTAATTTTGAACTTAACCATGTAAGCCCCGGTGCTTCCTATAAATTTATAATCGTAATCCTTGAATGCCAGCGTTGAACCTGATACGACCGCTTCATTTCCAAAAGTCCAGGTATAATTCGCGACTTCAGCAAAAGGGAAATTGGACTTATCCTTATAGCTTGTAATATCAGCCGGACAAATCTTCGTCCAGCTGAAATCAGATGCGGGAATATTTCCCACCGTGATAGTACTATCTTTCGAACCATAGCAACCATGATCTGTACCAGCTATTAATTTAACAGTATATGTTTGCTTGGCACTCGGATTCAAAGTTTTGTTGTATGTATACGAATCTGAAACAATCAATGAAGTATCCGATTCTGTATTAAAATCACCGAAGTTCCATTTATAATAATTAATGGTACTTGCCGGGTCAAAGGAAATATCAGAAGTTGATCCGTCAAAAGTTATAGGTGCAGTGGCACAATAGCTTGAAATGGTGAATTTAGGTTTCGGAACTCCGTAAACATTAATTAAAGTATCCTTAAAATTACTGCATCCGTTTATATCGGTGAATGTATAGCGGAGTGTGTGTGTTCCGATCGTAGCGAAACTTGGAACAAAATAATTACCGCTTACTCCTGTATTGCCTACCGGAAGGTCAGTATATGAATCACTTTGCTTGGCATATGTTGACTGATATGAAACGTTTATCTGAAATAGATTATCAGACTTACAGAAACCTATTGCAGGAACTATGACTGAGTCCACTCTTGGAAGAGGATTAATAGTAGCCATCATTGAATCTATGACTATTCCACACGGGCCTGTAGGTCCTGCCCCATCGGGATCATCACTCGTTAAGTACAGGTAAAACGAATTATTAATCCCTCCGTTGGCCGGAAGTTCACCTGCTGCGGCAGTATAGGTAGTAGACAAATTAGTATTTGTTGGCGTATAAGCTCCAAAGGCACCGGAACCTCCGCTCCAGGTCGCTGAATTCGAGCCGCCTGACCTTGAAGCTCCTGTAATATTTACGACCGTGCTTCCTGATCTGCAGACAACCTGATCCGGGCCGGCATTCACTACAGCTTCCGGATTAATTGTAATGGTCACCACATCAGATGCTACAGGGCACGGTCCTATACCATCGGGATCGTTGGTAGTTAAAGTAAACGGAATACCACCTCCGGTTTTTTCTCCGGGGGTAGCAAGGTATTGTGAAACCGGAGCGTTTGGAGATACTCTTGTTCCTGCACCGCCTGTCCAGGTAATAGAGCTTGCCGATCCTGAATAGTTTCCCTGTAAAAAGATGGTATTGTTGGAACAATACGTTGCATCCAAACCAGCGTCAACACGTGCCGCCGGATTAATGTTGATCCTGACATCATCAGATGAAATAGTACAAGGGCCGGCACCATCAGGGTCATTTGATGTCAGAGTAAGATCTACATATTGGTTAAGAATGTCTGTAGAAGTAGGAGTATAAACAGGTGTCAGGTTATTGACATTAGGACTGAACCCACCTGATGTAGGAGAAGACCATGTCGCGGCTACGGCAGTTCCGCCAAACCTGTTACTTGTTCCCACAAGACTTGGATCAGTCCCTTCGCAAATTGTCTGATCGCTTCCTGCAACAACTACTGCTTCAGGGCTGATGGTAATGGAGACGACATCACTTGCCGCTACACAAGGCCCGGCGCCGTCAGGGTCATTGGTTGTTATAGTAAAAGGTATTACACTTCCTGCTTTTTCGGCATTTGTTAATGAATATGTCGATACCAGAGAAGTAGGTGAGTTAATCGTTCCCGTCCCCCCTGTCCATGTAATGGAGCTTGCCGAACCTGAATAAGTGCCTTGTAAAAAGATCGTATTGTTGGAACAATAAGTTGCATCCAAACCGGCATCAGCACCTGGACCAGGGTTAACATTAATCCTTACCTGATCAGAAGAAATAGTACATGGGCCTGCGCCGTCGGGATCATTTGATGTTAAGGTGAGGTCTACATACTGGTTAACAATATCTGCAGCAGTAGGAGTATAAACAGGAGTCAGATTATTGACATTGGGAGAAAATCCACCTGATGTTGGAGAAGACCATGTTGCAGGCACTCCGGCCCCGCCAAACTTATTACATGTACCAGTAAGACTTGGGTTGGTTCCCTGGCAAATTGTCTGATCCGTGCCTGCAGTTACTACTGCTTCAGGACTAATCGTAATTGAGACGACATCACTTGCCGCTAAACAAGGTCCGGCGCCGTCAGGGTCATTGGTTGTTATAGTAAAAGGAATTACACTTCCGATTTTTTCGCCGTTTGTTAATGAATATGATGTCACAAGAGCGGTAGGAGAAGTAATAGTCCCTGTTCCACCTGTCCATGTAATAGAACTTGCCGATCCTCCATAAGTACCTTGTAATAAGACAGCATTATTAGAACAATAGGTTACATCCGAACCGGCGTTAACCAAGGCTTTTTTGTTTATGTTTATTCTCATAAAATCGGTAGCTACCGGACAAGGCCCGCCTGGTCCATCCGGATCAGCTGATGTGATGGTAATATTTACAAACTGATTGTTAATATCAGTAGCAGTTGGAGTATAAACCGCTCCTAAATTACTCGCACTGGGAGTAAATGAACCTAAGGTAGGAGAAGACCAGGACGCGGCTACTGCAGTACCACTTGCTACTGTTAAATGACTTGTTCCGCTCATAGTCGCCGTACTGCCTTCACATATTGTCTGATCCGACCCTGCCGTAACTACCGCTCTATCATTGATTTTTACCGTTACCGTAAGAGGGTTACTTGTACATCCGGAAATAGTTTGAGTCACATAATAGTTGTATGTGCCTGGAGCATCATCCGCCGGAGTCTGTGGAGGCAAATAATAGTAATCCGAAACTTTTGAGGCCAGAGATAATGACACATTATTATACCAGTTATAATCTGTGCTGGATGAATAAATAGCCCCTACATATTTTCTTCCGGATGCATAGCAATACTCTTCGTAAGAAGCTCCCCAGAAACTATCAGGAGTATATAGTGTCGGCAAACCAGGTTTTGGATAAACTGTTATTTGCTGATCAAGGTATGAGCTGCAACCTGAGGCATTAATATAAGTATACCTTACGGTAAATGTCGTATTACCCATTGCTGTAGTAACCACCGATGGATCAAAAAATGTATTACTTGCTCCCGTCAATGGGTTAGGACTGGCAGGGGATACTATACTCATTGTTCCACCACCTCCTGTTGCCGGACCAGGGGAAGGATTCATATTAATAAGTCCACCGGAGCTGCAAATACTTGTCGGTAAAGTAAATGATGGAGCAGTCAAAGGATTAACAGTCACTGTCTGACTTGCATAAGGAACAGTAAATGAGAAAAAGAAGAAATCATAGTTTACCCAGTAGGTAATCGTATGAGAACCTGCAGTAGTTGGAGTAAACATGTAAGTATTTCCTCCCAAATATGATATACCTGTGCCTGTATATCCGCCAAAAGTAAAAGAAGGCGGACTAAATCCGGGAGAACCTCCCTGGCAGGATGTTTCATTCAGCATTACAGATGTTCCATTCACACAATAAGGATTGGAAGCTGCGAGCGGAGGAATTCCTAACCCGGGAGTATATACCGTAAAAGGTTTTGATACTTTACTGGTACAGTTATTACCATTTGTATAGGTAAAAGTTACGGGATAAGGCCCGCCCGGACCAGCAATATTGGGATAAAACTTAGAACCCGATACCCCAGTTCCTGTATAAGTTCCCGGGAGTGTACCAGTAGGTGGCACTAATTCAACTACCAGATCTACCGGAGCATCTGTCGTAGAATAAGTAGGGTTAGCTACTGAAGGATTTGTATATGCTATATTTGATGAGTCATTAACAGTGGTGTTTTTAACAACATTTGTGCAGCCTAAAGTATAAGTTACTGATTTAGCACCGGAACCTGCCGTAAATGGATTGAAAGGAGCTTTACCCGTACCTGCGTTTGTAGCGCCTACACCTGGTCCTGAAAAAGTACCTCCCACAGGAAATCCCTCTAATGTATCTACTGGTGAATTTCGGCAATAGGCGGGGTCTAATCCGAAGAAAGTAGCTGCACCCGGACTGTTAACAGTTAAAGTAGCAGTGTTGGTATTTGTTGTACCGCAGGAAGCGCTTGAAAGTACGCATCTATAGACATAACCGCTCATCAAAGCGGTACCTGATGTGATGTTTAAGGTAGCGGTAGTGACATTGCTATGTGGCGCTACGTTAAACAAATTCGAGAAAGGCCCGCCAGCACCTGTAGTGCTTAACTGCCACTGGTATCCTGTAATGCTGGTACCGGCTACAGTGAAGCTGGCATTTGCTCCTACACATATAGCCTGGTTAGAAGGCTGAATTGTAGGCGTGGCGACAGGATTTACAGTAAGCGTTCTTGCAGTTGAAGTAACGGGACTGCCGCATGCTCCCGTAACTATAACCCTGTAATTTCTTCCGCTCATTCCCATAGCCGTTGTTACACCCGTAAGGGTTAAGGTAGCTGTATTGGTTCCGCTATAAACACCTCCATCCGAAATATTTACGCTGTTCTCCTGCCATTGATAAGTAACTACATTGGTAGCAACAACGGTAAATGTAGCGGTACCTCCTGAACAGATAGTCTGGTTGGTAGGACTGCTCGTGATACCAGCATTCAGACCACCCACAGTAAGGGTAGCAGGTGCACTGGTCACAGGCCCTCCGCAGGTGCTGGAAACAACAGCACGGTATAAATAACCATTTTCACCGGCTGTGGCAGCATCATTTTGGATTGTAGCCGTAGTTTCATTGGTGTGTCCTACTCCATTCTGTGTTGCCCAGCTTCCTCCCCCATTGGTACTTTTTTCCCATATATAGGTAAGCCCGACTCCGGTTGCGACCACTGTAAAGGTGGCGGGGTCGTTTGTACATACGCTGGTATTTGATGGATCAGTTGAAATTGAAACTGCCGGGTTAACAGTAAGTGTAACCACATTTGATGTAGTTGGTCCGCCGCAAGTGCCTGAAACAACGCATCTGTATTTCCAGCCGCTTTGAGCAACTGTCGCGCCGGTATAAGTAACTGTGGCTGTAGTAACTCCCGTATGTCCTGCTCCTGCCGCCGCCCAGACAGTTCCTCCATCTGTACTAAGCTCCCATGCATATGTAAGACTGGCTCCGGTTGCAGTAACGGTAAATGAAGGTGAAGCTCCTGTACATACAGTTTGGTTGCCGGGTTGTCCGGTAATGGAAACGCTTGCCAGGCTGGTGAGTGAGCAGTGGCTCTGCGCACCCGCAGCATTACCGGCCATAACTACTGTACCTCCCGACCTTGCAAGGTTTCCGCTTGAAGGTGCAGTAATGGCTC
>JGI24806J26614_1000460_pt1 | contig 12493 bp, 8 predicted proteins | sample Kansoi200umMDA_FD_26614 | JGI IMG/M metagenome (IMG submission 26614)
CTTGCGGATTATTGGGCCGACCAGATGACGGAAACAGCGGAAAAAGATCCAAAAAGCCTGATACTTGTCATTGCCGATATGGCGCGGTACGGGCCGCCCCTCGAAAGTTCTTTTGTTGCAGAGCTCACACGCAGACTGGTAGGGAAAGGCGCTGCGTTTTCCCTTCCTATCAGCTGGATAGAACAGCGGCTGTCTGAAAAAGGAATGACCAGTGATGAATTGGTTCATATAGAAAATCAGAAACAGGCAGCGGATCAGGTTTCTATCAGCAACAGTATCGGAAGTCTCCGGTTCTTAAGCAGTAATAACTGGCGGGATTTCATTGAAAATATCAGTGTTGTTGAAAATATCTTAAGAACTGAAGATGCTGGTATTTATCCACTGATGGATTTTCATACACGGGATGAATACCGCCATAGTGTGGAAAAAATTGCTAAGGCAGCAAGCCGGTCCGAATCGGCGATTGCACATCTGGCTTTGGGAAAGGCAAATGAAAATTTTCTCGACCGCCCTGATTATCCAAGATCGGGACACCTTGGATTTTATCTGGTGGGCAAAGGTGTTAAACAATTGATCAAAGAATCCGGCGCCCGTTTTTCTTTTGGTGTGAGACTCATCGAAGTCTTAAAAAAAATTCCTTTATTGCTCTATACAGGGTCTTCTTTACTCCTGGCTGCAATTATGGCTGGCACCCTGATTCTCCGGGCATGGGAGGAGGGATTCCGAGATCCCAGGATACTCTCTATAGCAGCTGTATTTTGTTTGATTGGATGCAGTCAGCTTTCTATTACACTTGTCAACTGGGTCAGCACCCTGATCATCCGGCCGCTGATCCTTCCGAGAATGGATTTTTCGGATGGTATTCCTGAAAAATTCAGAACCCTGGTTGTCATACCATCTATGTTCAATAATTTAACGGAACTCGAAGATCTTATTGAAAATCTGGAAGTCCGTTTCCTGGCAAACAGGGGTCCCAATATTCATTTTGCCCTGCTTACGGATTTCAAGGATTCGAAAACGGAAATTTTACCGGAGGAATATGATTTACTTCGGGAAGCGAGGAAAAAAATTGAGGAGTTGAACATTAAATACGGGAATGATAAGAATGAAATATTTTTTATTTTTCACCGGCCCCGGAAATATAATGCAAAGGAAAAAGTGTGGATGGGATTTGAGAGAAAGAGAGGTAAACTGGCGGAAATGAATGCCCTGCTCAGGGGTAGGGACAGTGACAAGTTCATACTGATTGTGGGTGATTCAACAATCTATGAACAGGTAAAGTATGTGATCACCCTGGATACAGATACGCAGCTGCCCAGGGATGCCGCATGGAAAATTACAGGTACCATGGCCCATCCCATGAATCATCCGCATTTCAGTAAAAAAAAGCAGCGTGTTGTTGAAGGTTACGGAATTCTGCAGCCCAGGGTTGCTGTCAGTCTGCCTTCAAACGACAGTACGCTGTTCGCAAGGATGCATGGTAATGAACCCGGCATAGATCCTTATACCCGCGCGGTATCTGATGTTTACCAGGATTTGTTTGGAGAGGGCTCTTTTATCGGAAAAGGAATCTATGATGTGGATGCATTTGAAATGGCTTTGGGAAACAGATTTCCGGAAAACAGGATCCTGAGTCATGATTTGCTGGAAGGCAGTTATGTCCGTTGCGGCTTATTGAGTGACGTGCAGCTATATGAAGCCTATCCTGTCCGCTATGACCTCGATATGAAACGAAGGCACCGCTGGATCCGGGGTGACTGGCAAATCGCCTCCTGGCTGCTGCCATGGGTTCCGGGCCCTTCCCGCAAAATTCTGAGGAATCCCATTTCCCCTTTATCCAAATGGAAAATTTTCGATAATCTGCGCAGAAGCCTCGTACCGTTTACATTGCTTTGTATGCTGCTGTTTGGGTGGATATATTCCCATTCACCGATATTCTGGACACTTGCTGTGCTGTCTATTCTTTTACTCAATTCATTGATCAGCTTTTTCTGGGAGATCTGGCAAAAACCAGATGATATTCGTTTGCTTCAGCATATTGTAATGAGTTTTCGCTTTAGCCTTCAGCATTTTGCCCATCAGCTATTCCTGTTGATTACCGTACCATATGAGGCCGTCGTTTATGCAAACGCGATCTGGATAACAAACTGGCGTATGCTGGTCAGTCACCGCCATCTGTTGCAATGGGATCCATCACATCAGGTGAACAGATCAAACAAAAACCTGTTTCAAACTTATCTGGAATTCTGGTTTCCGGTCCTGCTGGCTATCGGTGTTTTTGAGTGGATGCAGTTCAGACAGTCCGACGGCATGGGGATTAGTCTGCCCTTTCTGATTTCGTGGATGCTCATGCCTGCAATAGCATGGAAGATCAGTCTGTCTGACAAGCGCAAAGTTGTCAGCCTTGACGAAAAACAAAAATTATTCTTAAATAAATTAGCGCGCAAAACATGGTCTTTTTTCGAAACTTTTGTAGCTGTGGGGGACAACTGGCTTCCACCGGATAACTATCAGGAAAGTCCGGTAGAACGAATCGCACACAGAACATCTCCAACCAATATCGGTCTTTCCCTGCTGGCTAATCTGACCGCTTTTGATTTCGGCTACATACCCATGCAGGTTTTGCTGATCCGGACGTCGAATACTTTACAGACGCTGCAAAAAATGGAAAGGTATTCAGGTCATTTTTATAACTGGTACGATACCCAAAGCCTGCAGCCCTTGCCGCCGAATTATATCTCCACGGTAGACAGCGGGAACATGGCAGCACATCTGATTACATTAAAACAAGGTCTTCTGATGCTGGCGGAAAAACCGGTTATTTCAGAACGGATATACCCGGGGCTGCAGGTCACACTCGATATTTTCAGGGAGAAACTGGGAGGTACTAAAGGAACAGAGTTAATAGAAGAACTGCTGACAGCTGTAAAGGACAAAGAAACCTTTACGATCCGCGAATTGAATGATCATCTGCGAAAGCTATTGCAGGCTGCGGAATTCCTGACGGGTTTATTTAAAGAAGATTCAGAGTCCACCTGGTGGGCAGATGCCTTTGCAAACCAGGTAAGGGAGGCGTTAAACGATATTTATGAAACTTCCCCCTGGCTGGCGATTTCTGATTGTCCGGATCGGTTTAAAATGCTGGAAGAAGAAATTTCCCGTCTGATGACCCTGCAGGAACTGGCATCACTCGAAGTTTTGTTGTTACCCTATGTTCATGGTTTTGAAGAAGAAGAATTAGAAGCAGAAGAAAAAAACTGGCTAGAGTCATTCCGTAGGCACCTTATTGAAACCAGCAGGCGGGCAAAAGAAAGAATGCTGCACATTCAGTCCCTCAGCAGGCTTTGTGAAGAGTTTGCAGATTTGCAGTATGATTTTCTCTATGACAAATCCCAAAGACTTCTGTCAATCGGTTATAATGTTACCGATCATCGGCGTGATAACGGATTTTATGACCTGCTCGCTTCAGAATCAAGGCTGACGATCTTCCTGGCTATTGCGCAGGGAAAACTTCAGCAGGACAGCTGGTTTGCACTCGGCAGACAGCTGACGAACCCGGGTACTTCCCCTGTACTGATTTCCTGGAGCGGGTCGATGTTTGAATACCTCATGCCCATGGTAGTGATGCCCGGCTTTGACAATACACTGCTGGATCAGACCAATAAGTCAGTAGTTCAAAAACAAATTGAATACGGTAAAAAGAGAAATGTTCCCTGGGGTATATCCGAATCGGGTTACAACCTGGTAGATGTCCATCTGAATTATCAGTACCGTGCATTCGGTGTACCCGGTCTGGGTCTTAAACGCGGATTGGGAGAGGACCTTGTCATTTCGCCCTATGCCTGCGTCATGGCCCTGATGGTACAACCGGAACAGGCCACAGAAAATCTCATGGATATGCATAAGGAGGGTTTCAGCGGCAGATATGGCATGTATGAAGCCGTTGATTATACTGCAGCCCGGCTGACAAGGGGCCAGACTTTCGCCGTCGTGAAATCTTTTATGGCGCATCACCAGGGGATGTCATTTTTGTCCCTTTCCTATTTGCTGCATGATAAGCCTATGCAGAAAAGGTTTGAAAATGAAGCACAGTTTAAGGCAGTCATGCTGCTGTTACAGGAAAGGATACCGCATGCTACCGAGTTTTATTCTCCGACCAAACATGTTTCAGATACCAGTGTGACCGAACAGGAAGTTCAGATGCGTGTCATCAGAACACCCAATACACCGACACCGGAGATCCAGTTGCTGTCTAACGGTCGCTATTATGCGATGATCACCAATTCCGGAAGCGGCTACAGCCGGTGGAAGGATATTGCTGTAACCCGCTGGCGTGAAGATGCCACGATTGATAATACGGGTATTTTTTGTTACATCCGGGACCTGGATAATGAAAGCAGCTGGTCTGCCGCATTCCAGCCTTCCTTAAGGACTGCTGAATCCTATGAAGTGGTCTTTTCGCAGGGCAGGGCAGAATTCAGGAGGCAGGAACAGAATTTTGAAACCCATACTGAAATTGTTGTTTCATCAGAAGACGATGTTGAAATGCGTCGGATTCATATCAGCAATCGTTCGCGCAGGAAAAGATACCTGGAAGTTACGAGCTATGCAGAAGTAGTGCTTAATTCCGCCGCCGCGGATGCTGCCCATCCTGCTTTCAGTAATCTCTTTGTACAAACAGAAATCCTGCCGCTTCGCGATGCTATACTATGTACCAGAAGACCCCGGGGAGCCGGAGATCCCCAATACTGGATGTTCCATCTGATGAAAGTCCACAATGCAGAAATCAAAGATGTTTCATTTGAAACGGACAGATCCGTTTTCATAGGGAGGACCCGCAGTATTCATGAACCGGAAGCTTTGAGTAAAAACCAGCCCCTTTCCAATTCCCAGGGTGCGGTACTCGACCCGATCGTCGCCATCCGGTACCGTTTTGTGATTGATGCCCATGATGCAGTTACCATTGATATGGTGATGGGAATGGCAGAGAATAAAGACGCCTGTACCTCTCTGGTAGAAAAATATCAGGACAGACCGCTGACGGATCGTGCCTTTGAACTGGCATGGACACATAGCCAGGTGGTGCTTCGACAGATCAACGCTACAGAAGCCGATGCCCAATTATATTCCCGGCTCGCAGGTTCTGTCATATTTTCCAATCCGGCCCTTCGGGCAGATGCATCCCTGATCATCAGAAACCGCCGCGGCCAGTCGGCATTGTGGAGTTATTCCATTTCAGGAGATCTGCCCATCGTGCTCTTGCAGATCCAGGACGTGGCCAATATAGAACTTGCGAGACAAATGGTTCAGGCGCATGCATATTGGCGTCTGAAGGGGCTGATGGTTGATCTGGTCATCTGGAATGAGGACTATGGAGGATACCGGCAGACATTGCAGAATGAATTACTGAGCCTGATATCTCCCGGCATTATCAGTGATGTCAGAGACAAACCGGGGGGCATTTTTATCAGGTCGGGCGAACAGGTATCCCAGGAAGACCGGATCTTATTTCAGGCCGTATCCAGGATCATACTTTCAGACAGTCAGGGAACACTTGATGAACAGGTTAAGCGGCGCGCCCCGGTGAAACCCGTGATACCTTATTTTACGCCAACTAAATTTTATGCATCGCAGGAATCAGTGCTCCCATTACCGGATAATCTTATTTACAGTAACGGGCATGGCGGATTTGCGCCGGATGGTTCAGCATATCATATTATTACCAGTATAGAGAACCCAACACCGGCTCCCTGGAGCAATGTACTCGCTAATTCAAAATTCGGGACGATTGTAACAGAAAGCGGTAAATCTTATACCTGGATGGAAAATGCCCATGAATACAGACTCACACCATGGAATAATGATTCCATTACAGATTTATGCGGGGAAGCATTTTATATACGTGATGAAGAAAGCGGGAAATACTGGTCTCCTTCACTCTTGCCCAATCCCGGCAAGTCAAATTACCACTGCGTACACGGTTTTGGATACAGCGAATTTCATTTTGCTGAAGACGGAATCTATTCTTCCATGACCGTTTTTGTTGATCTGGAAGAACCGGTTAAGTACATGATGTTTAGAATTAAAAATGCATCCGGACGAACTCGGAAACTATCTCTTACCGGTTATATGGAATGGGTCCTGGGCGATCTCAGACCAAAAACTTCCATGCAGATCGCTACAGAATTTAATGCAGATTCCGGTGTGCTGCTGGCGGGGAATGCATATAATAGTGACTTTGGAAACTATATCAGTTTCTTTGATGTGGATGACACGGCCAAAACTTTTACTACTGACCGCTCGGAATTTCTTGGAAGAAACGGTACGTACAAAAATCCGGATGCCATGGGCAAGGCAAAACTTTCGGGCAGGGTAGGGGCTGCACTTGACGCCTGTGCTGTTTTGCAATCTGCCATGGACCTGACCGATTCAGAAGAAAGGGTGCTCGTGTTTCGCCTGGGCGCCGGCAAAGATCAGTATAGCGCTTTGCAGACAGCAAAGAAGACCAAGGGATCGGTGACAGCTCTGAATGCGCTGTCCCGTGTAAAAGAATTCTGGAAAAAAACACTTTCAGCGATACAGGTTGAGACTCCTGATCCCTCCATTAATTTTTTATTCAATGGATGGTTGAATTATCAGACCCTTGCATCCCGTATCTGGGGAAGAAGCGGTTTCTATCAATCCGGCGGAGCTTACGGTTTCCGGGATCAGCTCCAGGACGTTTTGTCCTTATTGCACAACCGTCCGGACCTCGTAAAAGAACAAATATTACTGAGTGCTTCGCGACAATTTCGGGAAGGTGACGTGCAGCACTGGTGGCATCCACCGGCCGGCCGTGGTGTACGCACGACCTGTTCCGATGATTATTTATGGCTTCCCTATGTAGTTTCGAGATATGTAAAACATACAGGTGACGTATCCGTGTTGGATGAAAATATAAAATTCATCGAGGGCAGACTCCTGAATCCCGGAGAAGACTCCTCTTATGAACTGCCATTGATACTGGATCAGACAGTCAGTTTGTATGAGCATTGCAGACTTTCTATTCAACATGGTTTACATTTTGGTTCTCATGGTTTGCCTCTGATGGGATCTGGCGACTGGAATGATGGAATGGATAAAGTGGGACATGAAGGAAGAGGGGAAAGTGTCTGGCTGGGTTTCTTTTTATTCGATATACTAATCCGTTTTCAGGAACTTTCACGCTCGAGAAAAGATTTTGATTTTGCAGATCTCTGTCAAAAGGAATCCTTTCAGCTGAAAAAAAATATAGAATTACACGCCTGGGACGGAAACTGGTACCTGCGGGCATTTTTTGACGACGGTTCACCATTGGGATCTGCGAAAAATGTAGAATGTAAAATAGATTCAATACCCCAAAGCTGGTCCGTTCTTTCAGGGGCAGGGAATGTAAATCATAGTCGTATCGCCATGCAGTCAGCATATGAAAACCTGGTGAAAAATGAACTTTCACTTATACAGTTATTCGATCCGCCTTTCAACCTGGCAGTTCCCAATCCGGGATATATCAGAGGATACCTTCCTGGTGTAAGGGAAAACGGCGGACAATATACACATGCGGCCATCTGGCTTATAATGGCTGCTGCTGAACTTGAGGATAAACAACGCACTTATGAATTGATCAGGATGATCAATCCCCTGAATCATGGATCCACACAGGAGGGTATTCGTAAATACAAAACCGAACCTTACGTCATTGCAGCGGATGTATATGCTGTTGAACACAGACAAGGTATGGGCGGCTGGACCTGGTATACCGGATCAGCAGGCTGGATGTACCAGTTACTGGCTGAATCTTTTTTTGGATTGAAACGAACCGGGAACCGGCTGACTTTTAAACCATGCGTGCCGGACAGCTGGGCATCATTCGAAATCAATTACAGGTTTTTGGAAACTGTCTATCATCTGATATACGAACATGACCCGTCCGCTAAAGAAATGCTGGTCATACTTGACGGAGTCAGCCAGGAGTCCGATGATCTGCTAATGGTGAATGACCAGATAAAACATGAAGTCAAAATCAGGATTCCGGGGCAAACGAAAACTGCCGAACGACACTTAGAAAGCTTAAGACTTAAAGCGTAAGGCTCAAAGCATTCTTTTATGCTTAAGAAGCCTTTTTCTTTTTGGTATTCAGGCTTTCTTTCAGCTGGTCCATAAGATCCTTCGATTTGCTGTGCACTACGCGTAAAGGGGAGGGTTGAATTTTTTTGCCTTTGGCCTTTGCCTGAATCAGTTTTAACAGCTGATCCGTGTATGTATCCTTATATTTCGCGATGTCAAATTGGCCCGACAATTGGTCGATCAGCGCCATGGCCATTTTCAGTTCACCGGCTTTGATTTCGGACTTGCCGGGGATTTCAAGCTCGTTGACATTTCTGATTTCCTGTGCAAAACGGATTTTCTGCAAGAGTACGACGGTTTCCATGGGCTTAAGCACACAGAGTGCTTCCTTGGTTCTCATAACAAAATTTCCGAGTCCGACCTTACCACTCTTCTTCAAAGCCTCCCGAAGCAGTGCATAGGCTTTGACCCCTGATTTCTGGGGCTCGAGAAAATAAGGTGTTTCATAAAAAATACTTTCAATGTCAGTTTCATTTACGAACTCCAGGATCTCTATAATTTTTGATTTTTCAGGACTCGCTTTTTGAAAATCCTCATCGTCCAGCACAACATATTTACCGTTATAATCATAGGCCTTCACAATATTTTCCCAGGTGACTTCCCGGCCGCTGTCTTCATTAACCCGTTTAAAACGGATTTTTGCGTGATCTTTTTTGTCGAGCATGTCAAGATCGAGGTTACTGTCCTGGGTGGCACTGAAAATCCGGACTGGAATATTCACCAAACCGAATCCGATGGCACCTGTCCAAAGGGCTCTCATAACTGTTTATTTTATGAATGACGTTCTAAAATAATGCCATCAAGGCTGAAAGCTTAAGGCGAAAGGCTTAAGGCCAAATAAGTGGCATACGTCTTATTGTTAAATTATATGATTACGCATAGAAGAGAGGTATGGCTTTAAGCCTTTCGCTTTAAGCCTTCAGCCTAATTAAAGGTTAGCTTTAAGCCTTACGCCTTATGCCTTAAGCCTAATTAAGGTATTTGTTCAGGTCTGTCAGGCTGATGGGCTTTTCCCAGATTCTGACGGAAGTTAATTTGTCAGAAATACTGTGGTCGTATTGGTAGGCGCTGATCAGGTTTATCCGGGTATTTGGAAAATGCTTGCTTATATATTCTGTTTTTTCCCAGCCAAGGCCGTCGGGCAGATTATTGTCGAGAAAGATAATATCCGGCTTGATAATAGCAAGATTCCTCATGCCTTCTGCCAGGGTATGAAAAATAAAAACTTCATAATTCTTTCTGCCAAAATAATTTTTCATCAGCAAACAAAAATCCGTTTCGTCATCAATAATGAGCACCCTTTTAATGAAATCAGGTTGGTTTTGCATCTCGTGATTTAGGCAGTGTAATATGGAGGGTTCGTTTGGCAGTCTTCAAATATAACAACAGTTTGTAAAATTCATTTCAATCTTTCATCCTTTTTTATGTAGAAAATCATCTACATGAATCGGATTTGCTAATATGTTTTGTCAAAATAGCCCATAATGATGTTATAGAACCGGGTCTGGCATGAAATTGCTACTACATCGTTATATCATTATTCAACCTTTAATTTATTTTATGAGAAGTTTATTGTATCTCATTGCAGTTATCTTAATTATCGGATGGATCCTGGGGTTTTTTGTATATAGTGCGGGTGGACTGATTCACATTTTGCTGGTTATCGCCATTATTGCATTGTTACTGGGTGTGATCAGACGAGCTTAGATTATTCTTTCAGGTTTGAAACTGCTCATCCGCCGGATGGGCATTTTATTTTTAAAAATGAATTTAGTCATCTGTTAAAATTTATTTTATGAATATCATTGAAACGATCCAAAAAAATCTGGGATTTAGTGCCCTTGTTAAAATTGATCCCAATACGCAGGATACGCAGGGTAATGATATCATTATCGGAAATGATGCCATTGCGCAGGCGGGAATTCCGGCCGTTTTGCTGGGGATTTACAACAAACTTGAATCAAATCCTGATTTAACAATCCTGAACCCCGGGCAACCCGGCAGCTGTTTAGAAAAAATTTTTGGAAAATCAACTGATCTGATCGTAAAGCGTATTTATGATTATTCAAGAATACAGGATATGCATAGCATACAGCAATTGGAGCATATCGCTTCCGAATCCATGAGGGTTGTCAGGGACAATTTAAGTCCAACTGCCAGTGAAAAGGAGATTCGGAGTTTCGTAGCAAAACATAAAACGGATACCCTTCTTTATTTACCACCTGTGCTCAGAATCGGGACTATTCTGAAAAATAATAATCTGGATGACCAGACAGGTAAAATGGAGGGCCCTGTCTCGAGTTTTATGCATCATATAGAGAAAACGTTTAACACCTCAGGTAACAATACTAAAGGTTGATCTGTTTGCGTTCCTGAGGCGGAACGATCGCAGGTGTATGGTTTGAACCGTGTTTATGCTTTTTAAAAAGCCTGTCAATCCATTCACCTGCTTTTTGCTTTATTTTTTCGGCATTTTTTGAGACCAGGCCGGCCATTCCCCATTGAACTGCCCTGCCAATGGTTTTCCCCACGAAACCACCTGGTTTTCCAACTAAAAGCTTACGGCCCAGGAAGCCGGAACCCACTCCCATCAGTATATTCAGGAGATCCGAATTCATCTCTCCTGAAAATACAGCGCGCACGCCTGATTTAACAAGATTGAGCGGCTTAAGATTTTCAGAGACCTCTTTCCATGTTTCCTGAATGTCTTTTTTTTGAGCCGCCGCTTTCAATTCGAGTTCGGCAATCGCCATGTCCAGGTCACGTGTGTTTTTGATGTTGCCTTTCATAAGGGTTTATTTCAGCATTTTATTGATCAGCCCATTGGCAATAGGGGTTTTAATCCATTTTCCTCTCCCCAAATATATAACCAGCAACACGACGGCATAAAAACCTCCGACGATAAAGAACCCGTAATGGTATGCTCCCAGTGATTTTCCCACCAGCATGGCGGCTCCGACACTTAAAAAAAGAACCAGCATGAATGATAATAAAATCACGGTAATCATTACGACCATGGAGGATAAAACGTCGGCCGATTTATCAATCGTTTTTAATTTGGTCAGCTCGATTTTGGTGTCCAGATAATCTTTCGACTTATCGAATAGCGTCTTAATGGAATCTGTGGGCATCATAAAAAAATATTGTGCGAAGTTAACTACTTTAAAATACCCTGCACTTTATCCTGCATCTGGTCTACAAAATCGTTGAATTTCCCTTTCAGTTCTGAAGAAAGGTCGCTACTTCTTTTTAACAGCTTTCTACCCGCCTGTTTTCCTTTTTTGGTAGATAAAATAAGACTGACGGCGGCACCCGCTGCCAGGGCGGTTAGTATTCCCGCTACCATTTTCCTGTTATCCATAACTATAATTTTACTTCTTGCATCGAAAAATCAGGCCACCCATGGACGAATTTAAATTTAGAAAGAAAAAAAACCGGATAAAAAAACAGGTAATGGGTAGTTATCTCCACGTTTTCAGATGAAATATTATTCAAACACATGGAAACGTCTTGAATAAATGACGGCATGATCTTCTATCTATATGAGGTACAAAGACTAAATATGACCTCTGCAGAAACCCAAATGCCTTCCTGGATTCCATTCAAGTCGACCATCCAGGGTGTGGGTGATTTCTTTTTATTCTATACGAGATTTGTGAAAGAGTCTTTCAAGCGTCCGTTTGAAGGAAGAGAATTCCTGGTTCAGTGTTACAGAATGGGAAACAAATCGCTACCACTGGTATTGATAACCGCTTTCATTATGGGATTGGTGCTAACCCTGCAGACCAGGCCGTCCCTGGTCGCATTCGGGGCAGAGAGCATGTTACCCGGAATGGTTTCGGTTTCTGTAATAAAAGAAATCGGACCGGTTATAACCGCTATCATTTGTGCCGGCAAGATCAGTTCCCGGATCGGGGCTGAACTGGGATCGATGAGAGTTACGGAACAGATAGATGCCATGGAAGTGTCGGCCATCAATCCTTTCCGTTACCTGGTCGTGACCCGCGTTTTAGCCGCAACCTGCATGCTGCCTTTATTGGTTGTTTTTGCCGATACGATTTCTATTTTTTCGTCTTACCTGGCGTACAATATACATGGCGATATGTCGCTCGTCAGCTATTTTAATATGGCGCTTTCCAAACTGGATTGGATCGACATTATTCCTTCAGTCATTAAATCAATATTTTTTGGAACTGCTATCGGGATCATCGGATGTTATAAGGGATTCAATGTGGAAGGCGGAACTGCCAGCGTGGGCTCGGCGGCCAATTCTTCGGTTGTAACGGCATCACTGGTCATTTTTTTCATTGATATGATAACCGTACAAATAACAGATATTATTTAAAAA
>JGI24806J26614_1000461_pt1 | contig 12484 bp, 10 predicted proteins | sample Kansoi200umMDA_FD_26614 | JGI IMG/M metagenome (IMG submission 26614)
TTCACTTCGTCCACAAAATTGTAAAAATAGTTGCTGACCTCATTGATCACAGGCTGAAATTTTTTTTCACTGCTTTTGCTGTCAAAATACCAAAGCGTATATTATCGTCAGAAAGGGTTGGACGGCCGGCCAGAAGAGATATTAGATCCAAATAAATTCTCGAAAGATGGCACAACAAGTCTCGCCACTTTTGCACTTTCAAAAGATGGACATTATGCAGTGATCGGGAAATCCACCGGGGGAAGCGATTGGAGAGAATTTGCTATATTGGACATGACCACACTTAAGTATTTACCAGAAACATTGAACTGGGTCAAAGTATCAGGAGCATCCTGGCAAGGCAACGGTTTTTATTACAGCCGCTATCCACAGCCAGAAAAAGGCAAGGAGCTTTCTACAAAAAACGAAAATCACCAGGTATATTATCATAAGATCGGAACATCACAGGATAAAGATGTACTTATTTACGAAGACAAAAATAATCTGCAACGTTTTCATACCGTATTCACCAGTGAAGACGAACGGTATGTGTTCCTGAATATCAGTGACAGAGGTAAGGGAAAAGATGGCAATGCGCTTTGGTATTTTGACAGCAAAAGCAGTGAAAAAAAATTTCAGCCTGTGATCAATGAGGTCAGCAACTATTTTTACAATTTTGTGGACGAAGTGAATGGGAAATTCCTGGTGTATACTAACGATGGGGCAAAGAATAAACGATTGATCTCAATTGATCCTAAAAATCCTGATCCTTCTAACTGGAAAACCATTATTGCTGAAAAACCGGAAGCCATATCTTCCATTTCCTCATCCGGCGGAAAACTTTTTGTTACTTACTTAAAAGATGTGGCCAGCCACGTATACGTTTATAATTTTAACGGAACACTTGAAAAAGATGTTACACTTCCTGCCATTGGAACAGCTGGTGGCTTTGGCGGAGAAAGAGATGATAAATTTGTTTTTTATACATTCACTTCTTTCACTTTCCCTCCTACGATCTATAAATATGATATTGCTACAGGTCAAAGCACAATATTCCGCAGACCGGAAGTAAAGTTTAATCCTGATGCGTATGTTACAGAACAGGTGTTTTATCCCAGTAAAGATGGAACGAAGGTGCCTATGTTCATTGTATACAAAAAAGAGATGCAGAAAAATAGCAAGAATCCCACTGTGCTGACGGGTTATGGTGGTTTCAATATCAGCAGTAATCCTTCTTTTAGTGCGACAAGGATCACCTGGTTGGACCAGGGTGGTATTTATGCCCTGGCCAATCTTCGTGGAGGAAGTGAATATGGTGAGCAATGGCACCAGGGAGGGATGCGTTTCAATAAACAGAATGTTTTCGATGATTTTATAGGCGCTGCTGAATACCTGATCAATGAGAATTTCACTTCTCCGGATTTCCTTGCTATCCAGGGTGGTTCCAATGGTGGTTTACTGGTAGGTGCAGTGGCCAATCAACGGCCCGAATTATTTAAAGTAGTGATCCAGCAAGCGGGTGTGATGGATATGCTTCGTTACCATAAATTCACGATTGGGTGGAACTGGATCGCGGAATACGGAAGCAGTGATAGTGCCGCTGACTTCAAAAATCTTTATGCTTATTCTCCCATTCATAACATTCAGGAAAATGTGAAATACCCTGCTATCCTTAGTACAACCGCAGATCATGATGACCGGGTTGTTCCGGCTCATTCGTTCAAATATGCGGCTACTTTACAGGAAAAATATAAAGGAGAAAACCCGGTATTGATCCGGATCGAAACAAATTCAGGACATGGAGCCAGCAACCTGAAAAAAGGATTGGAGATCACGGCCGACATTTACTCATTCATTTTTTACAATATGGGGCTCAAACCTGATTTACGTGATTCGCAATCACCGGTAGTTGCCCCTGCAAAAGCTTTTTAGGAGAAATACGATCATCATAGATCCTGTTCCCTTTATGAACAGGATTTTTATTTTCTTTCACATTTAAATATATGAAATCAGCATGCCTTCCGTTATCAATAGCTAAAACTTTTATGCGCCATCTCCTGACCTCCCTTTTAACGATCCTCAGTGCCACTATCAGTTTCTCTCAAACGGATTCTGTCGAGGTCCTGTTCGCTTTCCGGATCACAGATTATTCGGTAAAATTAAATGATTCGGTCACCGTTGTACAATTGGTCCTGCCAGATGCGTCACCCGTATCAATAAAGCAAGGGCAAATTGGAGTATTAAAGCATCGCTATATAAATGGATCCTCTTATGATACCGCTTTGATCGGATGGGGAAAATGCCAGTTAATCAAATCCAATTATTATTATTTTACCATTCATAAATACCATGAAGAAGAACCAGCCCAGGGTAATTTATTGTATACGAAATGCAGGGCCCCGGTAAAATATAACGGTCTCCTTTTTAATATCAACCGGCATGGCATTAGCTTAACCAAGGTGGATGAAAGTCAATTTTATTATACCAACGATATTTTTTCTGAAATAACTCCCGAAAAAGAAAAAGCAATACTTGATTCAATGGTTGCGGACATTCAATTTACCGGTAAAAAAATGCTCGACATCTCACCGGAAATGAATAAGAATGTGAAAGGTGGAATTTATGACGGAAAAAAATTATTAGCAGCTATGCAGGAAGTAAAAAGGTCTGAAGTGGAAGATTTTTTACAATTCATGGCTGCGAAACCTGCAAAATATGCAGGTAATGTCTGGAAAATATCAGAAGTATTTGCTACATGGATGATCAACGAGACGCCCACTATAAAAGATTAATGATCCCGGGGTATGCCATACTTTAGAAGTATGGCATACCTAATTTTGCAGGATGAAGATCCTTGTTACTGGTGCCAATGGCTTTTTAGGGTACTATCTCACTGAACAGCTATTGAAAAAAAAATTCTCTGTGATCGCAACGAGCAAAGGAAAATGTCGTTTGCCCTTTATTGGAAATAAAAACTTCAATTATGCGACCATGGATTTTACGGACCCATTCTCCGTACATGATGTATTTGGAAAATTTGAGCCCGAAGCAGTGATCCATGCCGGAGCGATGAGTAAAGTAGATGAATGCGAGTTGAATCAATGGGGTTGTTATTTAGCAAATGTGGAAGGCACATTAGCCTTATTACTCAATGCAGCCGAATATCGATCACAATTCATTTTTATTTCCACTGATTTCATTTTCGATGGTGAAAGGGGGAATTATAAAGAAGATGATGAACCGAACCCTGTGAATTTTTATGGCAAAACAAAACTGGAGGCAGAAGATGCTGTAAAGGAATATGAATATAATTGGGCTATTGTCCGTACAATTTTAGTATATGGAAAACCATTTACCGGGAAAGGGAATATTCTTACAGTAGTTAAAGAAAAACTGGAAAAGGGAGAAGAATATAAAGTGGTGGATGACCAGTTAAGAACCCCCACTTATGTAGGAGATCTTGCTAAAGGAATTGTTTCCATCGTTGAAAAAAAAGCAACAGGGATCTATCATATTTCCGGAAAAGACAAGCTTACTCCTTATGAAATGGCTTGCAGGACTGCTGATCATACAGGTTTGAACAAATCCCTGATAAAAAAAGTTACCGCAACTGAATTTACCCAGCCGGCAAAACGACCACCAAGGACAGGGTTTAGTATTGAAAAAGCAGGAATAGAGTTGGGGTTTGAGCCCCTGAGTTTTGATGAAGGATTAAAAAAAACTTTTGAATGATTAATTCTTCTTTTTAGCATACATCTTCTCCCCCGCCATTATTGCGACCGGCAGGTCATTTTCCCGCGGAGGTATCGGGCAGTTGTAAATATTCTTCACATAAACACAATAAGGATTGTAAGCTTTATTAAAATCGATCACAACCTGGTCGCCTTTTATTTCAGTATCCATAATATCAATATACCTCCCCGCTTCATAAGTAGTGACACCGGTTGTGAGGTCAGTAAAGGGAATGAAGAGATAATTCTTGTATTGCTCGGATTGCAATAAGCTCTGCGACTGGTAGACATGCAATTTTACAATGGTATCATGAATGCTGAAACTAATGATGCCGTATGTCCTGAAAGTTTTCTTGATCAGTCCTGAAGTTTCCATCTGGAACCATTTAGTAACATTGGTCATCTCGATCTTTGCGGTGATCCTGTAGTTTTCATCAATGGGAAAGAAGTCCAGGTATTTTTTATCGTTTCCTTTTACAACACCATGATCTTTTATATACCTGTTGATATAGGCCTGCAGTGAATCTTTATACGTTCTTTGAGAATAAGAATTATAAAAACTCAATACAAGAAAGGATAGCAGGAAACCAATTCGGATCATTTTAATCGTTTAAAAAGATTCTAGTTCATCAGCAGCACATTCGCACTTCTTTGTAAAATATTGAATGCAATTTCTGCCATCAGGTTCTCTTTATCAAGGGTCGGATTCACTTCTGATATTTCAAAACAGCAAACCTTCCTGTTTTGCATGAATTTGCTGATAAGGTCCTCTGCTTCTCTTTCCTTTAATCCATTCACCACCGGCGTTCCCGTCCCCCTGGAAATGGATGCATCCAGGCTATCCACATCAAAAGAGATATAAATATCCGTGCAGTCAATTAAATGGCGCAAGGAAGCCTTTACAATATTTTCAGGTCCGAAACTGCGCACTTCTTTTGTAGTGATCACTTTCATCCCATATTTATCGATCAGGAATTGTTCCTCTTTTTCAAAATCCCTCAACGAAATGAACACCACATCTTCCGGTAAAATCTTTGAGAGCGTTTTGCCAGATTTCTTTAAATGATCCCAATGTCTGATCGTTTCATCATCTACTTCATGTACTGCACATTCCCTGTTGTCCTCATTGATCGCTGCTGCCAACGCCATCCCATGCACATTACCGGATGGAGTTGTAAACGGAGTATGCAGATCAGCATGTGCATCGATCCAGATCACACCTAACCTGCTTTTCGGTTTAGCTCCTTTTATACCTGCGATAGTAGCTCCGGCCGTACTATGATCGCCGCTTATTACGATGGGAAAAAAAATATTTTTTATAGCATCACTTACTGCTTTACTCACCCTGTCGTATACTGAAACTATCCCTTTTATTCTTTTTGCATAGGGTGATTCGATCGGTTCATACAACAATTTATTTTCAGTAGGGATTTTTTCAGATGGGAAATGAATGAAGAAATTACTCATGAAGTCCAAAGCAGCGATCTTGATAGCCTCAATACCCAAACTGGCACCCCGGGTGCCGGCCCCAATTTCAGATGGTACTTCTATCAGCTTTATGTTCTTCATAATGCGGCGATCGCTAATTTATTAAGGATAAATCAATGGATCAGTAAGTAAACGGGATAGAATTAGTCCGGTATATAATAATTAGCTGGCAAGGAAAGTTCTGCAAACGAAAAGCGGCAGACCAGCTTATACAAAAGGGATCTCATATCAAAAAATACAGGAACAAAATTAAGCTTTTGTCCCCGTGCGGTCAAACCGGGAAATCATTAATAATTATTTATTCATGTACCGCTAAAACCGGGATATCGCTATGATAAGCCAATCGTTTGGTATGGCTATGCCGGAACATTTTATCAAGCAATGAATGCTCTTTCGGGACAATGATGATAAAATCGATCTTTTTATCATGCGCAAACCGGTTGATCGCTTCATCCACATCATACCAGCCAAGAAAATAGAATTCAGGATTAAATTCCGCAAACATATCTTTCAGCCTTGCTCTTTCTTTCTGGTATTCCTCGGTCAGTGCCACGTAATGTTCACTATTCACATTAATGACATGAAGATTAGGCTGAAATGTTTTCAGGATCTTCTTGATCGGTACAGAAGGAGTAGCATCCACAACATTTTGCATATCAGAGGTCAGCAAAACATTTTTTACATCTTTATAAGCTGCTCCCGGAGGAATGATCAGCACAGGGCAAACCTTTTTCTCAACGATCTTTAAAGTATTACTGCCAATAAACAGCTGTGCCAGTGTTGAACGTCCTGTTATACCCATAACAATCAGATCAGCCTCTCTGTGACGGGCCAGTTTTTCCAATTCATCTACAAGATCATCGCCCTGTTCCGCATAAACAGATATCTTGACAATACTTTTAGCTAATAGTTCTTTTTTAAATTTTTCCAGGTTTTGATTGGCCTCATCCGCTTGCGATTTTTTTTCATACAAGTGATAAAGGATCATATCAACGCCATAATGCCCGGTCAGCAATTGTGCAGCATACTGGGCTGCATTCTTTGAAGTATCAGAAAAATCAACAGGAACAATAACAGTCTTCATACATCTATGATTTCGTTTTTGATAGTTTAAAAGAGGTGCAAATGTACGAAGATGCGATCACTTTACTGGTGCGCTGCTAATAAAGGGATATGGCTGTGGTAAGCCAGTTTTTTAGTATGCGTACTATTGAAAAGTGCTCCTATCGCTTTATGATAACGGGGAACTGTGATCAGCAGGTCGATATTATAATCCCTTATAAAATTATCCATGGCCTCGTGAAAATCGAACATACCGATAAAATAGAATTCCGTCTTATAATCCTTGAACATCTCCTTCAGCTTTTCTTTTTCATGCCGGTGTTCCTCCGGTATGGCTATATAAAATTTACTGTTCACGTTCACAATGTGCAACATAGGATTGAACATTTCCAAAACCGAAATAATAAATGCCGTTGGCGTAGTATTTTCCACGTCCTGGAAGTCTGAGGCGAAAGCCACGTTCTTTATATCACCGAATGTTGCATCAGGAGGAATGATCATTACCGGGGCAATACTATGCTCCACCATTTTCAGTGTATTGCTTCCCATGAATATGTGACTCAGCCCCGAATGACCTGTCATTCCCATAGCAATAAGGGTTGCTGTCCTTGTTTGAGATAATCTTGCTAAGTTTTGAACCAGGTCGCCTCCCATTTCATTCTCACATTCCACATTGGTAACTCCTTCATGCCATCAGGCTTGCAGAATATCTAAAAGAAAGCTTACCGAACTACAATTTTGTTCCTGTTTTTTATATGGGCTCAGAAGATGCTGACCTGGATGAGTTAGGGCAAACCAACGTGGATGGGCAAAGAATAAGATGGGAGACGAAGCAAACAGGTGCAGTGGGAAGAATGAAAGTAGATAAGGGATTTAGCAAACTGATCACATTGATCGAAGGGCAGTTGACAGTACAGCCCCATGGAAAGGAAATTATTTCATTGATCAAAAACTGTTACCAGGAAGGAGCACTTATCCAGGATGCAACATTCAAATTGGTGGATCGTTTTTTCGGCGAATTCGGCTTGATCGTTTTTATCCCGGACAACACAGCATTAAAAAAACAGATGACCCTGGTTTTTGAAGACGACTTCTTAAACCAAACCCCTTCCCTGATAGTTGAAAAAACAGCTGAAAAGCTGCAAGCTGCAGGCTATAAGCTGCAGGCAAACCCCCGGGAGATCAATTTGTTTTATTTAAAGGATAATATTCGCGAAAGAATAATCAAGCAAGGAACAAAATACAAGGTACAAGGTGCAAGCATTGATTTTACAGAAGAAGAATTGAAAAAAGAATTGAAAAATAACCCGGAACGATTCAGCCCGAATGTGATCCTGCGGGGTATTTACCAGGAAACTATTTTGCCAAACATCGTTTACATCGGGGGAGGGGGAGAGATAGCTTATTGGTTACAATTAAAGGAAATGTTTGATCATTATAAACTGCCTTTCCCGGTTTTGCTGTTGAGGAATTCATTTCTGGTCGTTGAAAAAAAATGGCAGGAAAAAATAACTAGGCTCGGCTTTACGATCGAAGATTTCTTCTTACAGGAACAGGAATTAATGAGCCGTTTAGTTCAAAAAGAAAGTAAGCAAACGATAAAGTTGAATGGAACTTTTACGGATACGGAACAATTGTATGAGACAGTAAAAAAACATGCAGCAGCGGTAGACAATACCCTGGCGCAACATGTTGATGCATTGAAAGCGCAATCCTTACACCGGCTGCATGAATTGGAAAAAAAAATGCTGCGGGCAGAAAAAAGAAAATATACTGACCAGCAACGGCAAATTCATTCAATAAAAGAAAAATTATTCCCTGGGAATNGGTTGCAGGAGCGGTACGACAACTTCATGCCCTATTATGCAAAATGGGATAGAGATTTTATCAGTAAGCTTCACGAACAGTCTTTAACGCTTGAAGAAGAATTTGTGATCGTAATTGAAAAATAATGACCTCTTTTTATAATCGCTTTATTTCCTTCTCAAATTTATACTGAAAGTAAAAGCATTTTTCTTCAGGGAAGAAATGGTATTCAGGTATAAACTGCTTCCTGGCCCTTTGATATCACTGAATCCATGCGAATACCTCAATTCAGGTGAGAGAATAAAGCTGGTTTTTTTCAAACCGATGTCAACACCGATCCCGCCCTCACCTAAAAAATTGAGCGATCGCATAGGAATATCTCTTTGGTTAGATGGAGACCCGCCATTATATTGTTTGAGAGAAAAGCTAATGGTAGGGCCCAATGAGATAAATGGATCAATATTTTTCTTTGAAAACCTGAAAACGAGAGGAAGGGGAATATTGATGGCGAGCCGCTCTGTTCTCTTTAGTTGATCAAATGTTGGCCCACCTGTTGTGTTTTTCCTGTTATACACTATCGTGCCGCTTTCATAGATTAGTTGAACAGCAGGCCTGATGGCAATTGTTTTATTAAGTTCAATGTAAGCAGTAATACCAAGATCAAATTTTCCTCCATTCGTTGTGGTAATACTGTTCAAGCTGTCGTTATAATCAACATTCGGTTGTCTCCAGTTTTCTTTAGAGTAAGTTATCCTGGGCATGCTGATACCACCCCCAATCATTAGTCCGGATCTTAACTTCGGTGAGACTTTCTTTTTCGGATTTGATTTATTCCCATTTGTACTCTTTGTCTGCTCGACCAATTTCAATGTAGTGAGTGCACAAGTCCATTTGGGTGCTGACTTGACAGCCTTTCCTGAATAATAAACCGCACTGTCAATATTTTTGTTTGATAAATGCAACAGAGCAAGTTGGTTTAAGATATACGCTCCATCCGGGTTAATGGAAAGAGCAGCATAGGCATTGTTAAAAGCAATACTGTTCTCATCACTGCCGCTTGCTTTTAGAAAAAACATCTTGTTTTCCAGCGACGAAGCAAATTCTGGTTCATCTTCTTTTAATAAACCGATCGCTTTTTCCAGCCTTATCCCGGCTTCAAAATTGTCTTGTTTTTCTTTCGAAGAAATAGTTGTGCTGCAATCAATGTAATTATTCACTTTGTTTTGTGCATAATTAATAAGCTCTGCTGCTAAAGTCGATTTTGCATCAAGCGTATAAGCATTGCCTGGAAATCTTTTATCCATTTGCAAAAAGTAATATTCTGCAGATGAGCTACCGGTAAGTTTATTATCGTTTATGGCCTTATTGAATAAATTGTATACCTGGATAAGTGTTGTATCTGCGTTATTGGGATCAGGCACACGAGTCGTACTTCCATAAAAAGAATTCCCCGGCCCCCTTGATGATTGTCTTTTTTGCTTTAACCATTTTTGCAAATAGGCGGTATCAACGACGCCAACGATCTTACCCCCATATTCATTACAGCAGAAATAAGGCACCTGTTGCCGCTTGAACTGTTGCTCGGCAACTAAGGGAACAAATTTATCAACATACGACCGGATCTCCTGGAAAGTTATTTTGTTATCAAGCGTTCCTGCCGAATCTGCTGTACCGGTTAAACCATCTACAAGGTAATAGGTAAATAAACCATGACCATTACCGATCGATGCATCTTCCAGTGACTCCTGGCCGGCACCGGTAGCCAGCATAATTATCTCACCAACCTTTTTTTCGGAAATAGCAGTATTTAGGAAATTTTGTCCGGGTAATCCCCCTGGTAATTCATCAGACCTGCAAGCATCCATGATAAAAATAACATCCACACCTTTGGAGGTCTCCGAAGCGATCTTTTTTTTCAGGTTGAATAACTGGATTGCTCCGCTTACCAGGTAATTGTTTTTATCTCCGCCGGGATTACAATCATATCCAAGGAAAAAGAACTGGTCTTCATCAATAGCGTCGCCATGACCAGCGAGGTAAATAAAAAGCCTGTCTCCCTTCTGCAGCTCTTTTGCTTTTATCCATTGAAAACCTTTACTCCAGAAATTGGAGTTTGTTGCTTTTTCATTTAATAAGCAAAAAATATTTCCATTTTCTACATTGCCGCCTGCGGGGGATCTTAAATAATCCCTGAATAGTTCTGCGTCTTTATCAGCATAGGTAAGCGGCCGGACATATTTATATTTTGATATACCTACGATCATGGCAAAGGTTTGAGGTCCTTTGATCGTGGAGTCTCTCAATTTAAGTGGCGTCTGTCCATAAGCAGCAACGATGATCAGCAGAAAAAAGAATATTTGGATAAAATGTTTCATCAGAGTAGCGACAGTATAAAAAACTTTTATCAAACTTAATTGATAATAGTTTATAACCGCAAGAATATATTTTTCGAAAATAAAGCCTTGTTCGTCAGAACCTGATCCCTGCACTAAACCTTAGATTACTGGCTGTATTCCCCTTGCCAAATACAGGTATAAAATCGGCCCTCAATCCGAGGCCAAACCTGTCATTCAATTTTTTATCCAGGCCTATGCCGGCACAGCCAGTAAAGTAAGTATCGCTACTACTGCTGCTATAGTTTCCATTGCTGTATTTGGCAAGGAGATAACTGGCTCCTATCAATGCATGAACAGAAAACATCAGGTCATTTCGAAGGTTTGCAGTTTTAAATGGATAATAGAGACTCCCAACTAAGCCGGTCAGCTTGGTATATTTAACATCGAAATGACTTCCGAAATTAAGGCCGAGATCACCGATCAATCCTCCGCTTTGGCAGAAATTGTATTGGTAAGAGAATTCAAAACCATACGTACTGAAACGTTCAGGTGAAGCATCTTCGAGAATTAATGAAGGCCCTGAATAAAAATGATGATCCCACCAGCTATCTGAATCAGGACAATCAGCAATGTCGGGTTCAAAACCTTCCGGTTTATTGAACCCGGGATGCCAGCCTCGTTCCCATGAGCGGGTGGCGGGATTGTAGGTTTCCCTTTCGCCATAATAATTGCCATCATAGAAATAGTAGCCGGCAGTTTTTTCGCCGCCCTTATAATATTCATCGCAATATTCATACTCATAACCTTCGTCATCATACCATGTATATTCCCTGTATTGCAAATTTCCATGGCAATCATAATAGGCATGTGATTCATATACGCAGCCATCAGGATAATATTCTGAATACATATCGTGGCGCAAAACGCCATGCTTATCATATGCTTTTTTTTCAACCACCCGGTAATTCCCATCATATTCGTCATAATCCTGGTAAGCTTCCGTTGTTTCCTTTCCCTCGGAATATTTATCACTTACTTCCGTGAACGTGTAATGCTGTTTACCTACTAATGTGTACTGGAATTTTAACGGATGTGCCGCAGAAGGTATTTTTGGACATAAATTCAGGCCGGGAAGAAATTTGTCTTCATTAAACTGCCCGCCCGTTTCAAATTCATTGGTTCTTGAATTGTAATTATAGTTCAGCCTGGTCCCATTTTGCATCAACCAGGCAGCAGCAGATTCACGGTTGCCATTGGAAAAATTCTCTCTTAATCCGCCATTGGCTGATCCATTTTCTCCAATGGTTTCCAATACGAAAAAATCCCGCTGACCCTGGCAATTAAAATAAGTGAATGCATTTGTCCGGACAACACCCGGGTAGGTCACGATATTCTGTAATAACCTGCGATTCTTGTTAGGATCTTTGAAAAGAATGATGGTATAATTGCCGGCTGAAAAAGTTGTCCTTGTACCACCAACACCGTACCGGTCATCTGCAACCGTCTTTTCTTTACCACGAGGTTCACGGCTAAAACCAGGTGTAGAAAAAAAGGATATAAAAAAAAGAATTGTAAATGATTGGAGGAAGATTGAAGGTTTCATATTCAGGCTTTTTGGTGATGAAAACCTGGATTAAAGAAAGGGATGGTTTTTGAGGAACAGGTCTTAAAAATTTATCCAAAGGGAAGATCGGTTATTAAATTTAATGAATATTATTATTCAGACAAAAATGGACCATCAAGAAATGCTTTTGAACCTTTAATTTATCAGCAGGAAATGTATTTTAGAAATTCGATTTAATTCCGTTAAATTTATAGCTAACAAAAACTAGTTCTATGCACCGCGTTATCATTCCAGTTGATTTTTCTGATACATCCATGAACGCAGCCCGTTTTACTGCACAAATGCTGGCAGGAAAAAAAGATGCTTTGGTGATATTGTATCATAATTATAAACATAACCGTGACCATGATAATTGTGCTGCTTATTTAGAGAGCCTGAAGAAAGAATTCGTTGATAAAGGAGTTACCAATGTGGAATGTGAGAATGAAATGGGAGGCGACCTGGTTCAAAACTTAGCA
>JGI24806J26614_1000462_pt1 | contig 12469 bp, 12 predicted proteins | sample Kansoi200umMDA_FD_26614 | JGI IMG/M metagenome (IMG submission 26614)
CAACCGGCCTGACGTACTTGATCCGGCACTGCTGCGTCCGGGACGCTTTGATCGACAGGTTACAGTCGGTTTGCCAGATCGAACAGGACGCGAAAACATCCTGAAGATTCACACTAAGGGTAAGCCGCTGGACAGCGATGTCAATCTCAATGATATGGCGAAGGCGACGATTGGCTTTTCAGGTGCTGATCTTTCGAACCTTGCTAACGAAGCTGCTTTGACAGCAGCGCGGCGTAATGTCAAGCGTATCAGCCAACGCGATTTCTTAAATGCCTTTGACCGGATTGTGTTAGGGACGGAAAGCCCGCCCCTCTCGAATGAACAAGAGCGACGTGTGGTGGCTTATCATGAAGGTGGTCACGCGCTGGTAGGTGCATTGACTCCTCATGCAAATCCGGTGTTTAAGGTGACGATTGTGCCGCGTGGTCAAGCGCTGGGTGTGACGGCATCTTTGCCTGATGACGACCGACGCAATTACTCGAAAGAGTTCCTGATTGCCCAAATCTATATGTTGTTGGGTGGGCGGGCAGCTGAAGAAGTCGCAATCGGCGAGATCACAACCGGTGCATCAAGCGACTTGCGACGGGTGACGGACATCGCGCACCGGATGGTAGCAGAGTTCGGCATGAGTGACAGCATCGGGCCGCTGAATTTTGGTGATAATGAACGCCAACCGTTCCTCGGGTATTCGCTGGCACAAGGCCGAAACTACAGTGAAGCAACGGCAGGCCGCATTGATGCGGAAGTGCGCCATATTGTCGATGCAGCATACGCACACACAGTGGAGTTGATCCGCAACAATAAAAGCAAACTGGATGCACTTGCGAAGGAATTGCTGGAAAACGAGATCGTAGATGGCAAACGAGTCTATGAAATCGCGGGGACACCACCAGCACCAGAAGTAATTGATCCAACGCTTCCGCCAACTCCTCAACAGGGAATCATTGCAGGACCAGCGTAAGCTCAACAAATCAGTAAAAAACATAAAACGCTCCAGACCATCTGGAGCGTTTTTATTTGGGCGCAACACAAAAGAAGTTCGATGCGTATAGTAATCTAAATAGTTATCTTGGAACTTTCTTATGACAAATGGTTATTTAACGTTTCTGGATTATTTAGAACTGCGGCGGCGTGTTGAAAAGCGGCTGGCATCAGGAAGTCTCTTTTTGTTACATGTCATCGCGTTTGGCGTTGGTACAGCTATTATTGGAACCGCTGCATGGTCACCTTATTATATCCCCCCACGCCTTTATTTTATTAATCCTGTCATTGGGCATTGGATTACCTTGTGGAGCGGCATTTTACTGGCTCATGGGCTGTGGAGCTTTTGGATGTTTTCGCGTCCTGTTCGATCTGGCAAACCGACTGTAACCTGTCGATCAAAGCGTCCCGGACGCAGCAGTGCCGGATCAAGTACGTCAGGCCGGTTGGTTGCTGCCATCACAATCACGCTCTCGGTTTGGTCAAAGCCGTCCATTTCAGATAGCATTTGGTTGAGTGTTTGTTCACGCTCGTCATTGCCGCCGCCCATACCCGTACCACGTTGACGACCAACAGCATCAATTTCGTCTACGAATACAATGCTCGGCGCGGCATCCTTCGCCCGTTTGAAGAGATCACGCACACGGCTTGCTCCGACACCGACAAACATTTCCACGAACTCGGAAGCCGATATACTAAAGAAGGCCACACTTGCCTCACCAGCCACCGCTCGCGCCATCAATGTCTTACCTGTACCGGGCGGGCCAACCAGTAACACACCGCGCGGAATACGCGCACCAAGGGCGATATATTTATCCGGTTCTTTAAGGAAGTCTACGATTTCGACCAGTTCCGCTTTGGCTGCATCTTGACCAGCCACATCACCAAAGGTTACTTGTGGGCGTTCAACGGTATACTCTCTCGCTTGAGTGCGCCCGAAGCCAAACACATTCCCCATCTGACCTTGTGCTCGTCGCGCCGACCATAAGAAGAAACCTAAGATCAAGATAAACGGAGCGAACTGAAGCAGAATATATAACAGCGGTGAACTGTCGTTACTCTGCGAAGTGACTGTTACCCCCTTATCATTAAGCAAGGTTGTCAAGCTAGGATCATCAATAGGTAAGAGCATTGTTACAAAACGGTTGGATGTAACCTGTTGTGTTCCCTCTCCGATCAGAGGCGAACCATCGGGCGGATACTTCACACTGCCTGTAAAGCTACCTCGTGCTTGATTACCTTGAAAGATAACGGTATCAATTTTTCCTGCTTCAATTTCTTCACGGAAGAAAGAGTAGGGTATCGTTATTGGCTGTTCACCTGTTGCGGTACTAACCATATCTTGTACGCGGGTGAATGCCCATATAATAAGAACAATCCAGATTACTGGCCATACCCATCGTGGAATTTTAAACTGGGGGCCGGGTTGCTGGTTGTTCGGTTGCTTGTCTTGTCCCGGAGGTTGCACGTTTTCACCTCTATTTCGCTAGAATATTCTCTAGGATAGTCATGCCGTGTTAGAACTGCATGAGCGCGGTGTCATTTTGATATTACAATCGCTGTTACCCCCTGAATATAGGGGTAAACCTTATTTGCGCTTTGTGCGAGCCTGTTATAAGCTGAAATAAGTATGACAGATACGCTTGGGAGAAGAAAGACCATGCCACGCGAAACCAAAAAAAAAGAGGTTGCCGACGATTTGACGATTGCCGCACGTACCTCGCTCCCTAATCTGTCCGGTGACGACCCATCTCGCCCCGTAACGATCAGCCGCTCGACAGTCAATGCCCCTTGGCTTTTACAACAGCATTTTGCCGGTAAGGTGGACTTAGCTGCCGAGCTAATCAACCGCTATCCGACCTTACCACTGATGACTGTCTTTAAACACAAAGCGGTTCAAGTGGCCCATCAACCCAGCCTAGGCACATTGGCCGCTCCCGATGGAACCGCAACCTTGTTCATCGAGGCCATGCCCGATTCACATCAATTTCAATTGGCTTACACCCTCGGCTCAATGTTGACCTTTCGCTTTCGCATGAATGATCTGACTCCGGTCGATTGCGCCCATTGGTTGCAACTTCTACACCGTGAACAAGACGGCGTGGCTTTCCTATGGGGACAGTCACGTTGGGAGAAAGATTATCTCATTTGTACCATTCGCCGCCAGTTTGCGTGCCTATATGCCTTTTCGCCAACCGGATTTGAAGCGGGTGTTCGCTTGACTCACGATGTGAAAAGCGAGATGCACGACTGGTTAGCTTCCATCTGGAATCCTGATACCGCCTCAACTGGAACAACACCCAACCTCTTGACATGGTAAGTGTGCCTCGTCCAAAACGAGGTCGTCGCTATTGGCTTCGTCTTTTATTATTCCTTCTTATAGTCATTTTCGTCTTACCGTTGGTGATTATTATCATAATTGCCAACGCCGAAGCGCTGAGTTACGTTGTACCCGCTCATACAACGGTTGTTCACCCGACTGATTTACCGTCCAATACACAAGATGTCACATTCCTCACTGGTGATAATCTGACATTGCGGGGTTGGTACATTCCCCCTCAGAACGGTAGCGTTATTATTTTGTTGCATGGTTATTTTGCTGATCGCACTCAAATGCTTTTTCACACACGTCATTTAGTTGAAGCGGGTTACGGCGCACTCCTTTATGATGAGCGTGGAGCAGGGGAAAGCGAGGGGACTCAGCGCTCATTTGGCTGGCGTGATGTTGAAGATGTGGGTAGCGCTTTAGCTTTTCTCAAAGATAAAGCGGCCTCCATTAGTATTGTCGGATGTTCCATCGGTGGTCAGATTGCTATACGGGCGGCTGCTCAATATCCACAGATTCGATCTGTATTGGCTGATGGTCCGGCAATGGTTTCGGCTGATGACTTACCGCCTGCCGAAGATTGGATAGGTGCGCTCAAACTGCGTTACGATTGGTTTGTAGATCGTCTCGTCGAATTTCATGTCGGTATGCCAGCGCCACCGTCTGTGATGTCAACCATTGGTCAGATTGCGCCACGTCCCATTATGCTTTTTGCAGGTGCGCTTGGCGGCGAAAAGGCGCATATCCGAATGTATCAACAAGCTGCTGGCTCAAATGCCCAACTCTGGGAAATCCCCGGCGCAACTCATTGTGACGGCCCAATCGCCGCTCCTGACGAATATGCTCGACGGTTGGTTGACTTCTTTGATGCTTCAATCATGAATTAATTTGCGGATAAATAGCATGAATATAGCGATTTTTGCAGATATACATGGTCGTATCTTATTGGCATTCAAACTGTGTGAACGGTGGGAACGCGAGACAGGTGAGCATATCAGTTTTATTCTTCAAGCAGGCGATTTAGGCATATTTCCAGAATTATCACGTCTGGATCGAGCAACGATTAAATATACCCGAAATGATCCAAGTGAGTTGGGTTTCCTGCATGATTTTGCGACCTATCATGCTGAGGTTGCTGCTGCTTTATCGACTACTTCTTTTCCAATGATTTTTGTGCGCGGCAACCATGAAGATCATGAATGGTTAGATGAACATGAGCAAAGAGCAGATACGCCTGTATTCTCTATAGATGCTTACAACCGGATATTCTGCCTTAAAACAGGAGTCCCTTTTGACTTAGTTTCAGGCGACGAAACGCTAACAGTTCTAGGTATTGGACGTATTGGCGCATCCATAGGCGATAAAAGTCATAAGCCAAAATATATACAACCTTTTGAGCAAGATCGGTTATACAACCTCGATAAATTCAAATTAGATGTACTTTTGACACACGACACAGCTCTCAATTTCGTTACCAAAGGCTACGGAATAGAGGAAATCCGTCTGATCCTTGACGCTTATCAACCACCTTATCACTTTCATGGACATACTGAAGAACCATATACACATCGGCTTGATGCAAATGGTGTGACGGAGTCATATAAACTTGCTGATCTGCATTTCGGTGTTAAAAATTCCTCGTTCTTTCTTGAATCAGGCGCGATGGGCATCCTCCGTTGGAAAAACCACAATGAGCATTCATTTGAAGTAGTTGAAGCACCTTGGTTAAAGGACTTTACCTCCAAATCATGGCGTTCACTGCCTTAATTAACCGTAATATCCCTGCTTTCCCTCAAATACCTCCTTATATGAGCAGAACCTAAATTGATTTTATGCAGCTTGCATAAAGCCATTTAAGTTTTGTTTAACGCCTGTTCATGCTCCACTTAGGTTCTGCCTCGTGTCTGTTCATGTTATTAGCCTATATTAACCTCTAGGTGTTGAGCAGAACACCGTCTCGATGTCATAACCGAAAAGGAAATGAATCATGAAGAAGGTTAGTCTAGGATTACTGCTCGTTTTAATTCTGGTCGTTGCTGCCGGAGCATTCAGCGTTCAAGCTGCCCCAGCTCCTATGCCTACACCAGAACCAACATCAGCCATTAAGCCATCTTTTACCGATGGACGTATAAATGCCTATGATCCCGGTGCGCCAGTGGCTGTTTTTGAGACCCGTGAAACAGTACCGATTGTGAATGACAATGGTGTACCAACGACTGCCGATGTAGTGAATGGTGTCCAGTTGCTTCATTGGGATGGCGCTACCGCTAAAGAAGTGTTGAACGTCTCTGCGGATGATATTGCCGCAGCGGTTAGCAAATTCAGCGGCACTAAAGCTAATAGCGTGACGAGCACTAGCACCGCTGTTCCTACCGTCAGCGCTAATGCCACCTCGATAGTGATTGCTAAGGAGAATGGCTATACGCTGAACTACTCAAAAGACGGTTTCCTGTGGATTTCAACGCCGCCGGACTTTGAAGGTANGGTTTACACCTTTAGCTGGCAGAAGGATTTCTAACGCTAGAACATCGTAAAAGGAAAAGGCGGTTCTGATTATTCAGAACCGCCTTTTTGTTTCTAAGATTTGTATCTTGCCGCTTGTGACTTGGAACTGCCTCAGTATCCAACCGTTATTGAATGATACTCAGGATGCCGTTTAATATACTCCGCCATATAAGGACACATCGGACGTATTCTTAACCCTTGCGCCTTCGCATATTCAACGGCGACCTTTGCGATTTTGCCAGCAATTCCATGTCCTTCAAACACTTCCGGCACTTCTGTATGCGTAAAGATAATCTCACTTGATCCCAAAATATACTTCACCATCGCAATTTGGTCGCCTATTTGAATCTCAAAGCGTTTTTGCGCTGGATTATGGACAACTTCTAGCTTGCTCAGATCGATTTCCATTATGTTCTCCTTGCATTCCAATAAATCACATCCCATATATCCTTAGTCTTATTGTCGTTCCCAAACGTTGCAATATTACCCTTAGAGTTCTCCCTCAGGTCACAATTTCGAAATCTGTAGCTCATTTTCCCCTAAACAGAAATTCACCGCCCATTCAGTGGATCTCCAAAAATTCTCCACAGCATCGCGCCATACTGATGTTCATGGTGATCAAAAACACCACTACAGTTATACAAGCATAGGAGTACATAATCATGTCGAAGAAAAAACTCGGTCTCAGTCTTTTACTCTCGCTCGTTCTCGTAACCGGCGTTGTCGCGGTCGAAGCCGCTGACACTTCAACCGATACCCCACCTGTACCATCCTTCAATGATGGACGTATCAATGCCTATGATGCGGGTGCTCCGGTGGCAGTATTTAATACTCGCAGCGATATTCCCGCCGTTAGTACCGACGGCTTGCCCACAACTGAAAGCGTCATTAGTGGCATCCAGTTATTAGCTTGGAACAACGCCTCCGAAAGCGCTTCTCAGGTGCTTGATGTATCGCGTACCACTATTGAATCGGCTATTGCCAAGAACACGACTAAAGATTTCACCATCGCCAAGGCCAACGGCTATACTCTCAATTACTCACAGTCTGGTTGGTTCTGGGTCACCACGCCCCCCGACTCGGAAGGTAAGGTGTACACTTTCAGTTGGCAGAAGGACTTTTAAATCGACTTCTCCCACTCCCTTCCCCCTCGATTCAGGCGGTACTGGTCACCCGGTACCGCCTTTTGATTCAATTGATATGACACACATTTCAATCGGGAATATACTCATCCTCAACCAATAACAAAGAATCCATTCCAAGGAAAATGAGCATGATCGTCACTCAACAAACACCAGCAGATTACATCGCAAAAATTGAAGTATGGCGGCAGGATATGGAAGAACAAATGCGCGCTCCCGGCCCCGGTGGATGGCTGGCAATTGTCGGCATGTATCCGCTTGAAGAAGGCGAAAACACCATCGGCAGCGCCCCCAATAGTGATGTCATGCTGCCACATGATGCACCAGAACGTCTTGGTATCATAGACTTTCACGACAATCATGGCACACTTCATGTCACTACCGATGAAGTTGTCACTGTTGACGATGTGCCGACACTCACCTCTAAACTTCGCAATCACTATGAACCGGGAGGTATGTCCATTATCCGGGTCCGCGATGTGCGCTTCGGCATCATGCAGTGGGCGAGCGATCCTTATAACATCCGCGTCTGGGATGCGAATGCGCCCAAGCGCCTCAACTTTACGGGACGTGTTTGGTATCCTATTGATCCCAAATACCGCGTGACTGGAAAGTTCACCTCTTATCCTGATGCCAAAGGCATGACCGTTGATCATACAGGTGGCGAAACCCAAGTTCTCAAAAACATCGGTTTTGTCGAATTTGAGTTGTTNGGTCAGTCATTTCATTTTGAGGCAGCTGCTTCTGAAAAAGGCTCGGATTATGTGTGGTTGCTCACGCGTGATGCAACAACAGGTAAAACAACTTATGGCGCAGGCCGCTTTCTGATGGCCCCGCTTGCGACAGACAACTCGGTTGATCTCGACTTCAACCAGTTTTATCATCCACCTTGTGCCTTCTGCGAATTCACGACCTGCCCAATGCCGCCACGTAGCAACATCTTCCCATTTCCAATCGAGGCTGGCGAACGTTTCCCTTGATCGCACTGTCCATATTAAACCGGGTAAGGGCGATACAGGTTTACTGAAAGTCGTAATTCGCTTGCAAGAATCGCATAAATTCAATCATGGCCCGTCGTCTGCTCGAAAGAGAGATAATTTCCTCTTCAGTCATTTCACCCAGTGTTTTGCTGAACCCCTGAGGGATAAAAATGTTATTCCAACTATAGCCGTCTCCGCGGGGTGTATCAGCGATTTGACCCGGCACGCTGCTAACAAACTTCCGTCGCAGACTGCCATCGTTAAATGCAATCACCGAAATGGACTCGGCATATTTATCTTCGAAAGGCTGAAGCATTTTGCAAATGTTGTGCAATCCCACTGGAATATAAAAACTGGTTGTCAGTCCACCGGGGAAGCCACCCCATGCACGAACTGCCAGCGACGAGTGGTCAACAAACACCGGCTTCTTCAAGATTTCATAAGCCTTTTGTACTTTGTCTAAAGCGACTTCTCCCGCGTCCACATGCTGAATATCATCAAGATGAATAGAGGTCGTCTGTAATTCTGTATTCAAAATCTGTTCGTACATTCGCTTTTTTCGGGTGTTTGTTGTAGCAAAGTACAGATCGGAGATTGATAACTTGGTTTTATAGTCATTCTTCGTATTATTTCGTGTCGACTTCAAAGGATTAAAGACTTCGCGCTCAATCTCGAATAACCCGTTGAGTAGTTTCACCGTACTTTCCAGCGTCAAGTCGCCAACCATATTGATGACTTGAAAACGGCTCAGTCGTTCTGGAATCGCCATGTCCTCAATCATGACCGGTGCAATCGGCTTTTCCAGCTTTAACGCCAGATCAAGTTCTTTTTGGCAGTACTCGGATGCAATTGACTTGGGTGAAAGCAGCAGCACAAAACAGTGACTCGCCCCGATTTGCCGCTCAATCTCGTTCCACCATTCTTGTCCCACCGACAAGCGATGATCGAACCAGACTTCATGGATTTCAAGCGCCCGCTGGAATTCCAGAATCCGTGCGGTGTCGTCATGCGCATAGCTGATAAATATCTTCATCGGCTTGCTAACTCATTTCTAGTATTTTCCGCCACCCATTTCATTATAGTGATTATCTACCTCATCCATAATCCGTTTCGGCTTTTCATCCGATCTTACCACCTCATCCTCAACCTCTTCTAATTCCCCGTCATCACCTACTTGATAATACTTGCCACGTTTCAACTTTTCTTTTGGCTTGAGTTTTTCCGGTTGCAAACGTTCAAGTTCGAACTGGAGCGTTTTCCCGAAATTCGTTTCTCGTTTTTCCAACATTTTCCTTGTCGGAAAAGCGGATAGAGCGTGTGCGACGAATAATATAATCCAAATTGCTATAATGAATATTATGAATCCCTCAGGATTATGTTGATCTCGTAATGCCGTTACAATAATCCAGCAATTAACAGGTATGTACAATAAAAAATGTCCAAGAAATCCCCATTTGCCCGTTCGTCGCTTGCGAATGCGGTCTTGAGCTAACGCGTATGCTTGTGCGCTTGCTATCACTTGCCAGTCATCCCCGAATAGCCATTTCATTTCTTGCTCGATTTCAGCCTCAGTTGGGGCATGTTCAGGGTTTGTATAATACATCTCAATTCTGTAGCTGAGGGCGAATAGCGCCATAATAATGCCGATGGGCACAGTGCAGAACACTTCCACCGCTAATAAGAGTAATAAAGACTAATATCGCAATCAGCGCCAATAAGAACTGAAAGCGGCTTTTGTTAGCCCGTCGTTCCGCAATACGCCGTTGGGCAATTTCATAATCCGAATAAGGCTGCATATCTACATCCTGATTATCCTTATAGAATCATTCTACTCTAACTTCTCTGTGCCTTCGTGTCTCTGTGCCTCTGTGTTAAAATCTTTCCACAATTCCTTCAACTATGCCTTCAGCTAAAAGCCAATTGCTAACTGCTAAAAGCTGACGGCTGAAAGCCGACACTCATGCCCAACCGCCTCCAATATGAAACCAGTCCCTATCTCCTCCAACACGCCAATAACCCGGTTGATTGGTATCCTTGGAGTGACGAAGCCTTCCAACGCGCCCGCACGGAAAATAAGCCGATTCTGTTGAGTGTCGGGTACAGCGCTTGCCATTGGTGTCACGTCATGGCACACGAGAGTTTTGAACACACCATTACCGCCAACATGATGAATGAACTCTTCGTCAACATCAAAGTAGATCGTGAAGAACGCCCTGATGTCGATGACATTTACATGCAAGCCGTCCAAGCCCTCACTGGTCACGGCGGTTGGCCCATGACGGTTTTCCTCACGCCCGATGGTCGTCCATTTTACGGCGGCACATATTACCCGCCCGAACCCCGACACGGGATGCCTGCCTTCCGTCAGGTACTTGCGGGTATTTCTGAAGCCTATCAAAACCGCCGTGATCAGATTGAAGACTCCGCTAATCATCTCACCGAAGCCCTCAACCGTGAGTTTCTTGGCATTGGCGGCGAACAGAGTGCGCTTACAGCCGACTTACTGACTCAAGCCTACAAGAAAATTGGGCAGAACTTTGATGAAACACATGGCGGTTTTGGCGGTTCACCCAAATTCCCTCAGCCAATGAACCTTGAATTTATGCTTCGTGCCCATCTTCGCACAGGCGATTCCGAACCGCTGGAGCAGGTGACCTTTACCCTGCGGCAAATGGCGCGTGGTGGTATCTATGACCAACTCGGCGGCGGTTTCCATCGTTACAGCGTTGATTCGCTCTGGCTCGTTCCCCACTTCGAGAAGATGCTTTACGACAACGCCCAACTCAGCCGCGTCTATCTCCACGCTTATCAGCTTACAGGGGATGAGTTTTTCAAAACGATTGCCATCGAAATTTACGACTATATCCTTCGCGAGATGACCACTCACGATGGCGCTTTCTATAGCACTACCGATGCTGATAGTGAAGGTGAAGAGGGTTTATTCTTTATCTGGAGCATTGACGAACTGCAAGAATTGCTTGGAGATAATGCTTCGATTGCCATCGAATATTGGGGAGTCACCGCACGCGGCAACTTTGAAGGTCAAAACATTCTTCATGTACCCAACGATGATGAAGTAATTGCCGAACGGCTCAATCTCTCAGTTGATGAACTCCGGGGCAAGCTTACCGCCATCAAAGACAAACTTTACGCGGTTCGTACCCAACGTATTCATCCCGGTCTCGATGACAAAATCCTCACCGCATGGAACGGTATGATGCTTGCCAGCCTTGCCGAAGCCGCCCGTGTTCTGGATCGTTCTGACTATCAAGTCGCTGCTGTCAAGAACGCTGAGTTTATCCTCAGTAACATGAAATCGCCGGATGGTCGCCTACTGCGAACGCACAAAAGCGGCATCACCAACCAGCGCATCAAGGCTACGCTCGAAGATTACGGCTGTCTGATAGATGGCTTACTCGAACTCTATCAGACCACCTTTGACGAACGTTGGTTTGTCGAAGCCCGCGCATTAGTCGACTCAGCTTTGGAACATTTCGCTGCTCAAGACGGCGGTTTCTTTGATACCGCTGATGACCACGAAGCCCTCATCGCTCGTCCACGTAATATGCAGGATAACGCTGTTCCATCTGGTAACGCAATGATGGCAAAAAACCTGATTCGTCTTGCAGCTTATACCGCTGATGATCGTTATGATAAAGCCGCCCGTCGTACCCTCGCGCTTCTTACCGAAGCCATGCGCCAATACCCGCAGGCTTTTGGAGAATCCCTCAGCGCGGTCGATATGCTGGTCACGGGCTTGGCCGAAGTTGCCTTTGTCGGCACACCAACCGATCCCACCACCAAATCCCTCTTGGATGTTGCCCGCAAACCATATCGTCCCAACATCATAACGGCACTTTCACCGACTGATGTTCCCGCCGAAGCCACCATCCCACTGCTCAGCTACCGCACCCTTCGTAATAATCAACCCACCGTCTATGTCTGTCGCCATTTCGTCTGCGCCACTCCCGTCACCACACCTACTGAGGTCGAAAACCTTTTGGCATCAGGTCAATAATTTATCGTATTTGTAGGGTCATCTGTCGATTATTTTATGGTTCGTCTGACTCCTCCCTCGCTTGCGGGGATTGAGGAGAGGACATGTTTCGAGTCCGATAGCCAATATCAAGAGGCTTGCACCTTAATGAACCCTCTAGCCCCCCGCTCTCTGTAAACGGAGAGGGGTTGGGGGTGAGGTTCTGGCTGAAGCAACGGAGGGAGCAATCCAAAGGTGTCCTCTCCTCCCTCGCTTGCGGGCTATCACCAGAGTGAGCCTGCGAACGTTGGTGATGTAGGTTGGGTGGGGGTTCCGACTACGGGCAAATATCTAACAATTTGTCCACTAACCATTTCCCAACCATCTACCAACGTATTTAATCATCGGCCTCCCTCATTTTAGTTAGTAAACTCGTCGCGAAAGAGTTACATTTTGGTAACCCATTGCCTCTCGCTTTGTGCTATCCTGTATATGCCTTGATGAGTATAGCTCCGCTTTCAAACAAGGTCACGCTTGGTTATATATCGGCTGGCAAATT
>JGI24806J26614_1000463_pt1 | contig 12467 bp, 6 predicted proteins | sample Kansoi200umMDA_FD_26614 | JGI IMG/M metagenome (IMG submission 26614)
AAACAGGGATAGAGAACCGTATTATTCTTAAATGCGGCCACCTCGATGATCTTGACAAATATCTTGATGAACGGAGTTTTGATCGGGTATTGGGAAGTTATTCGCTGTATTATGCAAAGGACCCAACACTTGTTTTTGAAATAGTGCATCAACGCCTTGAACCAGGGGGGATATTTTTTTTCTGTGGCCCTGCAAAAGATAATAACGCTGAACTCAAAAATTTTCACAGCGCTTTATTGAAAGAACAAGTGCCGCTCGAGAACAGGTCAGCAACGTTCATGGAAGAAACCGGGCCGCAGTTGGCAAGGGCCTTATTTGCAAAAGCGGAAGTTTATACGTTTCAAAACCCCGTACAGTTCGACTCTGCTGATAGTTTATATGATTACTGGAGCTCTTATAACCTATATAATGAAAACATTGACGGTGAATTTAAAAATGCTGCTGCCAATCACTTCCGGACCCATTCCAGGTTTCAAACCATTAAACGTGTTATTGGTGTAAAAGCAGTTAAAGACCTTGCGTAAGGTGTCTGACGGTTGCAACCCGATTCCAGGCACTGTACGATATTCTTATGAATTGTGCTTATTCCTGGTGCCTTTTGTCGTTCTTGGTGTGCGTTGTGTTCCTATTTTATCACGAAGTACCTCAATAAGGGACTGATGTTTCGCGTATAATAACTTGTAAAATAAGAACTGTGCAGAAATTTCACGCAAAGAGGCAAAGGAGCAAAGAAGCAAAGGAAGAGCATAAAGCAAAGTACATATCAGGCTTTGCTTCTTTGCTCCTTTGCCTCTTTGCGTGAAACTCTTCGAAACTAGGGCACTAAGAACCAAAACAGCTTACGTTGAATATGATTACTTTGCATATATCAATGGCAGGCCTCACCGTTAACTCCTTATCAAAAATCTATAGATGAAGAATATTTTTTTGGGTTTTACGATGTGTTTCTTTTTTTGCGATGTTGCTCTTGGACAAACAGGACCCTTGAACGGTTTTCCTCTTTCTTCCGTGCGTTTATTAAATGGCCCTTTTTTGAACGCACAGGAAACAGACATGAAATATATCCTGGCTCTTGATGTGGACCGGCTTCTCGCGCCTTACCTGCTGGAAGCAGGAATTGATCCAAAAGCAAAAAACTATGGCAACTGGGAAGCAACGGGACTTGACNGGCATATAGGGGGCCACTATCTTTCAGCCTTGTCAAACATGTACGCAGCAACCGGCAATGCTGAAATATTTAAGCGCCTTGAATACATGGTCAACTGGCTTGACTCCTGCCAAAGAAAAAATGGAGATGGTTATGTGGGAGGTATCCCGGGAGGGAGGGCCATGTGGAAGGAAATTGCTAATGGACGAATCAATGCCAGTACATTCGGCTTGAACCGTAAATGGGTTCCCTTGTATAATATCCATAAACTCTACGCCGGCCTTGCTGACGCGTATGTGATCGCAGGTAATGTAAAAGCAAAGGATGTCCTCACCAGGCTTTCGGATTGGTGTATAAACCTGATCTCTAATTTATCCGATCAGCAAATTCAACGAATGCTTGGCAGTGAACATGGTGGATTGAATGAAGTGTTTGCTGATGTGGCCGCAATAACCAGGGACAATAAATACCTGGAATTGGCCCGAAAGTTTTCCCACCGTGCCATCCTTAATCCTCTTTTAAATCAACAGGATTCGTTAACAGGTATTCATGCCAACACCCAAATACCCAAAGTTATTGGATATATGAGGGTGGCAGAAATTGGCGGTGACAAGTCGTGGGCAAATGCTGCAGCCTTTTTCTGGAAGGAAGTAGTTGAACACAGAACGGTATCGATAGGCGGAAACAGTGTGAAGGAACACTTTCACCCGTCTAACAACTTTTCATCCATGATCGAGTCAAGGGAAGGGCCGGAAACCTGTAACAGCTATAATATGCTTAAACTGACTAAGCATCTTTTCTTATCAAACCCCTCGGTAAATTATATGGATTATTATGAGAGGACTTTATATAATCATATTTTGTCTTCCCAGCATCCAGACGGCGGGTTTGTGTATTTCACTCCCATGCGGCCAAGGCATTACCGGGTTTATTCACAACCACAGGAAAGTTTTTGGTGTTGTGTTGGTTCAGGTTTAGAAAATCACGGGAAATATGGCGAGTTGATCTATGCGCATAATAACAAGGATATTTTTGTTAACCTGTTTATGGCTTCAACATTGAATTGGAAAGAAAAAGGGATCAGGATTATTCAAAACACAAACTTCCCATATTCGTCAACAACAAAAGTGACGATAGAGCTTAAAAAGCCACAAAAGTTTTCCCTTTATTTTAGATACCCATCATGGGTAAAAGCAGGCGAAATGAAGGTGAGCCTAAATAACAAAGCGTTTAAAATAAAATCTACGCCTTCTTCCTATATATCAATAAACAGGGAATGGAAAACAGGTGATGTGATCTCTGTTACATTACCCATGCAAACTAAGATTGAATTCCTGCCGGATAGTTCATCGTGGGCTTCGTTTGTTCATGGCCCTATTGTGCTTGCGGCTGCTACCGATACAACAGATTTGCAGGGATTATTGGCTGACACCAGTCGCATGGGACATATTGCAAATGGCCCTCTATATCCAATTGAAGAGGCCCCCATGATTGTGTCGCCAGGCAAAAATTTTGCATCAGCAATTACGCCGGTTAAAGGCGAACCTTTTACGTTTAGTGCGTCCACCCTTATTTATCCCGGTAAGTACAAGAATTTGAAATTGGTGCCTTTTTTTCAAATCCATGATGCGCGCTATATGATCTATTGGCCGGTAACTACTCCTGGAATGCTTAACGTGCGGAGGCAGTCTTTGCGCGAAGACCAGGGAGCCAAGCTCGCACTCGAAGCTCAAACGCTGGACCAGGTTGCCCCGGGAGAACAGCAACCTGAATCGGATCATAACTTCCAGGGAGATTCCACTGAATCAGGTGTGTTTAATGACCGGCACTGGCGTCATGCACCAGGTTGGTTTAGCTACGATTTAAAAAACCGAAACAAAGAAGGAAGGAAGTTACGGGTTACCTATTATGGAATGGATAGAGACCGGAATTTTGATATCTATATCGGTAATACCCTATTCAAGACAGTTAGGTTAGACGGTTCCGCCGGTGATAAATTTTTTGACGAGGATTACCAGCTTTCAGAAGAGCTGATAAAAAGCTTGCCTGGCGAAATTATGAAAGTGAAGTTTGTAGCTCATCCCGGCTCCATTGCAGGCGGCGTATATTATGTGCGGTTGATGAAGTAACCTAGTTTTGATATGACGGGGACCAAAACGGTGAAACTGCGAGGAGCACGAAGAACACGAAGAACCACAAAGAACACAAAGTCAGATTGGGCAAAAACTAACACCGTTTCAAGAAGTATCGGACAACTAATGGAGAGCTATAACCGTAAGCAAACCTCAGCGGCTTCATTTGGTTTTCCGCAGCCTAACGTTGTGATCTTTGTGGTTCTTCGTGTTCTTTGTGCTCCACATCCGCATATCCGCACATTCGCACATCTGCACATTATTGCTTTACCACCGGCCACCCATTCTCCCATTTCATTTCATTTATTATGAGCTTCGATCGCCCTCTATCTTTTGCATCATAGCCATGGTAGATAATATAGTCCTTGCCATCGAAAGTATACGCTGAATTATGACCGGCACCAAACCATTCCTTATTATCCCCCTGCACCATTACTGATCCGCCGTTTTTAGCGAGGTCAACTCCGTTTTTATCAAAAAAAGGACCCGTTGCCTTTTCACTTCTACCAATCACAACTTTATAATCGCTCCTCTCGCCGCGACAACAATAATCCCATGAAACAAAGAGGTAATAATACCCGTCTTTCTTAAAAATGAAAGGACCTTCAATTGCGGCATTGCCCGCAGATGTATCAGGTGTTCCAAAATCCCTTGGCCTTTTTGCAATTGTATACCACTGTTCCGGTTGTGCAATACTGCTAAGGTCATCATTCAATTTTACCATTTTCATCCCTTCCCAAAACGAACCAAATAAAAGCCAGGGTGTCCTATTATCATCAATAACAAGATTGGGATCGATCGCGTTCCACAGGTCCCTTCCGGGCACAGATTGAACCACTTTTCCCATGTCTTCCCATTTGAAATCAGCAGAGGCACTATCCAATGTTTTGTTTACGGCCAGACCAATACATGATGTATTTTTTCCAAAAGCAGACACGGAATAATAGATGTAATATTTTCCATTATGAAAGCTGATATCAGGCGCCCACATACTATTTCCCCTGAAGCCAGGGATAGCTTTCACTACCCATTCTGGCGTTTTTGAAAAAACGGGCGCCTCTTTTCGCCAATTCTTCATATCCTTAGAAGAGAAAACAGCTATTCCACCACCAGTACAAAACAAGTAATACTTATCACCTTGTTTTATCATAACCGGGTCGTGCACCGGAGTCTCCCTTGTGGGCGTTATTGTGCCCACGGGGGGTTGTTGAAAACGCCTTCTTGATGTGTCTGGTGGCGTGGTTTGCTGTCGCCTTCTCGTTGTATCGGTTCCAGGAGTTTGTTGAGCGTTTGCAATTGGCAACAACACAATAAACAAACCCAGCAATAATAAAATTTTATTCATAGCCTGATTTTCCTGCTTCCTAAAGCATTTTAACGATAACAACATTGAAAGAATACGGAGCTAACGGCACACTAATTTTTTTGCTTTTAATATTGATTGGCTGCTCGACGGGGCTAACTGCTGTTGCATTTTCAAATGAATTTACCTGGTCAAGGTTGTCACTTTTCAACACAATATGCCTACCGGTTTTTGGCAAGCTTTTTACACCATCAATTGTTATATCCCTGCTAAACGCCTTGCCTGAAGTGTTAACTAATTTAAGGATCAGCTCATTGGTAGCCTTATTAATGGCCGCGGTTGCATATAGACTATCCTGACCTGCTATTGTCTCATTTCCGGCCAGGATGGGAACAACATGAGTTCCTTTATTCGTTGAATACAGCTTTTGCACATAATAGTTAGGTGTGCCGTAAGATCGGAGATTGTCTACCCATATCATATCCGGTGTCCATTGCCAGCCGTCTGCATGGGCGAAGAGAGGTGCGTAGGAGGCCATGTTTACCACGTCCGCATTTCTTTCCAGGCCCGTCAGGAAGGCGGCTTCAGCAAGCGCGGTTTGCCAGTTATTTTTATTGTTTACACTTACCGTCTTATCACTTTGTGCAGCATACTCACCCGCGAAAACTTTTGAACCGTTCCTTGGATAGGTATCATAGCGTTTTACATTCTGCAAGAACCATTCAGGACGGCGGTAGTAATGCTCATCAATAATATCGGCATTCATTTTTCTTAATTCAGTGTTCAGGTATTCGAAGCGGTCGCCATTCGGATCGGTGCCGGAGCTGTTTACCAACTTTATGTTGGGATATTTTGCTTTGATCGCTTTTGTGAATATTTGTAAACGTTCTACATATTGAGGCCCCCAGTTCTCATTCCCCACGCCCATCATTTTTAAATTAAATGGCGCCGGGTGGCCCATTTGAGCACGGACTTTCCCCCATTTTGTATTGGCATCTCCATTTGCAAACTCAACAAGGTCAAGTGCATCCTGGACATAAGGGTCAAGATCCTCCAAAGGCACTACTTCGGCAGTATTAAACTGGCATGCCATGCCACAATTTAAAATAGGCAAAGGTTCAGCACCTACATCTTCCGCCAGTTGAAAATATTCAAAGAAGCCAAGGCCAAATGTTTGAAAATAATCGGGCGCGGGGCGATGAGCAAATTCAAAATTCCACCTGTTGATCACCAACTGCCTCTCTTCTATAGGCCCTATAGTATTTTTCCATTGATAACGTTGTGAAAGATCATAACCTTCAACAATACATCCGCCAGGAAACCGAATAAAACCAGGCTTCATATCCGCGAGCAATTGAATCATATCCGCCCGCATTCCGCCAGGACGATTCTTCCATGTATCAGCCGGAAACAGCGAGATCATGTCAAGTTCAATGGTGCCATTGCCTTCAAACCACACATTCATTTTGGCTTTTGGTGCTGTTGACGTTGCCGTAAAACTTACAGATTGCTTGTGCCAGTCTTTACCTGATTCTTTTGGTTCAAGTATCCCTCCGCCAATAATGTTCCTTGCCTCATCAATTAATTCAACATGCAGCTTTACTCCCGGGGCCGCTTGCCTGTACATAACCGAAAAGTGATACTGATTATCTTTCTTTATACCCATGCCGCGGAAACCTTCATTGGTCAATCCCAGGTCTCCTTTCGATGAGTTGCTTGGCGTGACCCTGATGTACCGTGGATTTGCCGTATTATCTTCCTTCCTGTTCAATACAAGTATGTTCCCTTCAACAAATTGCTTACGGGTAATGGTCCAGCCCATCATTGGTTTAAAAAACTCGAAAGACCTGTTCTTTACTAATTCCGCATAAATGCCACCATCAGCTCCCATGTTGATGTCTTCAAAAAAAACACCCCACATGGTGGGCTGGATCTCTGCCTTTACCTGGTTGGCCTTTACAGTAAAAATATTATTTGGTTGAGCTATAGTTTCATTTGCAATTGGCAGAACGCCGAGCACTAGCGTCAATACCGCCAGGCATTCGTCTTTCATCTTTATCCTCATTTGATTATAGTTTGTGACCTTAATATACTTAGAAAATTGATTTTAATCAGTAAAGTTTTCCTCGTGAATCGTGAGTCGTGAGTCGTGAATCGTGAGTCGTGAGTCGTGAGTCGTGAATCGTGAGTCGTGAGTCGTGAGTGCTGAGGGTTGTGACAGACACAGTTGGGTGTGCCGTTAACTCAATAGCGTAGAGTTAAACCCTACGCTATTGAGCAATTAGAGACTGCGACTCACGACTCACGATTCACGACTCACGATTCACGATTCACGATTCACGATTCACGACTCACGATTTCACTTCAGTGAAACTTTCTGAGGCATAGAATAGACAAGTTCAGCAACACCTACAGTTTTTACGCCTACCCTGGCGTACACATAATCTTTAGATGCCAGTGCTGCAGGAATTGCCGCCGTCAGGGTTATAGGTTGAGTGAGATCCGTTATAGCTGAAGCAGCCTTTTCAGCAATTGCGGCGTTATTAGTTTGATCTACTATCATTGTCTGGCCAATGTAAAGCCTCACCAATTCAAGATTCTTTGTAGTGTTCACTTTTTGTATGGTGAAGCTTGTATTTATGTTCGTACCGCTCTTAGCGAATGTCTCGGTTTTAGTAATGAAATAAGGATCAACCGGAACATCAATAGCTGTTGCTCCTCTTACCTGCACCGCAATGGTATCTGTTTTATCAGCCCATGGCCCATTACCTCTTAAACGGGTAAGCTTATAATCACCGTCGAATAAAACTGCAGAAAATGTACCGTCTTGCGCTACATATACAGGAATTTTGGTGAACAATTGATATCCGGCTTGCCATATTTCAAGTTGCACACCATTTGACCGAACACCTACAGGCTGATTTTGATAAACCACCCTTCCCGTTAATGTTGAAGAAGGCGGATCGAAATTATCTTTTTTACATCCTGCAATTATACTGATCAGTGCAAAGACGGTTATTGCTGATAAAAAATTATTTTTCATAAATGTGTATTAATGGAAAGGATTACGAATGATCTTAGGATTAGCATCTATCACGTTTTGCGGGATAGCCGAATAATAGTTAGCGATCTGGAAAAAACGGGGTGACCTGAACCTGGGAGCAATTATTTTATCAAAAACATACTTATCATTGCGTGCAGCGTCGCCTGGCCGCACCACCCTGTAGGGATACAAAGCATACTGCATAGCCGTTGCACCGTTGGCATCGCCGTTCCAAACGGTTGTGGCTTTCCGCGTACGGATCAGGTCCCATAAACGATGATCTTCAAAAGCAAGTTCTGCCCGTCTTTCATTAATAATCTTATCAATCGTTAAAGTCGTTAGGCTGTTCGCAGGGAATCCCGCTCTTTCTCTCAACGTATTAATATACTGCAAAGCCGCCGGAAGCTGTCCTAATTCAAAGGCTGCTTCTGCGGCATTTAGATAGACCTCACCGATACGAAAACGCACCCACCACATATCGCTTTGCCTGCCGCGGTTACTGGAGCCGGGAGCGGGGTCGATGTATTTTCTCAAAGTAAAACCTGTATTGGACACATCCAAAGCAGAGCGTTGAGGACCAGAGGCCCCTGTTAGCGTCTTTCCGTCTGGAGTATACAAGGATGGTGCGGCTCCCTCAATGTTTTGATAGCTGCTGGTAGCAGGATTCCAAAGCTTTACACCTGCCTGTAAACCCACCGGTTGAGCTTTCAGGGACGTGCCAGGATAGACAACAGTGCCATATAAACGGCCATCCTTATTCGCAAAAATATCCTCCGGTTTATTGTAATAAATATAATCGCTGTTATCCGCTGTACGTGTTTTTAATGCGCCCTGTGAATTATCTAAATAATCGTAGCTCTCCACCAGGTTCAGCGATGGCGCAATGGCAGACGAACCCAGGTTATCTTCACGAATGCCAAGAGCGATATTGTCATAGCTGAACGTGTGGTTTCTACCCTTTGTTTGTAAAAAGTCCTGCGCCAAAATTACCTCAAGGTTGCCAAGTTTTTTCGTGAGCGCTTCATAAAAGTTCTCTCCGGGATTTGGATTCCCTTTGTATAGCGCGTACGGGCCTGTCAAAATTTCTTTAGCGGCGTCCAGCGCTTTTTGATAGTATTCACCGGCCCTGGCGGCAGGAATCCCTACCTCGCCACCGGGTAAGGTAATATTAGGAGTCACCGAGTTGTTATATTTCGCAATGGAGCCTGCGTATAGCATCGCCCTGCATTTGAGCGCCAGTACTGCGTACTTGTTAGCACGCGTATTACCTGGACTGCTATTATTTCCCAGATTACCTATGTCGTTCTTGATCGCATCACATTCGCTTGCAATAAAGTCGTACACTTCCGACTCCTTGTTCCTCGGCCGCTGCAAACCGGCAACATCTCCTTTTTCATCCACCAAAAGCTGTGTCGTGATAATCGGTACACCGCCCATTCTTTTCACCATCTCGAAATAATCCAGTGCCCTCAGGAACCGGAACTCCGCATTGAACTGCTTTTTTTGATCAACCGTTAATTTTGATGCGGTGTTTTCCATGTTCTCCAAAGACAGGTTAATGTCTCTAATGAATCCATAGTCCCATAACGTCCACCTGTTTGTGGCGTAGGCAACGATGTTATTTCTTTCTTCATCACCTGCATTACCGCCTCCTGACCATACTGCATCGTCATAAGCGGTATGTTGCTGCCATCGGTTGGTAAGAGAAGCATCGGTAGGTATCCTGTCGTAAAGATTGGCCAGGAGACCGACGATCAGTTTCGGATCATTCATTACCTGCTCATTAGACAAAACTGTTTGAGATTTCCTTTCCAGCCACGCTTTCTTGCAGGAGAAGAAAGTAAGCATCGTGAGACAGCAAATCGAATATTTTAATAACGTTTTCATGTAGTTGCCAATTAAAGATTTAAGTTGAAACCAAAAGTGAATAAACGTTGTTGCGGATATACCAGTGCATTGGTAGAAGAAATCTCCGGATCAATCTCCAGCTTCTTCACGTTATCGAACGAGAAGAGATTAGTTCCATGTGCATAAACTCTGAAGCCAGCGATATGAAATCTTTGTAAGAATGATTTTGGAAAATCATATGCTATTTCAAGGTTCCGCAATCGTATATAGTGAACGTTCCTGATCCAGAAGTCGTTTCGGTTTGAAAAATTAACGTGCGTAGGATTATCCTTTCGAACAGCAGGATAAGTCCCAGGAATCCATGCGCTATTTGCATCAAATGGATCGGCCCTGCGCCAGGCATCGCTGATCAGGTAGCCAACTCCTGCCCCGTTATTCTGAAACGGGATCTGGGCCTCAAACTCCCGCTGATAAGTTTGCATGGTAGCGCCGGCAAAATCAATTGAGAGAGAAATCCCCTGATAAGAAAAATTGGTATTGATACCAAAGCTCATATAGGGTTGGGCACCTTGGGCATAACCGATTGGCCTTTGATCCAGGCCATTAATGATTTTATCACCATTTGCATCTTCAAACATTAAATCGCCTGGCAGTTGCGTTCTGTTTCCCTGCCCGTCATTGTTGATTCCGTAAGTATCTATTTGATCCTGCGTTTGGAAACGGCCAATGACATGATAACCGAAGTTCACGGCGGCCCAGCGGTCTTCTACGGAATTGCGGTACTGCTCCCACGAATTTCCAAAACGCGGCTTGTACGTATAAAGGGACCGTAACCGGGCTAAAGTCGCATTGGCGCTTATTGAATAGGCAAATCCAGTCCTGGTACTACTATTATAAGTTAATATACCTTCAACACCACGGATGGCATCTGCGTTGAGATTTTGAAATGGAAAACCATAACCCACTTCTATCGGAAGTAGCACATCATATTTAGATGCCGGGAGACCGGTACGCTTGCGCTCAAAGACATCCACTGTTCCGGATAACTTACTTTGCATTACCGCGAAGTCTATACCGATGTTTTTGGAAATATTAGTTACCCAGGTTAATGATAGAACGGGTAATCCTCTAGGCTGCACACCCGTAGTCCGTACGCCATTGAATACTGCGTCACGCGATGCATAATCATAACCTATTAAATAACCAAACGCGGCCGGAGGATCTATTCCGTTTAATTGACCTATTTCGCTACCGGTCTCGCCATAAGAAGCCCTGAGTTTTAAGTCGGTAAAAGCCTGACCGATCTTATTATTCATAAAGGATTCCTGTAATGGCCGCCAACCCAGGGAGATACCTGGAAACAGGCCCCAGCGGCTGTCTTTTGCGTATAGGTAGGATCCGTCATAACGGCCTAAAGCCTCGATCAGGTACTTCTGCTTATAGTTGTAATTGATTCTGCCTATATAGCCGGCCCTTGCCTGTTCACTGTATCGCTGGTCAAGGACGTTTTGATCAGTAAAGTAAACGATCGCCACCGTATTATTTTGGGGCAAAGAACGCGTTTCAAGCCAATGAGCCTTCTGGTCAGAACGCTCATAAGCCGCTACAGCAGAAATCGAATGATCACCCAAAGTCTTACTATAATTTAACTGAACCTGTGCAAAGTTCTCTTCAATAGTTTGGTCCCTTTTACGTCTCCACGGGTTTTGATTCCCACCGGTAATGTTGTATTTATCTGTTGCAGCATTATATGTATAGGTATCGTAGGTATACTCAAATTCTTCTACTCTTTGCGTAGTATAATTGTAAGAGTAAGTTCCTTTTAACGACAACCCAAATGGAAGGTCATATTGAGCGGTAAATATAGGTTTGATGGCTCTCCAGTTATCCTCAGAGTACCCGGTAAATTCTGCGTTGTACGTTGCAGGATTTACGTTGACGTTGTGAGTGGAATTAACGTATTTTGGATTATCGTTTGCGTAAGGCCGTTCGATGGGCCACATCGTATACAGGCTTAGGAACGGGTTGAAATAATCATCCGTTCCGGGCACCCCGGTCTGGTAACGTTTTTCAAAACGTCCGCTGATTTGGGTGCCAATCTTTAACCCCCTTGCAAGCCCGGCCTCCAGGTTTGCCTGGAAGTTATACCGTTTAAAAAGGAAATCTCTGATTAACGCATCCTGGTTAACATTGCTCACTGAAAAGTAGTACTTGCTGCTTGGCCCACCGCCTGAAGCACTGGCACTTACATAAGATTGTGGAACATTCGGCCGCATGACCATCTTGTAATAATCAAAGCTTTGATAACCCTTTTCCGTACCGGCGTCCCATTTCGCTAATTCAGCCGGTGTTATGCTGGTAGGATTCGGCAGCCTAAGGTTTTGGTTAGACCATGCCAGCCCCCGCATGTAGGTAGCAGCATCGGGTGGCCTGGGAACCCGTGTAAAATTACTGATGCCATAGTAACCCGTTAGATTGATGTCAGTCTTTCCTGAGGTTTTTCCCTTTTTAGTCGTAACTAATATTACCCCATTAGCTGCCCGTAAACCATAAATAGCAGCAGAAGCATCTTTTAATATTGATATACTTTCAACGTCACCTACGCCCAGTTGGTTGAATTGCCCGCCATCAGCAGGAACGCCATCGATAACAAACAATGGATTTCCCATGTTCCGAACCTGGATGTTGGTCGTGGCACCAGGTCTTGCATCAGCCTGGCGGGCCGTGATACCCTGCACTTTACCAACCAGCGCACCGGAAGTAGTTGTAGACGGTGTCTTCATCAGGTCCGAAGACTTTATACTGCTTACGGCACCTGTAACTGTGGTCCTCTTTTGTGTTCCGTATCCCACCACTACCACATCATTTAGTTGCTGGCCCGTTGAGGTTAATCGAACGTCTATAGTAGCACGGTTATTGATTTTTATTTCCTGCGTCGCAAAACCAACAAAAGAAAATACCAGGGTACCATTTCCAGAAGGAGCACATACATAG
>JGI24806J26614_1000464_pt1 | contig 12466 bp, 4 predicted proteins | sample Kansoi200umMDA_FD_26614 | JGI IMG/M metagenome (IMG submission 26614)
TCTTTAATTACCAGGATCAACCCGAATGTTTCTATGTCAAAAGCGATCAGCGCCATCAAACCAATTTTTGAAAAGTACGATGGTCAATTTGAAATTCCTGACAGCGACTTTGAAAAAATTCTTAAACACTTTATAGGTTTTAAGTTGTACGTTTTATTTTATGTTTTCCATTCACGACTCACGATATCATTCTGTTCGTAACGATTTGACCGGGTTCGCAACAGCTGCCTTTATTGCCTGGAAGCTTACTGTTAATAATGTAATTGCTACAGCCGCTACTATCACCAATGCAAAAACTCCAAAGCCAATATTTATTTTATATGTATAGGTGCTTAACCAGTTGTTCATTAAATACCATGCAACGGGAACAGCTATTGTGCAGGCTATTAAAACAAGCACAACAAAATCTTTTGAAAGTAATTGCCAGATGTTGGGCACGCTGGCCCCCAGTACTTTTCGCACACCGATCTCTTTGTTGCGTTGTTCTGCCATGTAAGAAGCCAAACCAAACAAGCCTAAGCATGAAATAAAAATCGCTATGATAGTAATTATAGCAGCCAGGTTAGCCACCAGCGTTTCATAATTAAATTTTTTGGCATACTCTTCATCTGCAAACTGGTATTCAAATTGACCATCGTACTTTTCAAAAATTGGTTTGATGGCGCTGATCGCTTTTGACATAGAAACATTCGGGTTGATCCTGGTAATTAAAGAATTCACCCAGTTTTTATTATATATAATAATCAGGGGTGAGACGGACTGAAAAGGTGATTCCATTTGCAGATCAGGAACAACGCCAATTATTGTTCTGTTTTGGTCATTCCATTTTATTATTTCACCTACAGGATCTTTCAACTTCATAAATTTTACTGCAGCCTGGTTCAACATTATCGCAGTAGAATCAGTTGAATAATCAGCAGAGAAATCTCTTCCTGCAACCAGTTTAATACCTAATGTTTTGGTGAAATTATATTCGGTTGCAATCGTATTAATGCCTGCAGTTTTATCGGTTGGTTTGCTCCCGGTCCATTCCCACCCGTTTTGGGCGCACCAGTTTTCAGTGGCAGGCGAATTGGATTTACAAACAGAAGATACAACCCCGGTAGCCAGTAAATCATTTTGCAGCGCGTAAAAATTTTTGTTCATATCGGATGAATAATTGACCGATATCAAACCGTTTTTTTCGTATCCAACCGGTCGGTCTTTACCATGTTGTATCTGCTGGTAAATAATAATGGTACCAACCATTAGTACAACTGAACTTGCAAATTGAACAACTACCAATATCTTTCTTGGCAAAGCGCTTCCTTTACCTGTGTTTATTTTTCCTTTCAAAACTTTTACAGGATTGAAAGATGAAAGGTAAAGCGCAGGATAACTGCCTGCAAGAAGCCCCGTTAATAATGTGAACGCGATAATAACAGACCAGAATAGCGGGTTGGCAATCAATAAACTCATGTCTTTATCCGTGAGTTTATTAAAATGGGGAAGTGCAAAAAATACAATAACAAGCGATAAAAAAAACGCAATAATTGTAATGAATATTGATTCGCTCAAAAACTGTCCGATTAATTGTTTGCGCAGGGACCCTACTGCTTTACGGATCCCAATTTCCTTTGCCCGCTTTGATGAACGTGCCGTGCTTAGATTCATAAAATTGATACATGCAATAAGCAATACAACCAGGCCCAATATTCCAAACAGCCTTACATATTTAATATACCCGCCAACATTTTTCCCATTTTCAAAATCTGTGTACAGCCTCCATTTCGACATGGCAAACAATTCAATTTGTGGTTTGGATGCCTGCATTACTTTATCATCTGCAAAATGATTAAATATCACATCTTTAATTTTCGCATTGACAGTTTGCACATTTGCGTTGTCGTTTAACTGTACAAAAGTTCTCCATGAATTATTTCCCCACTCGGTTACATAATTTTTAATGTCGGGATAAATGCTTTCCTGCAATTTCCATGGAAGCAAATAATCAAAAATAAAGGAACTGTTCTTTGGTTCCTTCGTTACTACGGCAGTAACTTTTACATCATGAGCATTATCCAGTTTTATAATTTTACCAACCGCATTTGTAGTATTAAAAAGTACCCTGGCAGTTTCATCAGTCAATACAATTGAATAAGGATCGTTCAAAGGATTTTTATCGCCATACACTATATTCAGCGAAAACATATTAACAGCGTCTTTGCCAATAAAATAACCATCCTTCATTACTTTTTTTTCACCATTTTCCAGGGAATGCCTGCCACCGCCATCACACATTGCAACTCCTTTAAAGTCGCTATACTTAGATTTCAACTCATCACCCATCGGAAAAGGTGTTACCCAATTTGTAGATATTTCACCCCGGTTTGATTGATGCAGAATGACCTGGTAAATCGAGTCATAATTTTTAAAATGTTTGTTGGTTGAAAGTTCATCGTACATCCAGAGCCCGACAAGCATGGCCACGGCCATGCCTACAGCCAGCCCGCCAATATTAATAAGCGAATAACTTTTATTTTTCCAAAGATTTCGCCATGCAGTTTTGAAATAGTTTTTGAACATAGAAGCTGATTTCTGATGTATGATTTGCTGATGTCTGTTTTTATTTATCCACGATTCATGATTGACGATTCACGTTCTTCATTCTGTTCGTAAAGATTTGACGGGGTTCGCAATCGCCGCCCTTATTGCCTGGAAACTTATAGTGATCAGGGCTATCGCTAATGCCAATACCGTTGTTATCAGGAAAACCAGCCAACTTATATTTACGCGGTAAGCAAAATCCTGCAGCCATTTATGCATGACCCACCAGGCAATGGGCGATGCAACGACAACAGAAATGGCGACTAACTTTAAAAAATCTTTTGAAAGAAGTGTTACAATGCCGGTAACACTCGCACCCAAAACTTTTCTCACTCCAATTTCTTTTGTGCGTTGTTCGGCGCTGAATGTTGCAAGGCCAAACAATCCGAGGCAGGAAATGAGAATAGCAATAACCGTGAAATAACCAACTATTGAAGCCAGGCGATTTTCTGCCTCATAATTTTTTTGAAAATCCTCATCAAGAAAGCTGTACTCGAACGGTTCATTGGGATTTAATTTATGCCAGCTTTCACCCACTGATTTTACTAAAGAACCAATATCCTTGGCTTTTGCATGAGCAATAATATAGTTGAAATTCGGTCGGTTATTCAGTTGAAAGCCATAAGGCTCAATGGGAACATGGAGATCCTGGAAATGAAAATCTTTTACGACGCCAATAATGGTCCATGAATACGACTCTCCGCGCCAGTCAAACTTTATTTTGCCACCAATTGCTTCCTGGGGCGAAGAAAATCCCATTTTTCTTATCGCGGCTTCATTAAGAATGAAGCGGTTGCTTGTATCCCCGGGGAATTCTTTTGAAAATAGCCTTCCGGCCACAGCGGTGAGGCCGAGCGTTTGAAGCAGCGATTCATCCACCCAATTGGTATGAACGTCGGCTGCGTCGTTCACTGTTTTTCCTTCCCTGTATAAACCCATGTCACTTGGGTTGACAATACCGGGGTAGAAGAGAGTTGCGCCGACGTTTTGCACCCGTGGATTATTCCTGATTTCATTCTTTAGTGAAGTATAAATATTTTTTGCGGCGGTGCTTCGCAATGGTATTACTATCTGCTGATCTTTTGCGAATCCAAGATCCGTTGAGCGTAAATACTTCATTTGATTCATAATAACCACGGAGGCGATAATCAGCACAACGGAAATGATAAATTGAAATATGACCAACCCCTTTCTTAACGCAACAGCTGACAGGGAATTGGTGAATCGTCCTTTCAAAACCTTTACAGGTTGAAATGACGAAAGATAGAAGGCTGGATAACTTCCGGCCAACAAACCCGTTATTATGGAGAGGATAAAGAAGCCCACAAGGATGAGCCATTGCTGCGAAAAATGAAACGATAAATTTTTCCCCGATACTTGTGAAAAGGCCGGCAGCAAAAGATCTGTCAGGCCCAATGCGATCACCCAAGCGATCATGCTCATCAACAGCGACTCACCCATAAACTGGTTGATCAACGAACGCTTTCTTGCTCCCAAAACTTTTCGAACGCCTACCTCCGCAGAACGTTTTGAGGAACGTGCAGTAGATAAGTTCATAAAATTGATGCAGGCTATCAACAAAGTAAACAAAGCAATGGAGCCAAGGATATATAAATAAGTTTTGCTCACAGTGCCGGACACGTCCATATCGTTACTCATACCCGTGTAGAGATGCAGGTCTTTTACCGCCACTAAAAATTGTTTTTTGTAAAAGCCTGCCGCTTTTAAACCTGTACCAAGATATTTGTCAACAAACGCGGGGAATTTCGCTTCCAGTTTTATTGCATCCGAGCCGGGCTTCAACAAAAGAAATGTGTTAAACATGTTATTACTCACCATGTCCGTTTGCTGTTTGACGAACTGCTCCATATTTCCACCGGCTATGGAGAGAAAAAATCTCGCATCGATCTGCGTGGGTTTAACGGAAGGGCGATAAACTCCTGTTACCCTAAAATCAAATTCGCCATTGGTATTGCTGTTTATGTGAATTATCTTATTCACAGCCGGCTGATTTCCAAAAAATTTTTTCGCGATCTCTTCACTTAGGACAAGACTATTCGGTTCTTGTAACGCGGTGGTGGGATTGCCTTCAATAAAATGGTAGTTAAATAATGTGAAGAAAGATGGATCGGCCATATAGCCCTTCTTTTCGTAGAAGGACCTGGGCTCTTCATTTGCGGCTCTATACTGCAATAAAGTTTTATCCTCGGCAAACAAAGCCATGAGCCTTGCTGTCCCAACTATTTCGGGATACTCTTTTTTCATCGCGTCCGCCATGGGTGCCGGCGTGTTGGGTGTTTTTGATTCTTTGCCGTCTCCGATAAAGGTTGTCCCCAGTTGATACAGCTGATCAATGTTTTTGTGATACTTATCATAGTTTACCTCATGATACAGGTAAATAGTGATGAGCATACAGCAAGTAAGCCCGACCGACAGACCAAAAATGTTAATGAAAGAGAAGACTTTGTTTTTCATCAAGCTTCTCCAGGCGATTTTTGAATAATTGCGGAACATATTTTTCAGTTTAAGTCAAAATGCAAAAGGCAAAATGTAAAACGAAAGGCCAAAACCTGCTTTGGTCTGCGAGATTCCATTTTTACTTTTGCATTTTTACTTTTTAATTTATTCTGTTCGTAAGGATTTCACCGGGTTCGCAATGGCCGCTCTTATTGCCTGGAAACTTACCGTGATCATTGCAATAATAACCGCAACACTACCGGCCAGTACGAACATCCACCAGCTGATCTCCACCCTATAAGCAAAAGCCTGCAGCCATTTGTTCATTGCCCACCATGCAACAGGCGTTGCTATCAATATCGCGATGCCCACCAGTTTTAAGAAGTCCTTTGACAACAAGCCAACAACCCCCGCTACACTTGCACCCAGAACTTTTCTAACACCTATTTCTTTTTTTCTCTGCTCCGCACTGAAGGCGGCCAGCCCGAATAAACCCAGACACGATATGAGGATCGCCATTATCGTAAATGAGTTAATGATCTTAGATAAGGTGATCTCTGTTTCGTACTGTTTCTGTACTTCCTGGTCGAGGAATTTGTAGTCAAATGGAGCAGACGGAAAATCTTTGCGCCACAATGCTTCAATTTTCGAAAGTAAAGCCTGGTAATTTTTGCTCTCTGTAGCAACCGTGAGATTTGACATATACGGCTGCGGGTCGCTATATATAAACATCAATGGTTTCACTTCATCGTGAAGAGAATTGAAATTGAAATCTTTCATTACGCCGGCTATCTCACGATAGAATTCCGGCACCCCGGGAAACTTTGTATACAATTTTGTTCCCGGAGCCTGTTCGGGTTTTAATCCCAGACGTGTTAGCACTGTCTCATTCACCAGCAGTTTTCCTGAGTCATATAGATGAAAATCTCTGCCGCTGATTATTTTGATGCCATTTGCCTTTACAAAATTTTCATCTGTGCTCATGTTTTGCACGTCGGTGGCATTGGCAGGATTTTCACCAGCGAGATAAACAGGGTAGTCATTGAACACCGCCTGGCTCAAATAATTATTTGCGCGACCAACTGCTTTTACTTCGGCCAGTTGCCGGAGATCACCGGTAAATGCATCGATATTGTTCCGTGTATCCTGGGTATAAAAACTAAAAACCAATTTCTGATTTTTGTCAAAGCCCAGGTCTTTGTGCTGAATGTAATTTAATTGGCTATAGATCACAATGATGCCCGCAATAAGCACGATAGACAGCGTGAACTGGAATACCACCAGGGAGCGACGCATACCTGTTGCGGAAATATGACTGGTAAAATTTCCCTTGATCACGTTAATGGCTTCGAACGCTGATAAATAGAATGCCGGATAACTGCCCGCGACCAGGCCTGTGATCGCAATTATTCCCCCAAGCAACAGCCACAAACGGTAATTGGCAAACATAGATACACGAATGCCTGCCTGCGTAATTTGGTTGAGGACAGGAAGGGTCAGTAGCAATAACGGTAATGCTATTAAAACGCCGATAAGGCACAATAAAAACGATTCACTCATAAACTGCTTCATGAGATCCGATCTTTCCGCTCCAACCACCTTTCTTATGCCGACTTCCTTTGCCCTTTTAGATGCACGTGCAGTAGAGAGGTTCATGAAGTTGATGCAGGCAATTACTTGTATAAGTATCGCTATCAGTAATAAAATATACAGGAAGGAAGGATCAACACTTTTTGACAATTCTTTCTCATAATCAGCAGTCGTGTGTATAGAGCCAAGGGGTTGGAGGTGCAATATTTTTTCCATGCCAACGTCTTTTAGTTGCTGACCTCCATGCTTATTCAGAAAAGCGGGCAATTTTTGTTCCAGCGCAACAGCATCAGCGTGCGGACTCAGCTTAACATATGAATAGGTGAGATTATTCCCTCCCCACGAATCATTTTGACGGATGAATTCACCCATGCCCCCACTGTTCATCGTGATGAACATGTTCGCGTGAAGGTGGGACTTGCCAAGGCTTTCGTCAACAACACCTGTTACTTTGTAGTCATTCTTGCCGCTGTTATCATCGATCTCGATCACCTTACCCAGGGGATCTTCGGCGCCAAAAAGCTTCTCTGCCGTAGGTCTTAACAGTACTATAGAATAGGGTTCCGACAGTACATCTTTTGCATCTCCGCTGGTGAAGTGGTAGGTGAAAACATCAAAGAAAGTGGAATCTACATAGACCGGTTTGTCTTCATACACCAATTTTTCTTTGTAACGAAGCAGGTGTTTACCTGCATTAAAATCGGTGAGTACCCGGGTGAATTGCAGCACTTCGGGAAAGTCCCGCTTCATAGCGGGGGAGATCGGCGGCGAACAGCTCGAGATGTTATGCTTATCGCCAGGCAGTGATAACGATGCCGTGATGCGATAGATATCCGCTGCGTTGTTTTGATGTCTATCGTAGCTGTACTGATCTTCTACATACAACAGAATGTATAAACAACACAGCGTTCCCATGGCAAGGCCAATGACGTTAATAAAGCTGAAACTTTTGTTTTTCAGCAAAAACCGGAATGCAGTTTTGATATAATTCTTAAACATAAAAAAGAAATTTTTGATGTTTAGTTCAATTTTGGTTGATTCAAATATTCTTTAACTAATCCCCATTCACCATTTTCATTCCGTTCTTAAACTTTTTTAACAGCCTGGCTATTCAGTGCGAAGGCTCTTCACAGGATTGGATATCGCCGCTCTGATTGTATTTAAGCTTACAACAATTAGTGTCAGCAGTAATACAATGACACCAACAATTACGAAAAGCCATATACTTATATTGATACGATACGTGTATTTATCCAGCCAGTTATTCATGAACCACCAGGTCAGCGGAACGGCGATCACAAAAGCGATCAGCACCAGTTTTAAAAACTCTTTTGAGATCAACAGCAACAACTGCCGGACAGTCGCACCCAGTACTTTGCGGATGCCAATTTCACGAATGCGTTTTTCAATAGTGAATGATGCGAGGCCCGCAAGGCCGATACAACAAATGAAAATGGCAAGTCCCGCAAAGATGTTGGTAAGCTTATTGATGAGCTCTTCCGCAATGAATTTCTTCCCGAACTCTTCATCCGCAAACTGGTATTCGAAAGGATAAGCAGGGTTGTATTTTTTAAAAATTGTTTCAATCGATCCCAACGCTCTTTTTACAGATGACGTTTTAAGCCTTATGCTTATGGAATTTGCTGCATCGGGACTAAAATATACCATCATCGGGTCTACGGGTTCAAAGGGTGATCCCATGACCACATTATCGGTTACACCAATAACTGTATGTGCATAGATACCTCCGTTTCTCATTTGCATACCTACCGGGTTTTTTAATCCCATCGCTTCCACAGCAGCTTTATTAAGTAACATAGCAGAAGAGTCTGAAGGCGTCCCTGAAAAATCCTTTCCCTGCAAAATTTTTATTCCCATGGTTTTTGTGAAATCAACGTCTGCAGTCTCCCCGGAGATTATAATACTTTGATTGGCTGGTTTCCCGGCATAATCCGGTCCCGGCTGTCTCCACCATATATCTGTAATAGGAGATAGTGTTCTTGTTACCGAACTGATCATGCCGGTATTTAGTAATTCCTGTTTTATTACTGTAAAATTTTTTTGCGTGTCCGGCGTAGCATTGATCATGACCAGGTTATTGGGGTCGTAACCCAGGTCACGGTTCTTGATGTGTTGAATTTGTTTATAGATAATAATTGTTGCAGAAATAAGCAGGATAGAAGTCACAAATTGCGCGACCACTAAAACCCGTCTTGGTATAGCAGCGCCCTTGCCGGCAAGAAAAGTCCCTTTTAAAACTTTTATAGGGTTGAATGACGAGAGATACAATGCAGGATAACTGCCGGCGACTACTCCCGTTATCAAAATAACAACTACTGCTCCGAGCCAGAAAATGGGTTGCATAAGGTCCAGCGATAAATGTTTATTTACAAGAGTATTGAAGGAAGGCAATAGCAGGTAAACAATACCGATGGAAAGCATGAAGGCAATAAAAGTTAATATCATTGATTCAAAAAAGAACTGGAGAACAAGTTGTCTTTTGCCGGAACCAAGAGTTTTTCTTATGCCTACCTCCTTCGCTCTTTTTTCCGAACGTGCAGTGGAAAGATTCATAAAATTGACGCAGGCGATCAGGAGAATGATCAGCGCGATAATGGTGAAGAGTTTTACATACTCGATCATGCCTCCCGTGTTCTTTCCATTCTTAAAATCACTGTAGAGCCGCCATTTATTCATGGGGAATGCGAAATAGGTGCTTATTTTTTTATCATCGGGGTCATGCTGGTATTTTATTTCATTAATATTCTTTTCCAGCAGGCTCAGGTTTGTTCCCGGGTTTGGCTGTATGTAAACGTCCCATGATGAATTTTGCCAGTTGGTCATATTCCGTTTCAGATACTCATTGTCGTAATTGAAGGAATTGATAAAATCAAACTGGAAGGTGGAATTGTCCGGTACATCAGCAATTACTGCTGTGACCTTTGCATCATATTCATTGTCTACTTTTATTATTTTATTAATTGGGTCAGCATTTCCAAATAATGCCGTTGCAGTAGAATGAGTCAATACAATTGCGTAAGCGTCGGGAAGAGCTCTAGCAGCATTTCCTTTCAAAAACTTCCATGAGAAGATGTCAAAAAAATGATCGCTTACCGTATAGCCTCGCTTCTTCAGTTTTGAGTCTTCATAAGCAAGTACGTGAGAACCCTCGTGTGTAGTGACTACCGCATTCTTTACCTGGGGCAGTTTTTCCTTTAAGGTTTTTGCCAAGGGCAATACCATATTATCATCTGTGAACACCTGGTTATTGAAATCACGGTTGGCCTTTATCTTGTAGATATTATCGTAGTTAGCGTGAAACTTATTGTAGGTCAGTTCATCCTGCACCCACAGAAAAATTAAAATAGTACAGGTTATGCCGATTGTCAGCCCAAGTAAGTTGGTCAATGAGAAACCTTTATTTCTGAATAAGTTTCTCCAGGCAATCTTTAGATAATTCCTGATCATGCTTTTTATTTTAAGTCAAAAGGAAAAAGTCAAAATTCAAAACACTATTTTTTATTTTTTACTTTTCACTTTTTATTCCGTTCGTAATGATTTAACAGGATTCGTGATCGCGGCTCGTATCGCCTGGAAGCTTACAGTGACCAAAGCGATAAGCAATGCAGCCAAACCAGCCGCTACAAAAATCCACCAGCTTATGGTTATCCTGAATGCAAAATCCTGCAACCATTTATTCATGAAGTACCAGGCTGTCGGCGCTGCTACTACAAATGAGATGGCAACAAGCTTCATAAAATCTTTAGAAAGCATTTGAACGATTCCCTGCACGCTTGCGCCAAGCACTTTTCTTATTCCAATTTCCTTCGTGCGTTGTTCTGCGATGAAAGTGGCCAGGCCAAATAAACCAAGACAGGCAATAAAAATGGCAAGCACAGAAAATACCAATGCAATTTTTCCAACACGCTGCTCGCTGCGATACATCTCATCGAAAGATTCATCTAAAAAGCGATAGCGGAACGGAAGGCCGGAAGCCATGGACTTCCATTTACTTTGTACCTGCGTAATGAGCTGATTGATGTTGGCCGTACCAACCTTAAAAGATGCGAGTCCACCCCCGGTTCCTAATTCAAATGACAATGGACCAACGTCATGATGGAGCGTCTCGAAATTAAAATTCTTTACTACCCCGATGATGGTGAAAGCGCCGATACGCCCGGTCTGATCGACAGCTCTGAATAATTGTTTTCCTATAGGGTCACTATAGCCAATGATCTTTGCCGTCGTCTCGTTGATGATGATCGCACTTGAATCGCCTCCGAATTCTTTTGAAAAATTTCTGCCTTTGATGATCTGCATTCCCATGGTCCTGATGTAGTCGTAATCGATCACCCAGTTTTGCATATCAAATCCCGTCTTAGTGGTCATCACTGCTTCTGTAGACCATGTGTTATCACTTCTATAGGAATTGCTGACAGGTAAATAGCCACTTAGGGTGCCGCCGGTAACGCCGGGTAACTGCAATACTTCATTCTTGAAAGGGACCATATTATTATTCAGAGCACTAACACCATTTATAATTAATACCTGGTCCTTGTTAAAGCCAAGGTTCCTGGTTTGTATATAATGAAGTTGCCGGTAGACAACGACCGTTCCAATGATAAGAATGATCGATGTGGCAAATTGGAACACTACAAGCACACTTCTCAGGCCACCCCTTCTGGCCCCCAATTTTAATTTCCCTTTCAACACCTCGATCGGGCGAAAAGCAGAGAGGAAAAAAGCAGGATAACTACCAGCCAACAATCCTACCACAAACGGAAGAGCGATCAACAATGGTAATATGTATGGAGAAAACAAGCTATTCGCGGTCATTTGCTTTGCAGCCATATCATTAAAAAGCGGGAGGACGAGCCAGACTGCAGGAATGGCGATCAACAACGCTACAATAACCATTACAGTTGATTCAAACAGGAATTGTTTTACGAGCTGAATTTTTTCAGTGCCCAATACTTTTCTAATACCAACTTCCCTTGCCCTGTTAGCGGATCTTGCCGTTGTGAGATTCATGAAATTGATACAGGCAATGATCAGAATAAACAACGCCACTGCCGAGAAAATATAAACATATTGAATGTTACCACTTGGGCTTAGCTCATATGAACGATTAGAGTGTAAATGAATATCAGTCAGCGGCATCAACGAGTAAACAAGACTATTGCCCGCTTTCTTAAATTCTTCCATGCTGTTAATGTTCATGAATTGCTTTGCCTCGGGGAGAACATATTTGTCAATATATTGATCAAAGTTTTTTTCAAATGCTTTTGGATCTGTTCCTTTTTTGAGTCGGATGTACGTATAAAAATTATGACTGGTTAGCTGTCCCCAGTTGTAATCCACATTTTTCATTGAAAAAAGAAAATCGAAATGGAAATGAGAATTCTCCGGGATGTCCTTAATAACAGCTGTCACTTTATACAGGGGATTTTTTTCATCCTTTATTTCTATATTTTTCCCCAAAGCATGGACCGAATTAAAATATTTTTTCGCCATTGATTCAGAAAGCACAACTGTGTTTGGTTCATCGAGAGCCGTCCTGGTGTCGCCTTCTATGGCAGGGAGGGTAAATACGTCAAAAAAAGTGGAATCAGCATGGGCAACGTGTTCTTCATTAATATATTCATTTCCTTTCTTTACCAGCTTGTCACCATTAAAAGTATAAAGGCGGGTGTATTGTTCAACCTGGGGGTAATCCTTTTTTAAAATTTGGCCCATCATGTCAGACGTAACAGGCATATGGAGATCGGCCCCGCCAAAACGAATATCAGAGTTGATCCGGTAAATACGATCCGCATTGGCATTGTATTTATCA
>JGI24806J26614_1000465_pt1 | contig 12456 bp, 14 predicted proteins | sample Kansoi200umMDA_FD_26614 | JGI IMG/M metagenome (IMG submission 26614)
ATTGCCAAAGAGATCTTCTTAAGTCCCCGCTCCGTTGAAGGGATCCGTCAACGCCTGATCGAAAAAGTAGGTGTTCGTAATTCGGGTTGGGTTTAAGAACAAGTTGCACAATAGGGGAAGTTGTGTTGGGTTTTGGATAGTAGAGATGCAAAATATTACGTCTCTGCACCGCCGAATCTTTAATTATCTTTGCCGCCATGGCTACCAAGCTGAAACGGAAAAAGAAAAGTCCTGCGAAAAAACCTGCCAGATCCCAATCGAAAGCTTTTAAAGCGGAGAAGGAAGAAAAGATCAATTGGAAGGCCCTCGCCCGTGACGAACGTACCTGGAAAATTGTCGGTGCTGTTTTCCTGCTGATCTCTATTTTCCTTTTTATCTCTTTTATATCTTACCTGTTTACCTGGGAAGAGGACCAGGATGTGGCCAAAAAAGGATTCTCCGCTCTTTTCGACAGCGGGTTAAATGCGCAGAACCTGTTGGGACGACTGGGAGCGCTGACCTCTCATTTTTTTATCAGTTATGGATTTGGTCTTGCCGCCTTCCTGATCTGTACATTTTTCTTTGTGGTAGGTATTAACCTGCTGTTTCGACGGAAAGTATTTTCCATCTGGCGCAACCTCAAATATGTAACTGTAGGATTGCTGGTCCTTTCCGTTTCCATGTCTTTTATATTTGGGAAAAGCGGGTTCCCCTTCGGCGGCGCTGTGGGTGATATGATCAGCGCGAAACTGGTTGGAACCCTGGGCAATTTTGGAACGGGCGCTGTATTAGCATTGCTGGCGCTAGGGTATTTTATCTGGCAGTTCAACCCGGCCTTTAGCTGGCCCCCAAAAAAACAAGAAAATATTGATGAGGATACCCCCGACCAGGACGCAGCATTGGTGATGGCCAACAATAATCAAACGATAAACGATAAGTATGGGGAAGTGACAAATGGTGAGCAGGCCAATAGTATTAAGCCCGGTACCGGCATGGTCATTAATTTTCCAGATGAAGATAAAAAGCCGGAATTCGAAGTAATAGAGAAAGACGAGCCACTGGAAGATGAGTTCGAAGAGATGGATGAAAAGCAACCGACCGTTGAAAAAGAAATTGTAAGTGAGATCATGCATTCACATGATGATCTCCCGGAAAACCCCGGTAAGATCAAACCTGCTACTGGTGGAAAAAAGAAGGATGATGGACTGGAACTGGAGATAAAATCAGTGGATGATGAAACGGGGGATGAAGTTGTTCCGGAAAATCTTCCTCCTTATGAACCCACTCTCGATCTCAGTAATTATAAATACCCCACACTTGCCTTACTGGAAACCCATGGAAGCGAAAAGATCATCCAGGATGCCAATGAACTGGAGAATAACAAGAACCAGATCATCGCTACACTGAGGAATTATGCGATCGAGATCCAGAAGATAAGCGCGACGGTTGGTCCCACGGTAACACTTTATGAGATCGTACCCGCGCCCGGAATACGGATCTCCAAGATCAAGAACCTGGAAGATGATATCGCGCTGAGTCTTGCCGCTTTGGGTATCCGGATAATCGCACCTATCCCTGGTAAAGGAACGATCGGTATCGAAGTGCCCAATGTGCGAAAGACCGTGGTGAGTATGCGCACTTTGCTTGCTTCCGAAAAATTCCAGCATAATAACTACAGCCTGCCCATCGCTATCGGGAAAAAGATCGATAATGATAATTTTATTGTGGACCTGACTTCCATGCCACACCTTCTGATGGCGGGAGCCACGGGACAGGGTAAATCGGTTGGGGTAAATGCCATTCTTGTTTCCTTGTTATATAAAAAACATCCTTCGCAACTGAAACTGGTGCTGATCGATCCGAAGAAAGTGGAACTGAGTCTTTATCGGGTCATCGAGAAACATTTTCTTGCCAAATTGCCGGGCGAAGAAGACGCGATCATCACCGATACCAAAAAAGTAGTGCATACCCTTAATGCACTATGTATTGAAATGGATAACCGCTATGACCTGTTGAAAGAAGCGGGAGCCAGGAACATAAAAGAATACAATGAGAAATTCATCAAACGCAAACTGAGCCCCGTAAAAGGGCACCAGTACCTGCCATTCATCGTATTGGTGATCGATGAATTCGCCGATCTTATTATGACAGCGGGTAAAGAAATTGAATTACCGATCGCACGTCTGGCGCAACTGGCCCGTGCTGTAGGTATTCACCTGATCATCGCTACGCAGCGACCTTCCGTGAATATCATCACGGGTACCATCAAGGCCAATTTCCCTTCCCGTGTCGCTTTTAAAGTCACCTCGAAGATCGATTCCAGGACCATCCTCGATTCGGGCGGTGCCGAACAATTGATCGGGAAAGGGGATATGCTGATCGCACATAACGGTGAATTGACCCGGCTTCAATGCGCTTTTGTGGATACGCCGGAAGTGGAAAAAGTGGTGGAATTTATCGGTAACCAGCAGGGCTACCCGCAGGCCTTTTTATTACCGGAATATATTGACGAAAAAGAACTGGAAGGAAAGGATTTTGATCTTTCAGACAGGGATACGCTCTTTGAGGACGCGGCAAGACTGATCGTTCAAAACCAGATAGGCTCCACTTCATTATTACAACGAAGAATGAAATTGGGCTACAACAGGGCCGGGCGTCTCATGGATCAGCTTGAATCCGCAGGAATTGTTGGTCCGAGCCAGGGCAGCAAGGCCCGGGATGTATTAATAAAAACTGAGATGGATCTGCAGCAACATCTCGATATGCTCCGCTGACCTTCCCGTTACCGTTACGGCCTTGTTAAGAATCAGTTACCCATACAACCCCGGTATGGTGATTGCCTATCCTATTGCCGTAATTCAATTATCTTTGCGCGTCTTATTTAAGACAGCACCACAAACTTGTTATCATGAAGCATTTATACCTTGGCATTCTTATGGCCTCGCTTGTTATCCAGGCTGGTGCCCAGGCCAAGAACGATCCCGAAGCAAAGACGATACTCGATGCTGTAAGCGCAAGATTCAAAACCTTTACCAGTGTTCAGGCTAATTTCTCCTATAAAGTCGAAAATGCAGCGGGAAAATCTCTTTCGAGCAAGACGGGTACCATACAAATGAAAGGAACAAAATATCACGTAAGTTTCAGCGGACAGGAGATCTTCTGTAACGGAACTACAGTATGGAACTATGATAAAGCCGCCAATGAAGTCACTATCAGCAAACTTGATGGTTCTTCCGGTACTGTAACCCCGCAGAAATTATTCACTAATTTTTACGATAAGGATTTTCTTTACCTGTTGAATGGGGAGAAAAAAGCAGGGAGCAAAACGTTGCAGGAGATCGAAATGACACCTGTCGATAAGAATAAGCCATTCCATAAAGTGTATCTCCAGATCGATAAAAAAGCGAAAACCATCTACAGTACAAAAGTGCTGGAGAATGCGGGTAACCGTTATACATATACGGTCACTTCCATGAAGACCAATGGCGCCATGTCAGATAACCTCTTCTTATTTGATAAGAAAAAGTATCCCGGTGTTGAGGAAATTGACCTTAGATAATTGAGAGTTGGTAGATGAGAATTGCTTCTTTATTTACCATTCAACACTCAACATTTAAAATTAATCCTAAACTGCTTTCCTCAACTTCACCAACTGTTCCAATAAACTTTCAAGGAGATCAAGTCGTAGCATATTCGCGCCATCGCTTTTTGCATGGACGGGGTCGGGGTGAGTTTCTATGAACAAACCATCGCTCCCTGCACCGATCGCAGCTTTGGCAATCGTAGCGATCAATTGCGGATTACCACCTGTGATCCCTGAAGCCTGGTTGGGTTGTTGCAAAGCATGGGTAACATCCATTATAACCGGAACTCCGTGGGCCTGCATGGCCGGGATATTGCGATAATCCACTACCAGGTCCTGGTAACCAAAAGTGGTTCCTCTTTCGGTGAGCATGATTTTATCATTCCCGGCATTACGGAGCTTCTCTACGGCGAATTTCATCGCTTCTCCACTCAGGAATTGTCCCTTTTTTACATTGATTATTTTCCCGGTTTTCGCTGCTGCTACCAGCAGATCGGTCTGGCGGCAAAGAAAAGCAGGTATCTGTAGTATATCCACATAAGCGGCGGCCATTGCTGCTTCAGCCGGTGAATGAATATCCGTTACAAGAGGAAGCGCATATTTATTTTTTACATTCGCCAGCATTTTCAATGCTTTTTCATCACCCAATCCTGTAAACGAATGATCACTGGTGCGGTTGGCCTTGCGATAAGATGATTTGAAAATAAAAGGGATACCCAGATTCTTACAGGTAGCTGCAACTTTTCCCGCCACTTCCATAATCAATTCTTCGCTTTCCACGACGCAGGGTCCCGCCAGCAGGAAGAAATTATTTTTGTCGTACTGCTGTTTTACAAACAGATCGTTCAGAAATCCTATCATCCGGCAAATATAAGAAAGGTTGAAACCCCTTGTGTCTTGTGTCCTGTGCCTTGTACCTTCTCCCTTGTTTCATTATCTTGCGCCCTTATTATTTGCAGCATGGCAAAAGAAAAAATATTAGTGATCGGGGCCTCGGGCCAGATAGGAGTGGAGCTGACAATGGCGTTGCGGAAGATCTATGGAAATGCGAATGTAGTGGCTTCGGATCTGCGTGAACAAAATCCTCTCCTCGTAGGCACGGGTCCTTATGTTTCCCTTGATGTAATGAACAAAGAAATGCTGCATGTACAGGTGATCCGGCAGGGAGTTACCCAGGTCTATATGCTGGCTGCCATTTTATCGGCGACGGGAGAAAAGAACCCCAATCTTGCATGGAACCTCAATATGCAGGGATTGCTGAATGTACTGGAGATCGCAAAGGAAGAAAAACTGCAAAAACTATATTGGCCATCTTCCATCGCGGTCTTTGGTCCAACCTCCCCCAAAAAGAATTGCCCGCAACAAACCATCATCGAACCGACTACGGTCTATGGCATCAGCAAATATGCAGGGGAGTTCTGGTGCAATTATTTTCATCGTCGTTTTAAAGTGGATGTGCGGAGTCTTCGCTACCCGGGATTGATCAGCTATAAATCACCGCCGGGTGGGGGGACTACAGATTACGCGGTGGAAATATTCCATGAAGCGCTGGCTGAGAAAAAGTATGATTGCTTTTTAAAGGAAGACACTTATCTCCCGATGATGTACATGCCCGACGCGATCAGGGCCACGATCGAGCTGATGGAAGCTCCTGCCGATAAGATCTCGATCCGGACTTCGTATAATCTTTCAGCGATGAGTTTTTCTCCCAAAGAAATCTCGGCTGCGATCCGAAAACATATCCCTGATTTCGCGATCACCTATACGCCAGACTACCGGCAATCCATAGCCGAAAGCTGGCCGCAAAGTATTGACGACAGCGTAGCAAGAAAGGATTGGGGATGGAAGGAGGATTTTGGGCTGGAAGCGATGACCAAAGACATGTTAGAAAATCTAAAAATGGAGGTGAGAAGCTAGAGGCTAGTAGGCAATGGGCAATGAGCAATGGGCAATGGGCAATGGGCAATGGGCAATGGGCAATAACTACAATCACTAAAGATGCGAAATTTCGCTATAATTTCATTAGGATTTTTTACAGGTTCCTGACTCCAAAGTCCTAACTCCTAACTCCTAACTACTAACTCCTAACTACTAACTTATAGCTCCTAACTCCTAACTCCTAACTTATAACTCCTAACTAATCAACGATGCCGCTTTTTACCGCAAACATCACCAACCCCGCCGAATTACGAACACCTACTTTTTCGATCAGGCGTTGACGGATCCCTTCAACGGAGCGGGGACTTAAGAAGATCTCTTTGGCAATTTCTGCAGCTGTTTTTTCTTCGCAGATAAGTTTCAATACCTCGAGCTCCCTTTCCGTAAGTTCCACATTCTGGTTAAAGGAAGGTTTGAGATTATTTTTAAGCACTAGTTTTTTCAAAAGCGCTTTGTTCACGAGGTCGTTGAAATAATAACCATTCTCATGCACGGCGTAGATCGAACGCCGGATCTCATCGGGCTCGGCGTTTTTCAATAAATAACCGTTGGCGCCGTTTTCCATCAGGTGAATGATGAATTTATCGTCTTCATACATGCTTACCACCAGCACTTTTACCGAAGGATATTTTTTGCGTACCAGCTTGGTAGCCTCCATGCCATCCATGATGGGCATCTTGAGGTCCATGATGATCACATCCGGCGTAACACTTTCCAGGCCCTTCATCAGGTCTTCTCCATTATCAGCTTCGAACAATACATTCATGTTCTCATCAGCGGAAAGACCCACTTTCAGACCATCCCGGTAGATCTTGTAATCATCTGCTATTGCGATCTTGATCATACTTGTTGCGGGGCATTGGTTTTAACCGGTACATGAATATTGATCCGGTAGCCTTCATCACCCGTGGTGAAATGGATGGTTCCCTTCAGCAATATAATACGGTTCTGGATATTTTTCAATCCTAATCCTTCTTTTTGGTAGCGGAGCTCTTCAAATTGTTGCTGGGAAAGACCTTCGCCATTATGAAAAACAACAAGGTCAAGTTCATTATTGTGCAGCACCGAACTGATCAGGAACTCGGTGGCATTCGCGTATTTCAGGATATTGTTGATCAGTTCCTGCACGATGCGGTACATACTGATATCATCATCAGCGTTCAAAGTCTGGTAATTGTCATCCAGCGCTGTGCTGGCATGGATGATCGTGCCTTGGGTCACTTTCTTGATGAAATGACGGATCGCTTCATTAAGGCCGAACTCTTTCAGGATATTTGAATGGAGGTTATGGGAAATCCCTCTTACCTGCTGGATCACATCGTTCAGTAATTCCCGTCCCTTTTCATGGAGTTGCTGGTCCCTTTCATCGAGGAGTTCAGCTTTGATACCCAGTAAATGGAGTTTAGCGGAAGAAAGGATCGCGCCCACTTCATCATGCAGAATTTCTGCTATACGGTGTCGCTCTAATTCTTCACTTCTTACAGCAGCTTCGATCAGTTGATTTTGCTGGTGTTCACGGAGTTTTTCCATGGCCATCCGGTGCTGGTTCTTTTTCCGCTGGTTGAACATGACGGCCACGAGGATGCTCACCACCATCAGCAGCATTACGGCAATACCCAGGATCACCAGCAAAGTCAGGTCATTTGTCATTTTTCTTATTAAAAGTTACAGCAATACAGATACATAAAAGGATGTAAGCTATATTATGAACATCCCAGATATCGATCGCGAAATCTATATCATGCTTGATGAGGTAAGTGTAAAAGAGAAAAATGAAAAAACTGGCTGCGACATAAAAGGTAAGTCCCGTTACGACCCAGAATCCTGGTTGTTTATTAAAGGAAGTGGTTCTGTCTTCGATCATCAGGTATATATAATATTGCAGGCAGTAAAACAAAAGTATCGCGGCTTCCGTTGCCAGTAACCGGCTACTCAACATACCCCGGTCGAAAAAATCTTCAAAGAAAATAAAGTTTATTACAACCAGCACCAGGAACAGGAAAGGAAGTAGCGCCTTTACCCGGTGCATAAACCTTTGCCTCAACAGGATAAAGAACCAACTGAACAACAACAACCTGATGATGGAATGGATATTATAAAGAAAATTATTGCTGAACCAGAAATCCCCATCCTCAAACCCCCATATTATTTTGAATTTATGTATACAAGTAGCCGCAATGTTGATGATCAACGCAATGATGACATACCACTTAACAGGTTTAAGGTAAGCGGGTTGTTTTTTATTCCGGATGATAAAATACAAGGGTATCAACAATGCCCATGCTTCTGACCAATCGACGATTTGTTCCCACATAATTTACGATTCAGGTCGTGCCGGGGGAGATGGTTTGGTTGCTACTGATAAAGTGGTCCCGTCAATGGTTAGATCCACATCATATTCCAAATGCGGATTCTCCGATATTCTTGTTACAAATAGCAATTCGCTTTTTTCGAGCAGTGCCGGATCTTTGCAGGCCTTTTTCGCCATTTTCATGAATTCGCTCCAACGACCCTTGCGGGGATCCTTCTTTTTATTCTTTTTCTTCTTCTTTTTCTTTTTGCTTAGCGAAATGGAAAGAATGATCTCATTGTTTGCAAAAGCGATCGGCTTTGTAAAAGGTTCCATCTTTGGTGCAGCGCCCGTATCCTTGCCTTCTACTTTAGTCCCGACCATCCATTTATTGCCCTCTTTCCAGGAAGGGTAAGCGATAACGCCGAAGCTGGCATTTCCCCCGGCCAATGATCGTAGTTCGGCCTGGAAAAAGACTTTCTTTTTCGGGCTACCATTTGCAGGGAACTGATCAATGATTTCTTTGTAAACAAATTTCTGCGGGGGTAAAATAAGTTGAGCCATAGTTATTTTTTTAAGTCCTGCCCGGAATGTATTTTAATTCCGGGCAGGTGTTGAAAGTAAGATCTTCGGTTAGAGAGTTTGCACTAATAGCCATCACTGATCCTTGTCGAAAACATATTACATTTATTTTTCCTTTTTTTTGTCCTTTAACTTCATCATATTCTTATTCTTAAGAGTTTCATCAGGAGCATCACAACCTGCCATTATTTCTTCACAGGGATGGGCAGGTGGTGAGGGCTTAGTTTCAATTGGCACAATATTTCTTTTCTTGGTTACTGGTGTGACACGAAAATAAATTGATTCATCGCCATTTACATCTCTTCTAATTGCGGGAGTCAAAAGTATATCTGAAAAATATTTGCTCCCAATCGGCTCATTAGTATTGTAGCCGCCTGATTCATAAAAGGTTTTTAAGCTACCCCGGTAAATCCGCTGCTTATAATGTTGAACCCCGGATGAATAAGATATTTCAGTCCCTGTGACTTCGGTCAGCAGTTCTGATCCATCCATATTATCATCATCGCCAAGGGTTCCATCTGTGCCATAAGCTTTCAACACATATTTTGTCACCGGGCCTGGGTTGGTTACAGTCTCAAAAACAAAATTAATTTGCTTGACACCAAGGGCAAAGAGCTGATCTTGTTGCTTACCCGTCAAAGTATATTGACTAACCAGGAAATCCCCTTGCTCCATTTTTTTATTAAGTGTGTCTGTTCCTTTCGGAATGGTAGTATCAACAGCCGGAGCTGTAGTTGTATCTTCCTTTACTTCTGTTTCTTCTTTTTTCTGGTTGTTGTTACATGCTGTAAAAAAGATGAAAGCAGATAGCATAAAGAGCAAAGAGTTTCTTTGAGTTTTAAATCCTGCGCTGTGCTGTTTCATAATTGTTGTTTGATGATGGAAAATTTTTTTTGCGTTTTTTGCAGGCAGGATTAAAAACTTTAACTAAAGCCGATCAATACACATCCCTGTATCCCCAGGTTGAAGCTTTATTGAACGGCGAACCCGACCTCGTTGCAAATCTTGCCAATACTGCCGCTGCCCTGAAAGAACAATTCGGCTGGCTATGGGTCGGCTTTTACTTAGTCAAAGATGATGAATTGGTGCTGGGTCCTTTCCAGGGACCGGTAGCCTGCACACGGATCAGGAAAGGAAAAGGTGTTTGCGGTACCAGTTGGGCCGAAGCAAGAACACTGATCGTTCCCGATGTGGAAAAATTCTCCGGACATATCGCCTGCAGTAGTTTATCAAGGTCCGAGATCGTGGTCCCCATTATCCGAAATAAAAAAGTCGTAGCCGTGCTCGATGTTGATAGCACAGACTACGACCAGTTTGACGACGTTGATCAGCAATGGCTCGAAAAAATAGTCAGCCTTCTCCAATTATAGGGTCATGCTGCAAACTATTTCCATAACCGTTTCCGGAAAAGTACAGGGTGTTTTCTACCGGCAAAGCACACGTGAAAAAGCTACCAAACTGGGCATCACAGGTTTTGTAAAGAATCTGCCTGACGATACGGTCTATATCGAGGCCACCGGTACGAAGGAACAATTGGATGAACTCGCCACCTGGTGCAAACAGGGACCACCCAAAGCCAGCGTCACGAACATCGATATCAAAGAACTTCCATTACAACAGTTTCCAAACTTCCGCATAGAACGCTCCCACTAGCTCCCGATAGCTATCGGGACCACTCCCCACTAGCCTATTTTAATGCGCAGCATGTAAATAAGCCATCAGGAATAGTACCAGGTTACAGGTAACGACCAGTAACTGTCCCAGGAACCAGGCCTTGCTGTGGTGACGCTTCAGCTTCTTCACCCTGTTCTTGTGATAATGGTGAATATGCGGTGTTTCGTCGATCGCAGGCGTGTGCCCGTGTCCTTTTTCAACAGGTGCGTGTGGTCCGGTATTCATTGGAACTTCTTTTACCGGTGCTTCCGCTCCAGGCTGTACTGGTGCATTCTGCTGCCCGTTGTTTTGATCACTTACTGTAGCAGAAGTGATGGTTCCGAGTCCTGCTGAACTGGTTGTTGACATCCCTGTGAACAGAGCCAGGAACAAGATGCTGCAGATGAAATATTTTGTCATAACAAATAGTTTTATGACCCAAATTTTCATTCAGAAGTGACCCTGAAACAAGGTGGTAAATGCTCAAAAAATTAATGCCGTGGATAGACGGTTAAAGTCATTAACATCTGCGTGGGAATGCGCTGCTGCGGGTTACGCGTACAACTACGCCGGCTGGTAGTAACTACGTTAAAGAGGGATCTTTAATACATGAAACAGGTTAAGAAAAATGCAAAGCACCTTGCTTATATACCATATATATGGTACTTATTGCCTATTCCTGTTAAAAGGCTTTGAAAGTTCAGCAGACAAAACTAATTTAGGGATAGAATTATTCCTGCCTGGTGAACGCTCTGATAAATATTCCTTCCCATTGAAAACGGCGAACCAATTATTCACCACCTAAAAACAGGATTATGCAAATCAATCAATTGTTTACTAAAAAAAGTAGCTGGCTGTTACCGCTGGTAATAGCTGTATGTTCAATGCTCATCATTTCATCCTGTGGAAAGCAGGAAGAGAAAGCGCCGGATGGGACCTGTATTACCTTATCAAGAGCTAAAATAAATAATGCATGGGGCAAGCCCGGACATTTAAAAGATATATCCTATCTCACGTTTATAACCTCCTATAACCCGGTTAACCATAAGTTTGAGGTCAGCGTACAGGCATATAAAGCTGATTATTCAGCAATTGGCGACCTGGTTAAATTAGCGGTAGGAAAATCTTGTCCTACGAATCTTCCACCCATACTTATTGGGGTGAATAACCAGGACTTCCTTGCGCTGAACATTGTTGATACGACAACAACACCGTGGAAACTTAAGGATTTTACATATATAGACTTTACCCCGGTAGTAGATAAATTGTCTTGCGGTACTTACAATCTAAACCTTCTTAAATATAAAACATCGGTGGAGGGAGGAGGTGAGGGAATACCAAAAATTGATATAATAACCCTTCCTTGTCCGCCTTGTATCAATTGCAGACCTGTTTGTGAGGATTATGACAGCACGATTACGTTGCCGCCACCACCGCCTGCTCCGGTTGATACATCTCATATGTAATCAGCGTGAAGATTTTTCAACTACTCCTCGACTGGTCGGAGGTATGGGCACTACTCATACCTTTGACCATTATTATTATCTATAAACCCAGGGGCAACTATATCCGCCTGTTGGTATGGTATGTAATTATAGGGTTCATATTGAACCTCATTGCGAACCTGATGCTGGAATATTATTACCTGGTCCCTTCGTGGATGTATGTAAAGGGGAGGGTGAATAATAATATAGTATATAATATCCATTCCGTCCTCCGTGTTTTGCTTTTCAGTTGGTACCTGATCTCGATCAGGGAGTATAAGTACCCTGTCATTCAGAAAATATTTCTTGGTGCTTACCTGCTCTTCGTGTTCATTAATTTTATTTTTTTACAATCTCCCTTATTTTTAAGCACGAATCTCTATGCCGCGGAAAGTATAGTGCTGCTGATCATGTGCCTGGCTTATTTCTTCCGGTCGATCCAGGATGAGAGCCAGACCAACTGGCTGAAGCACCCATCGTTCCTTATTTGCACCGGCATCAGTCTTTACGAGGGGATCACTTTTTTCATATTCCTGTTTTTCTATCCATTAAGTAAAAAGGAACCTGAATTTTTTGTAGTGACCATGCGGATCTACACGTTCACTTATTTCCTGCTTTGCTTACTCCTGGCCCTGGCATTTTATAAAACCAAAAAACAAACCCAGGAAGACGATCCAACCCTTTCACTGGACAATACAAAGCGCACTCATTCAAAACCATAAATCCCGGTATACCCTCTAAGCCTTTATTAACCAGGGCTCTGGGGGATACGTAGAACTACGCATAATGAGGTATTAACTACGCAATCTGGTTAGCGACCCTTGGTTAGTTGAGTGGACGGGTTTACTTTAGTTAAAGTTTTTAATCCTGCCTGCAAAAAACGCAAAAAAAATTTTCCATCATCAAACAACAATTATGAAACAGCACAGCGCAGGATTTAAAACTCA
>JGI24806J26614_1000466_pt1 | contig 12451 bp, 6 predicted proteins | sample Kansoi200umMDA_FD_26614 | JGI IMG/M metagenome (IMG submission 26614)
GTATTCAGGTTCAGGTATTTTACGCGATAAAACAAAAAAGAATTTGGGGGGTGCAGATTACTGGATGGTAGCGGTTACCGACGCCACAGTAGCGATTACAAGCTTACAGGTAATGCAGGCTATGGGCAACGTAATGACTAATAAGTACGCAGAGGGTTATCCGGGCAGACGTTACTATGGTGGCTGCGAAATCGTTGACCAAACCGAACAACTTGCGATTGATCGTTTAAAACAAATTTTCAATATTGAATATGCCAATGTGCAACCGCATAGTGGTGCGCAAGCCAACGCTGCCGTATGCCTGGCAGTGCTGCAGGCAGGAGACAATATTCTTGGTTTGGATTTGAGTATGGGTGGGCATCTAACACACGGCTCACCTGTGAACTTCAGCGGCAAATTATATAAACCACATTTTTATGGTGTAGTAAGGGAGACGGGTCTAATTGATTATGATATGCTGGAAACAAAGGCAAAAGAAATAAAACCAAAACTTATTATCTGTGGTGCCAGTGCTTATAGCCGTGATTGGGATTATGCACGCATTCGTAAAGCAGCAGACGAGGTGAATGCTCTAATTATGGCTGATATTGCTCATCCTGCCGGTTTAATTGCAAAAAATTTATTGAATGATCCTTTTGAACATTGTCACATTGTTACATCAACAACCCATAAAACTTTGCGTGGGCCTCGTGGCGGTATTATTATGATGCGCAATGATTTTGAAAATCCATTTGGATTAAAAGATCCAAAAGGAAATATACGCATGATGAGTAATTTATTGGACATGTCTGTATTTCCAGGTATACAAGGCGGGCCGCTTGAGCATGTGATTGCTGCAAAAGCTGTTTCCTTCGGAGAAATATTAACAGATGAGTTTACCGATTATGCAAAACAGATAATTAAAAACGCAACGGCAATGGCCAAGGCTTTTGTAGAAAAAGATTATAACATTATTAGTTGCGGAACGGATAATCACTTAATGCTGATTGACCTGCGCAATAAAAAAATCAGTGGTAAAAAAGCGGAGCAAGTATTGGGCCTTGCCGATATTACCGTAAATAAAAACATGGTTCCTTTTGATGATAAAAGTGCTTTTGTAACAAGTGGTATACGTATAGGAGTCCCTGCAATCACAACACGTGCAATGAAAGAAGAGCACATGCAATTTATCGTAAATGTAATAGACAATGTTTTAATGAATACAGAAGATAAAAATCTGATCATTGCCTGTAAAAATCAAGTGCAGGAATTTATGAAACAGTTTCCGTTATACCCTGAGTTGTGATGATTTCTAAAACAATAAGTCTGTTTGAGCAAAAAGTAGTCTAAAATGGACAAGTAAATGGTGGATCGTGTCCTTATTAACTATCTCGAATATCAATTCATTAACCTTCCCCCACCTCTGATATGTCATCGTATTTTTACGTATAGCTTATTGCGGTAACTACGTATGTTACGTGTCTATACCTGATTTTTAAATTACGTTAATCCTCTCTTGTTTCCGGCTTCTCTGCGGGTGGAAATTTGCATAGTCAGTTGTAAAAAATATCCTTAATTCATTTTTACAAAATTAAATCTGATCAACGATAACTTTCGTTGGATAATAAAAATAGCCTCATGCAAACATTGCCACAACATAAAGTAAGAAAAGAGTTTGGTAAAAGCAAGCCAGTTTCATCAGGCCAGTTATATAATCTCGTCGATCCATCAGAATTTTTATTACAGCAAAGGCATGCACCGCAAAAAAAAGTGCATAAAAGGTTCCATATTGTTAAAAGAACATCGCCTTTTTTATTAGCTGCGCTTTTGTTCGTTGTTGCATTTATCTTTTTGCTTATCATCCATGGCACAAACAATAAAATACTTTTATGCTTTTTATTTACTTGTGTGGAAATAAATATTTTGTTTATTGAGGTTGCTTTATGGAATTATTATGAAGGTAAAAAAAATTGTGCATATGGTTGATAGAAATGTTTCTGATTTTGATTGGTGTTTACTTTATTAGGAATAAACTCTTTTAAAATTTTATCATATTCCTTCCTAACTCCAGGTATTGTTCAAATAGCAAGCTCTAAACCTACCTGCCCTTAGCGGTTACAATCCTGTAGCCGCTTTTTTTTAACACACTCTATACGCTCTTTTTAAATGGTAAACGGTTAAACGATCGAAGCGTTGATAAGTTGAAGGTTATCATATTTACTTATCAATTCAATCAGTGTCGCTCTAATTAATTACAATTACCTTCCGCACTTCACCGGTTGCATTGTTCTTTAAATAGTATAATCCTGCAGCAAGTTTTGATACATTTATTTCACTCTTTCCATTAATAACTTTTGTAAATAAAATTTTACCTGACTGGTCACTGAGCGTAAACATTGCATTGCCATTGGTCTGCACATATAGTATATCTTTCGCAGGATTGGGGTGAACAAATATTTGTTTTGTTTCTTTTTTAGTTGCCGAAGTTGCAGCTATACTAGTTGTTGTAATCGCTACTGTGGCGTCGGTAACCGCTACCATCCAGTAATCTGCACCCCCCAAATTCTTTTTTGTTTTATCGCGTAAAATACCTGAACCTGAATACCCGCCAAGCGTATATTGGTTAAGTCCGATTTTTTTTATATCCATTAATACATCATAGTTGTTCCCGCCAATTCTTTTAGTCCACTTCAAAATTGCCATTCTTGCTAAACTTCAGAAGATAGTAATCGGGATACTTGCCAAAATAAACGGATGCACTATATGTAGTGCCAAATATAAAACCCTGATCGCTGGTTTCCTGCATTGAAAAATCGCCTTCGATGGCAGCCGGAGTAGCAGAATAAAGAGGATCATTGTAAGGACCGGGATGCCATTGCACATTCCCATAACTATCCGTTTTAACTATATTAATAAAATAGTCGTAATAATAATTATCAGCTTCATCTCTGGAACTAGCACCATAACCATAAGCGATAAAACCACCATCATTTGTTTGTTGTGCATCATAGGAAGTAACCTGAAAATAGCTCCATCCCAAATTATATGTCCACTGTTTATTAAGCATATTATCAGCCTTTACCATATAGAAGCTAAAGCCATTACCTGGATCAAAAGTACCTGTTAATATGAAGCCTCCATCTGCAGTTTGTTTCACCGAAGAGGGAGAGAGATAGGATAACTTTTTTTGCCATTGAACATTCCCCTTGCTATCAATTTTTGTTAATCCAAGAGAGCCAGCCAAAATATAGCCGTCATCATTGGTTTTATTAACATCGTATAAAACATCATAACCACTGCTACCGAGTGTTTTATCCCATTGGATATTTCCCTGTCCATCTAATTTAACTAACCAGTAGTCTATTAATCCGCGACTATTTCCAGTTTTTTCTCCCGATTTTCCTGACCAGGAATTTCCACCCAATAAATAGCCTCCATCACTAGTGGAAATTGCATCCACCAGTATATCAGATGTATCACCACCAATGGTTTTGTCCCACAACTTTTCTCTGTTGCGGGAATATTTCACAACCCAGTAATCGTAACTACCTCTACTATCTTGTGTTTTGTAGCCCGAATGGTTTGATGCAGAATAACCTGTCGCCAGCAACCCTCCATTTTTTGATCTACACAACTTTAGTAAATAGTCATTATCTGATCCTCCTGCTATGGCTTGTGCATTAATTGAAACCTGAGCAAAAATGCCTGCATATATCAACGCAGCAAGCATAGTGAATAAAAATTTAGTTTTCATAATGGTAAGTTTTAGTTTAAGGAAACACAAGAAAGAATTATAAAAAGTAAGAGTGTGAATAATCTTACTCATAACTTTAATAAGTTTATGCGTGTTCTAAATTTAAATTAATTATTTTACTTTTTATACCTGCATGATTATGTGGGTTTATCAATTGAAATTATCTTACGTTTCTTTGATTTGTATTAAACAATATGTTTTTGCTCAATTATTTCTCTTGCTGAAATTCAAACTTGTTCTTACCTTAAGCTTATGAAACTGCGCCATCCTGCCCTTGTTTTATTTCTGTTACATGCATTATATTTTTATATCCATGCACAAAGTATTAATCCTGGCAAAGGATTATCAGAAGATATTGCAGGAGCGTTATCTCACATTTCCCAACTTAAGTTCGAACATTTAAATGCAAATGATGGTCTTTCATACAACAAGGTTCAATGTATATTGCAGGATAAGCAAGGGTACATTTGGTTTGGCACTGTTAGCGGATTAAACAGGTATGATGGTTATAGCTTTAAAGTTTTTGACAATATTCCGGAAGATTCATCAACCATCGCAGCCGATGATATTATTTCTCTTTATCAGGACAAAGATGGGCTTATATGGATTGGCACCGCCACGTCATCCTTCTCAAGTTATAACCCGCGAACACAAAGATTTAAAAATTATTCCTTCCCCTCCTTCAAGGGATGGATCCATGACTTCAAAGAAGATGAAAACGGATTATTGTGGTTAGCTACAGGTAACGGGTTATTTTCATTTAATAAGAAAAGCAATGCACCCGTGTATCATAAAACAAATGATTCTGGGCGGGAAAACATACACGGTATTTTGAAAGATAAAAAGAATGATATTTTCTGGCTCTCTACAGAAACAGGTATCAGGAAATTTGATAAAAAAACAGAGCAAGTAAAGAATTATAACATACCCTACCCTGCTTTTTCCGATATATCAGAAGAAATTACTCATAATATAATTCAAGACAGGTATGGAGATATTTGGATGAGCACATCCAATTTGGGTGTGTACTGCTTCAATCCACAAACAGAAAAGATGACTAATTACCCTGTTATGATGTCAAATTCACTGCCTTTAAAAACCATTGCAACTACACAGATAATGGAAGATGCTGATGGAAGAATTTGGATTGGTGGTGATCGCCTGGCTTTTTTTGATCATTCAATGCCACCTATATTTTTTTATGAAAGGGATATGGAAGACCCACAAGGTATTCCGGGAAAAATACGTGCGCTCTTAAAAGATAATAGTGGTAGTTATTGGATAGGCACTGAAAGAGGTATTGCGAAATATGATCCTAAGTTGTATAGTTTTATAACAATTCCCGCAAATCCTCCATATACGCTTGAAAGTGCAAATACTATGTTAGAAGATAAAGATCACAATTTTTGGTTTGGAAAATACACGGCCATCGGATTAATGGATCCGAATACAGCTAATTATACAAAACAAAATGATGCTTTGGGTATCGAAGAATCCATTTTCTCTTCTTTACTCGACAAGGATGGATCTATGTGGTACGGGTCGGAAGGCTGCCTTTTTCATTTGTATAAAAAAAATAGCGGCAAAGACCTGAGCAATTTTATTTCGGAAAAAATCAACCTGGCCACTACCAAATTTAACGTACTGGCGCTTGATCTTGATCCAAATGGAATACTATGGGCGGGTACAAAAGGCGGCGGGATATTTCGTTATGACCCATTATTAAGAACAGTTAAACAATACCGCGGAGAAGAAACTAATTTATTTTTATCAAATAATATTCTGACACTACTTGTTATTTCTGAAGACAGTATACTAATAGGCACCGAGGGTGGGGGACTTATATTATTCCATCCTAAAACAGGAAAGTTTGAAAAAATAAAGTTTGAAAAAAATGGGAGTACAGAAATAGATTATTCGATCATTAGAGCCATTTATGAAGACAGTAAAAAAAATATCTGGATTGGTACAGAAAATGGTGGTTTATGGCAGACTAATATTTCTCTTTCAACATTTAAAAACTACTCAATCAAGGATGGATTGCAAAGCATGGATATTTATCAGATAATTGAAGACGATGAAGGCCAAATTTGGCTTAATACTAAGCGTGGTCTTGAAATTATAGACCCTGTGAAAAATAGATTTATTCACTTTTCAGAAAAAGATGGCTTAAGTGTTGATGAGCCGAGAGGATATTTAATCAAAAAAGCTTCAGGTGATTTAATGCGGATTGATTTGAGTGGCCTTCATATTTTTCATTCGTCCAGCGTCAATCTTAACAAAGATGCTCCGCCTGTTTATATAAATCATTTGGAGGTGTTGGATAAAGAAGTACCTGTTTATAACGATACTACAATTTCCCTTAAATACAATCAAAACTATATTTCTTTCGATTATGTGGCTTTAAACTATACGCAATCTTTTAAGAACAGATATAGGTACAGATTGGTTAGCCTGGATGAACATTGGATCGAGGCCGGCGAAAGACGATTTGCCTCTTATGCTAATATTCCAGCAGGCACTTATACTTTCGAAGTAACAGCATGCAATAATAATGGCGTTTGGAATGAGAAGCCTGCCAGCGTTAGGCTGATCATTTCTCCTCCATGGTGGAAGACCTGGTGGTTTTATACTTTACTGGTGTTGGCAGTATCTGCTGTTATTTATGCTCTTTTTCAATTAAGGTTACAGCAAAAAATGAAAGCCTTTGAATTGCGAAATTCTATCAGCCGTGATCTGCATGACGAAGTGGGGTCTACACTTAGCAGTATTAGTTTTTTAAGCTCCATGGCATTGAATGATGTGGAAGGGAATAACTTAAAAATACACAGAACACTCAGCAGCATAAGTGAGTCGTCACATAAAATGCTTGATGCAATGAATGACATTATCTGGAGCATTCAACCTCAAAATGATACACTCAATAATATTATTGCCCGTATGATAGCATTCGCTTCAGAACTGCTTGAAGCAAGAAAAATATCATTGCATTATAACATAGCAAATAACTTAAAACATTTACATCTTGGTGTTGCTGTAAGGCATGATTTTTTTGTGATCTTTAAAGAAGCCGTTAATAATCTTGCTAAATATTCTGAAGCCGCAGAAGCACACATTAATCTTGAGTTTGTTCAACCCTATATTCTCCTCACTATCATGGATAATGGCAAAGGATTTGACCCAAAAATTGTTCGCAATGGAAACGGTTTAAAAAATATGCAAAAGAGATCTGAAAAAATAGGAGCCAAATACAATTTACATTCTGTTCCCGGAAAAGGCACAACCATTACTTTACAAATAAAACCCATGTGATAGTTTTATTTCTCTCCACATGATTATGTAATTGTTTGAATACCTTAGATTGTTTAGTTTGCCACACCATCTTTTAACACGCTATACCATATGTAGTGCAGTCAATGCAAAAAATTATGCTTTTTTGTAAATAAAATTTTAAATTAGAGGTTAGATGAGTACCCTTTAAGATAATTTATTGCTTAAATGTAAAAGCCGATGCCTCAAAATTTCAATCATGCAATGATCTTAATCCAAATTCCACTAAGCCAATTAAAAAAATTCACCAGATAATCCCGATACTGTAACCATTCACAAACACCATTTTAGAACGCCAAAACATCTGTAAAATGCCCATGAAAGATATTATAGAAATACAGAAGCTGCGTTTAAACCGCGCCAGGGCTGCGGCCATTTTGATCTCCTTAGTGGCTATAGGCGCAGTAATACTTGCGATTTATGCATTAAAGCAGAAAAAGGAAGCAAATATTCAGACCATGTTTGCTCAACAAAAAGCAGCAGAAGCACGACAAGAACGAAATGAGGCTATTGAACAAAGAATAAATGCGGATAGTAGCAGAGAACAGGCATCAAAACAAAGAGAGGCAGCGATTGAAAATCAATTGATGGCCTTTAAGCAAAAGGCAATCGCTGATTCTGAAGCAAGAAAAGCGGAACTAAACAGGCTGGAGGCTTTAAGACAACAACTTTTAGCGCAACAGCAAAAGCAAATAGCGGACGAACAAACAACAATAGCGAAAACCAAGACAGAAGAAGTGATAAAGCAACAGGCCATTGCGGAGAAACAAACAAGCATCGCATTAGAAGAAAAACAAACATCAAGCAAATTAAAGGAATTAACTAATAGCAGAAATTTAGCAAATGAATCAATCTTATTGCTAAATGAAAATCTTCTCGATTCCAGTAAAAATAAAGCTTTGCAAGCTTATCAACTTAACAAGGCTAATGATGGGCCGGCACAAGACAACGATATCTACAATGCTTTAAATATTAATTGGATAAAAAGTATTAATAATAAAAATTACTCCGGTATTCATAAACTACCGGTGCATTGTATCACAGGCATGGCTGATAACAATATAATATTTACTGCTGATGAAAGTGGTATGCTGTATGAATCTAAAATAAATGACAATAGCTTACAAAAAATAGCGTCATACGATACTAAAGAAGAAGTAAGAGCTTTATCTGTTTCGCCTGATGGCGGCAAACTTGTAGCAATAACTGCTTCGGGAAATGGTAATGTTTTTAAGGTTTCATCTTCAGGGATAGTTATGCTAAGCAGCTTTAAATTTTCGGGAACCGGAAAAGCCTTGGCATTTGATGGAAGAGAAAATTTTATTGTTATGAGTAGTCAAGGAATTGGTAAATATAGTGTTGCAAATACCTCCGACGAAACTTTTTTGAATTATGATGGAATCAATGCAGTTACAATTGGCAAAAGTGGTAAACTTTACATCGCATCAGGCAACCAGGTAAAAATTTATAAACAATGGGATGATTTGGCTCATAACACTTCAACGGCTGCACTAAATTTTGATTCAAAAGTTACAAGTATTGCGGTTGATGCTAATGAACAATATGTGGCCGTAGGAACTTATAATGGTTTTATTTGGATAAATGATTTACAAACCAACAATAATATATGGAATAAAGCTTTGCATTTGTCAAGCGTGAACGATTTAAAATTTGCAATAGTAGATAATAATAAAATGCAGCTAGCCTCTGCTGGTGCTGATCAAACTATCAAGCTTATCGATGTAAAAGCAATTCTTCAAAAAAATTACAATGAAGATGTCATTACCTTAAAAGGTCACAACACGTGGATTTATTCATTGTATTATACCCCTGATGGGTTATGGCTATTTTCAGCCGGCGAAGATAACAAGATAATTGCCTGGAAACCGACTATGAACGATCTGTATCAAACCCTTCACAATAATAAATAACTTATGTGTAAGCAGCATTTGATGTTAGGCGGTATGATAATATTGCATGCAATATTCACGTCATCTTTTGCCCAAAATTATTGTGGTGCCACGTCTATTGATTCCGCGGAATATAGGTATTCAATTGGCCGATTTGACGAGTGCATTGAAGGTTTAAACAAGTGCTTGTATGGTAAACACGGTTTTAATTCTGATCAAAAGGTGCAGGCTTATGATTTATTAGCTAAATGTTATTTGGCTATAGATTCAGCTTCTAAGGCAGATGCAGCTATAGAAGAATTGCTTCTGTTAAAAGATAATTTTGAACCGGATGCAACAGATGCTGAAAGATTCAGAAACAGGGTTCTTTCAATGAGATCAAATACGGTGTCTTCGGTATCAAAACGAAACGAGGATATTCGCCTTGCTCCCGCTACTATTGTCACAATTACTAAGGAAGAAATATTGCAACGCGGATACACTGATTTGATTGATATTTTAAAAGATATTCCTGGCTTTGATATTTCTATTTATTATGGCCAGTTATATGCCAACGTATATCAACGGGGACTCAGGAGCAATAACACAGAAAAAACTTTGCTCCTTTTTGATGGCGTGGAAGAAAACGACCTGTGGTCGAACTTTGCAGATATTTCACAACAATACCCGGTAACAAATATAAAAAGAGTGGAAGTGATCTATGGCCCTGCTTCTACTATGTATGGGCCTAACGCTTTCTCCGGAGTAATTAATGTTATAACAAAAGAACCAGGTGAGTATATAAAAGAGAAAAGATCGTTCGGAATGCATGCAAATGCAGGTATTGGTTCTTACAATACGAAATATGTGGACGCGAGTGCTGCGTTTAGAAAAGGTATTTTTTCCTTTAGCGCTACTGGAAGGCTTTATTATTCAGACAGGCCAGACCTTTCCGCGCAGAAAGAATGGGATTTTGATCCTAATGTATACGATGATAGTACTATTTTTTTTCATTATAGATATTTAAATGACATCGATAGTCCGATGCAATATTTGGCTAAATATGGGATGCCAACTGAATCAAACCCCTTATATAGAATAACGCCTAATTCCTTAATTCGTAGAACTGCTTCTGCAGAGGCGTTGGCAATACAGTTGAATAAAGCTCTGTTGGATAAAAGCAACGATACCTTGGGTTTTACAGAATTTATAAATCCTGCGCAATCCTATTATGTGAGTACTAAAATAAATATTGGTGATTTGGGTGTAGGATTTGTTTCATGGTCAAAAAAGGAAGGCATCGGAACAACGTTTACTGATCTTAGTGCATCTGCAAGTGGATCGCGTTGGATTCCCGCCCACAATTATATTTATCTCAATTATAACAAACACATTAATGACAAACTGCTTTTCACAACTTTTTTAAATTACAAAATTCATACAATAAGAAACGGTTCAAAAATTACCTCGATAAAAGGCTATTCACGCTGGGGCGGTTTGGAATTAAAAGACTTATATGATACAGTTCCTACTTCCTGGCTAACTACTTATTATTACGAACAGTCAGAACAGTTCAGGTCAGAGCTTAAGCTATTATATAATCAAAGCAAGTATTTTTATTTGATCAGCGGCATTGAGCTACGTAACAGTCAATTGCAGGGTTATTATTTAACATCAGATTCTTCTTCAGTGCCCGAGGATTATGGAACTCATCCTGATTCTCTTCGCGGCGGCAACCAGTATAATGTAAATGATATTGGTGTTTATACACAGGGCAATTATCGAACAAAAAATGGATTTGGTTTTACAGTAGGCGCCCGGTTAGACTACAATCAAATAAGACATGGAGGCGGCCTGGGATTCAATCTAAGTCCAAGATTTGTGATCGATTATGTAAAAAAAGGATGGGTATTTAAAACAATCATAAGCAAGGGTATTCAAAATCTTTCAAACTATACAAAGTTCGACCAGGTAAATATTGAACCTAACCCTTCACTTAAATCTGAATCTATCTACAATTACGAGATTTCAGCAAGCAATAAAATCTCTAATGCTTTGATGGCAGACATTGATTTTTTTTATTCAAAAGTAAAAAATGTCGTAAATACCTTTCAGGCCTTTCACGTTTTAAAAAATGTAAATATCGGGGAATATGAAATTAAAGGCATTCAAACGAACCTGTATTTCAATTCATTAAATAAAAAATGGCAGGCATTGCTTAACTATACGTATACTGATCCAAAACAAACAAAAGGTATAGACCTAGAATCCGGAAAACTGGTTGATTCAACTCTAAGAATTGCCGATATAGCCTCACACAAAGTAAATGCGGTGGTAAATTTTATTTTCCTCAAAAATTTCAATGTTAACTTCCGCGCAAATTATGTTAGCAGTAAAAAGGCTGGCGACTCTACAAGTGTCAGGTTCAATCTGATTTCAAAATTTGATGACTATATTATCGGAAATGTAGTAATAGGTGCGCAGAACCTAATAAAAGGAACAACTATTCAACTCATTTGTAATAATATTTTTGATAAGATTTATTACAGTCCCGGAATACGTTCAACAGGTGGATCTCGCTATCCAAATAGCATCCTTCAGATGGGAAGAAATTTTTTCTTCAAACTCAATTACGAATTCTAAAAATAACGCAATCAGAAAGCCAATGGTACATTTGCGATTTTTTTCTCATAAAAATATCTACATAATTATGTGGGGAAAAAGTAAAGTCACTTTATTAAATTTGAAAGAAATTTATCGCCTTGCAACAAGTTTATAGAAGTATTAATATATGAAAATAATGACGATATGCGCGAAATTCTTGCGCAATTGATACAAAGAACCAATGGTTTCAAATTCTCGTGTGCATTTTCGGATTGTATGGCTGTAGAAACACAGTGAAAAAGTTACAACCAGATGTATAAAATACAGTTAGCCTCTGCTGGCGCCCATCAAACTAAGCTGATTGATATAAAAGCAATACTTCAAAAAAATTACGATGAAGATATTATTACCTTAAGATTACTATACGTTGATCTATGCGTTCTGCTATACCCTTAATGGCTTACGCTATTTTTGGCTGGCGAAGACAACAAGATAATTGCCTGGAAACCGACGATGAACGATCTGTATCAACCACTTTACAATACTAAATAATATGTGTAAGCAGCCTTTGATGTTAGGCGGTATGATAATATTGCATGCAATATTCACGTCATGTTTTGCGCAAATTTATTGTGGTGCCGCTTCTATTGATTCGGCAGAATATAGATATTCAATTGGCCGATTTGACGAGTGCATTGAAGGTTTAAACAGGTGCCTGCATAGTAAATACGGTTTTAATTCTGATCAAAAGGTGCAGGCTTATGATTTATTAACTAAATGTTATTTGGCTATAGATTCAGTAAGCAAGGCCGATTCAGTTATAGAAGAATTGCTTTTATTGAAAGATAATTTTGAACCAAATCCGAGGGACCCGGATAGATTGAGAAACAGAGTT
>JGI24806J26614_1000467_pt1 | contig 12448 bp, 14 predicted proteins | sample Kansoi200umMDA_FD_26614 | JGI IMG/M metagenome (IMG submission 26614)
CTAATCGTGAAGACTTAGACGGAAGATTTGTTGACACCTCTCGCGAAGGATTTCGTTTAGCCATGGACATCAGTGCGTACTCTCTCATTCCACTTTGCAAGTTGGCAGAGCCGTTAATGACCGAGGGAGGTTCTGTTCTGACGATGAGTTACTATGGTGCTTTAAAGGTCGTACCTAATTACAACGTTATGGGAGTGGCAAAGGCCGCGCTCGAAGCCACAGTTAGATATCTTTCCTACGATATGGGCCCAAAAAAGATTTGCGTAAACGCCATCAGTGCCGGACCGGTAAAAACTTTGGCCGCCGCGGGAATTAGAGATTTTCGATCAATGCTTTCTTCTGCGGCAGAAAAAACGCCACTGCGCGAGAATATTTCGGCTGAGGATGTGGGTCAGTTAGCCGCTTTTCTTTGTGGACCCGGCGGACGACATATTACCGGTTCAACGATATACGTTGATAGCGGTGCCCACATAATGTCTTAAGCCGATCCAACCACCGCTTCGATTTCTTTAATATCTTTTGGCACATCTGCCGTCATTACTTCACAACCGGTGTCGGTGACGATGATATCATCTTCGATACGAATACCGATGCCGCGCATATTCGAAGGAACTGAGCTGTCGTCCATTGGAAAATAGAGTCCTGGCTCAACCGTAAAGGACATTCCCGACTCAATTCGTCGCGATTCACCTTTTATTTTGTAAAGGCCTGCATCGTGAACTTCCATTCCCAACCAATGAGAAACTCCATGGGGATAATATTTTCTGAAAGTGTTCTGCTCGATATTTTGCTGAACATTTCCTTTCAGCACCCCGAGTTCAAGTAATGCTTCAGTGAGCATTTCGATGGTCGTATCTTGCAAAGCTTTGAAGACAATTCCTGGCTTTATGAACGATATGATTTCTTTTTGCACTTTAAGGATTTTTTCATAGACGGCTTTTTGACCCTCAGAGAACTTTCCATTTACCGGATAAGTGCGAGTAATATCACCGGTAAAATAATTATATTCTCCTCCAGCATCAATTAAAACCAATTCGCCATTTTTGATCTCTTGGTCGTTAAACACGTAGTGAAGGGTACAAGCGTTTGCTCCCCCGGCCACTATCGTATTGTATCCGAGGCGAGCCGCGCCTAATCTCATGAAGTTATATTCAACAATGGCTTGGAGATCGCGCTCATTCATTCCGGGCTTTGTCTCTTTCATTGTTTGTAAATGTGCTTCGGCCGATATTTTACACGCACGCCTCGCCCAAGCTTTTTCGGTTTCGCTCTTTTTGATTCTCATTTCGCCAAGTAATTCCGTGCTGTCATGTATTGGTAAAATGCCCAAACCACTTCGACCCTGATTTAAACGAACGGTTTCGATGGAAGTTCGAAACTTGCCATCAAATTCATGATTTTGAAAAAGGCGATAATAAACGTTCTCGACTTCGGAAAGAAGCTTTGGAAGTACGCTTTCAAGTTCTTCAATGGGGTAGGTCTTGTCACAGCCAAAAGTTGCTAGAGTTCCTTCGGGGCCATAACGAAAACCTTCCCACGTTTCTCGCAACGGATCTTTACGCCTTACAAAAAGGGTATATTCAGGCTGACAGCCGGGTCGAAATACCATGACTGATTCGGGTTCTTCAAAACCCGTAAGGTAAAAGAAATTGGTGTCTTGTCGGTAAGGATAATGAACGTCATTGTTTCGAATCATTTCAGGATGGGAAGCTACGATGAGTGCGGAATTGGGAATTTTTGAGGCCAGAGTTTTCCGGCGCTCTTTAAAAATAGACATGTCGATTGAGGGCTTTCTCATTTTTAGTCCTTTATTTTGATTCATCTATTTTGATTCATCTATTTTATTTCATAGAAAATAATTTGTTAAAGTCCGTACTGCTCCGCCATTTTTTTTGCTGCCGCCGAGCCAAATTCCTGACCAAAGACCACAAACGACTGTCTGGCATCGAAGTCAAGAATATCATAATTTCTTGTATGTACTCCTACGATCCAGTCAATTCCCGCCTGAGCGGTATTGAGTTGATTCACCCCATCCCACCAGATGATTTCGGCCTCGTCTTGATTTTTTACTCGCGCTTCTTTTAAAACACTTCCTCGCGCCAAAACATTTACTAGGACAATAATCTCCGCGCCTTTTTCTCTCAACCGTTTGGCGGCTTCTGGTACGTCAAAAGCGGCAGCGACCCAACCATTGTTGGAATTGTAAAGCGGTGGAAAACTCATACACTTTTCGATGGCAGGACGAAACTGACCTGCATCCCACCAAGCTGTCTTTCCATTTTTAAGCAAAAGACTTGGACAAATAAAATTTATAGCTCCGCCTTCAATCTTACTTTGCTGGAAAGTATTGTCTAAATATTTTGAGAGGCCTTTAATGTTATCTGCTTGAAAGTTGGAACTAAAATTTCCATCCTGAGGAAGATCACTTTTTTTAAGTTTTGAAAGCTGCCACTCCAAATCATTCGCGCGGCCCTTCATCGAATAAATTCCGCCAATCAGCGCGCCCCACTCGAGGCCTGCAATTGCATGGATTTTAATTCCCACTTTTTCAAATTCTCGTAAGACCCCGAGATGGGCAAAAGTTTTAAAAGCGCCCGGGCCAAGTATCAGTCCAATCTTAGGCATTTCAACCGATTTTAAGGCGGGTTTAGCGGGGGGAACTGCTTTTTCAGTAGTCGGTTTACCTTCCGGCGGCTGTCCTTGCCGTGGCGGTGTTTGACAGGACAAAAAAATCACTGGAATGATCAAACTCAGAATTTTTGCATACATTTTATGACTGGACATGATTATTTCTCCTTAGGAATAGCGTAGCAAAAAAACTCCGTATTGCCATCGCCACCCTTTATATCTGATTCAAAATAGTGAGTGACAGTCAAACCGTTGTCAGNAAAAGAAAGCCTCATTTGCTTTTCCAATGTTAAATAAAGATTCTCGTCTTTTACCACGCCTTTTTTGTTGAGAGCGGAGCGTCCCAATTCAAATTGAGGTTTTATAAGGACCAGGCAGCTTCCTTTTGAATCTAACAGTTTACTGAACTGCGGTAAAATAAGTGTCACTGAGATGAAAGACACGTCCATAACAATAAAATCAAATAGGTTTTGAAAAATTTCCGGAAGCAAAACTCGGGCATTCACACCGTCGTAAAATTTGAGACGGGGTTCGTTTTTTAGTAACTCTGAAAGCTGATTGGTTCCTACATCAACCCCGACCACATTTTTGGCATTGTTCTCAAGTAACACTTGCGAAAATCCACCAGTGGAAATTCCAATATCAAGACAACTTTTGTCTTCTACCGATAGATTTATTTTTTTGAGTGCACGAAGAAGCTTCACAGCCCCTCGAGAAANAAATCTTGCTTCTGCTGCCACTTTAAGCTCGGTAAGTTGTTCTAACTCGAAAGTTTGAGACGGATCTTCGAGTGTATTTCCTTCGAGACTAACACAACCGTCTTTGATAAGTCGCTGTGAGTGCGACCGACTTCGAGCATGGCCCTGCTCCAGTATCCACTGATCAAGTCTCTTTTTCATGACTCCGTTTTAAAATTTTCAGTCACTGCTAAGCCGGATGGTTCAACTTTTAAAAGTTTAACTACTTTTTGTTCCGCTTCCGTCAATTGAGATTGGCACTCTCGAGAAAGCCGAATTCCTTCTTCGAACATTTCTAAGGATTTATCGAGCGCGATATCTCCTTCTTCCATTTTGTGCACGATCTCTTCGAGCCTTTTTAGTTTCTTTTCAAAATCCATAAAATTACCTTTCTAAAATCTGGTTTACGACGGCTTTCAATTTGCCAGAGGCGAGCTGAATACCGACCTCGTCACCAGCTTTTACTTCACTTGCTTTTTTAACGATTTTCCCATCAATTGTGACTATTGAATAACCTCGTTCGACCACAGCCAGAGGATTGAAACTTCCCAATAAGCCCATCAATTTTGACAAATACTGTTGATCTTCTTTTAGTTTTAACAGCGTTCCGTCTTCTAACCGGCCACCTAGTAAATCGAGATCTTGCTTTCGAGATTCCAGCCCTTGATCCATTAGTCGTTCGAGCCGACTGATTAATTCTAAACATCTAACATTGGCGTCGGTGATACGTTTTTTTGGATCTACAATATGTCGAGCTAGCCGAGTGACTTGTAATTTCCAATTTACGAGCCGGCTTCGAATAATATTTAAAAGAGATCTCTCATATTTTGAAACTTGGGCGCAAAGTTGTAACGCATTTTCTACGACGAGTTCGGCCGCGGCAGAAGGAGTGGGTGCTCGCAAATCGGCAACGAAATCCGCAATTGTAAAATCAATTTCATGTCCAACGGCTGAGATCACTGGGATTTCAGAAGTATATATGGCTCTTGCTACGACTTCTTCATTGAAGGCCCAAAGGTCTTCAATGGAACCGCCACCTCGGCCTACAATCATTACATCAAAAGCAGGTTTGATGAGATTAGCCAATCGAATGGCTTTCGCAATTTCGGAAGCTGAGCCGGCCCCTTGGACCGGAGTGGGAATAAGTACGACTTCGAGCCCTTTAAATCTTCGAGTGATGACATTAATCATATCCCGAATCGCAGCACCCGTAGGGGAGGTGACGATGGCAATTCTTGTCGGAAATCTTGGCAGAGGCCTTTTTCGCTCTAAAGCGAAAAGTCCTTCGGCCGCCAATTTATTTTTTAATTTTTCAAAGGCTTTTTGTAGTTCTCCCAAACCGACTGGTTCGATGAGCTCACACATCAATTGATACGTTCCTCGAGGCTCATAGACGGTAATGCGACCGCGAACAATAACTTCCATTCCATCTTCAGGATTAATTTTCAGTTTCTGATTAGCTGCTTTAAACATTACCGCAGAAATTTGAGACTTTTCATCTTTGAGATTGAAATACCAATGTCCTGAATAGTGAGGCTTAAAATTAGAAATTTCGCCCTTTACCCAAACGATAGGAAATTTTGATTCTAACGACGACTTAATTAAACGACTAAGATCGTTGACGGAATAGACAACTGGTTCTTCAGCAACTTTTTTAGGAATAACCGGCTTGGGCGGTTGAGGCGTAGAAACTGTTTTGTTTACCGATTGAGCGTACGGCTTACTAATGGCATCTTTTGCAACGGGGGTTTCATCCTCGGAATTGTTCTCTGAATTTGTTGATAGGGTAAAACCCAATTGGCCCGGTATCTCAGACATGCTGACCACTCCTAAAAGGCGACCTCTAAATATTGTCGCGTGCGCTTATAAGGCACTAGGAGCCGAGACTATCAGCATTGGAACTAGCTAAACAAGAGGTTTTGAAGCGACCATGCGCTCCCAATAATAAGACAAAACAATCCTAAAATTCGATTGCCCTTTAACCGCTGAATCATCTGTTCCGGAATTCGTCCGGCAGCCAAATTTACCAAGCCGGATTGGAACAGCACCGTAATGATCAAGCCATAAGCGGTCACAATAAAGGGAAAGAAATAATCAAGTTCTTTTACACTCATTTTTTATCCTTCGGAATGTCTCATCTCAAAATGAACTAGATCAAAGTGTAAAACCTGTCAAATTCACTCTTGACACGGGTTTTGTAGACCAGTCCGATTGACCCGCGCCTTCAATCTTTGGTATTCTATAGTCTGAAAGGTTTCTGTGGAGCGCGAGCTGATCATAGAAGTTTTCAACCCGACAAGCATTAATACGGGGGCTGTCCCTAGCGATGGTGAGCAAGCTCAGCAAGTAACGAAAGCTTAACGGCTCGAGTTCAGTACTGAGAAGCCTAAAGTTGCAATATGGCCACCCACCTAACCGCTGGGGTTGAAACTCAAATTGATCGACGGCTTTTACGGTGCCTTTTTTTTTGCCTTTTTTCTCCCCTCAGTCATCCGTTATCGGCGCTCCTGGCTAGTGAGTATGGCCAAGTAGTTACCATTAGAGAAAAGTTGATAGGATATTACTGTAGACAAATGTCTACCTTCGTTAATCGCACCTTTGTGTACTAGAACATTGCGACAACTCCCCATTAACTTTAGAGGGTCATTAATGTTTAAAACTTTTTTTGTAAGCTTTTTTGCTTTTTTTTGCTTTTCTCCAATGGCCAAAGCTCAAGAAGCTGAGTGGATGTCAGAAAAAAAAGTCAGACATCTTATTGAAGAATATGCGAGAAATCCTGAATTCTCCGTTCAGAAAAACGATCAAGGCGATGTTTCAATTAAAAGACGTACTCCCCTATCTGTCTCGGAAGTAGCGGATCCCGATGAAGAACGAAAAGACTCAAACTGGCAGCGAATGTTTAGTTTAGGTTTTGAATTTGGAACCGCCTTCGTGTTCGGGAAAACTGCCGAGCAGGGACGCGCGAACAGTGGAGAAGATTTTCGACAGTACGATTTAACTCTCGGAGTTTCTGCCTCGGTTCGTCCGACTTCTCTTGCAATGAAAAGGTTTAGCTTTGGTGCAACGACCGCCATCAGGGGTGGACAAATCGGACCGGAACATCGAAAAGAGACCGTGGGCACTGACTCTGCTGGCTTCACTCCTTTGAACTATGGAATGCAAAGATATACGACTTACTTTGCTGATTGGGATGCTATTCTCATTCCGTCAAATGACGCTCGCTACGCTTTTACAGTGGGATTTTATTATGGCAAAGCAAGCGACGATAACGACGGCGAGAATGACGGAAAGAAAATATATAGCGATTTCGGTCCCCAATTTAAACTGCGGGGAGCTATGGGGCACGGTACAACGCCCTATTTAGTTCTTAAATTTAGTAACCGGCGCGGACACACGGCTGCTGCTGGAATCAATATTGAATTCGGGCCGAGAGTTACCGCGAAAAAGAAAGTCGAAAAGTAATTCGACTTTTTGCCAGCCTTACGGCGCCGGCGGTGGACCGGGCTGGAACTCGGCAATTTTTTTGTAAAGAGTCTTACGATCAATATCCAAAATTCTTGCGGCTCGTTCTTTGACTCCGTCCACACGGTCTAAAACAAATTTTACATATTTTAGAGTAACGGCCGCTAGAGTCGGCAACTCTTTTTCATTAATTTCGATTGCAAAAAAGTCCTTGTTCGCTCCCTCGCGCGAAGGCTGAAAAACCGGGGCGACATCGTCCGAAAAACTTTCGATGTCTGGTAAGTCCTCGGGCTCAATCAAATCAGTTCGACAAAGGACGACGGCCCGCTCAACCGCGTTTTCGAGTTCCCGCACATTTCCGCGCCAAGGGTGAGTGAGAAGAAAGTCCGCGGCCGCTCTCGAAAAACCTTTCACGCCCGAATTATTCAGGGCTGCGTATTTTTTCAAGAAATATTCGGAGAGAGGGAGAATATCTTCTCTTCGTTCTCTTAAAGCTGGGATTTTAACCGAGATTACATTTAACCTGAAAAACAGATCTTCTCGAAACTGTCCCTCGACGACTTCTTTTCGCAAGTCTTTATGGGTGGCCGAAAGAATTCGCACGTCGACTGGTCTAAAAACATTTTCTCCGATTCGTTTGATCTTACGTTCTTGCAGGACTCTTAAGAGTTTAGCTTGGAGAGGGATGCTAAGATCGCCAATTTCGTCCAAAAATAAGGTTCCGCCGTTGGCTTCTTCAAACAGTCCGATTTTTTTGTCAATTGCTCCTGTGAACGCTCCCTTGGTAAAGCCAAACAGTTCGCTTTCTAACAAAGTTTCAGGAATTGCTGAACAGTTGACCGCAATAAAGGGACCGTTATTGCGGGTCGAATGCCGATGGATGGACCGTGCAGTTATTTCCTTACCTGTACCACTCTCGCCAAGAATGAGAACGTTGGCATTACTTTTTGCCACCCGTTTCACCAGGTCGACTAACGTTTCCATCTGCGGAGAACGGTAGATCAAATTTTCTTCCCCGTCCTTAGCAGTCCGAGCAGTTTCTTTTAAGGCTCGGTTTTCCGCCTTCAAATCCCGTAACTGTAGGGCGCGTTCGAGTGCCACGTTAAGGTAGGTAAAATTTAGCGGTTTGGTAATAAAGTCGTAAGCCCCTGCTTTAATCGCAGAAACGGCGAGCTCTACCGAACTATGCGCAGTCATTAGGATAATCGGTAAATCAGGGGCCAGCGGTTTCACCTCATTTACAAATTGGAGACCGTCAAAATTTGGCATTTTGAGGTCACATAAAACCACTCCAATTTGCGAGGCGAAGTCTTTGTCCGTCCGTATTTTCGAGAGGGGAATAAGAGCGTTGTCATAGGAGAGAACTTTGTATCCTCGAGCTCGATAGTAGTCGCGAACAAGCTCTAAAAGATCTTGGTCGTCGTCCACTACGAGAATCGTGCTTCCGTTTTTTGCTTGTGCCATAATGTTGCGATTTTAGTGAAAAAATCCATAAAGTCTCCCTTAACTCCCTACTCTTTACTAATCTCCACTCTTCAAAAAAAGTGTAGTGCCGGAGTGAAGGTAGCCCTCAGGGCATACCTTCACGGGAGGGGAGAAGAGGGGGAACTTAGAGAATCTTTGTTCCGTCAACTTCCTGAGGGCAAAACCCATTACTTCAACCAACGTGCCAAGTGACTTCGCACCTGAAACTTAGAATTTTAAATATTTAGAGGAGAATTTACCGTTAGGTGGGTAGTGCTATGACGCTGTTTTCCCTAAGTTTAAGAGTTTTACAGCCTGTCGCGGTGGCATTTCGCTTGCTCATTTAACCTTTGTTTTGAGTTTCAAATTTTAAGTGCAAAGCGCCTAACCATTTTTGGAGGATTTATGACTATCGAACCGACTGGAAAATTTAAAGATGAAGAGAACGAAACGGAAAAAATTGTCGATCCGCCGGAACCAGTAGAAAAAAAAATCGAAGATCCTCGAGATGAAGATATTGAAGATTTTGAAGAGGTTCAAAAAAGTTACCGAGCAATAACCAGAAAAATTAAGAATGATAAAAATGAGAACAGGGAACTGTAGTTGTAGGGGCGAGGGACTAATTTGTCGCGACTCGTATCGCGGCATGAAAGCATGAAAGCGGACAAAAATGAAAACGAAAAAATTTGCAGCGATGTTGATAACAATTTTTAGTCTAAACGGTATGGCCCAGGACGGCGTTGGTCCATACGTAGAACCAACTTTATTTTATGAAACCGGGACAAGCCAATTTTCAAGTGACAGCGGAATAATAAATTTTGACGGAAAACTTGAGGGCTTTGGAGTCGGAGTGAAAGGTGGCCTTCACGTTTGGGAAATTGGCTTTGCGGGTCTCGACTTTATGTACTCGCAACCTAAATTTACAGAATCACAGGGTCGGTTTTCTTCGAACACTAAATCTTGGTTACTTGGTGTTTTAGCTGGAGCACAAATGCCCGTAGCAGGACTACGCGTTTGGGCAGGTTATTCACCGCTTGGAAATATGGATCAAGACAGGGATCGCGGACTCCAAATGAAATTCAGCAACCCAAGTATTTTTAAGTTGGGTGCCGGCATTCATGTGTCAATGGTTAGTATAAACCTTGAGTATTTATGGGGTTCTTATGGGAAATCCGATATTACTAATGACAACTCCACTTATGCGACATTTGCTAATGCTTCGGCAAAGAGAAATACCTTTTTGTTAGGAGTTTCCTTTCCTATAAACTTGTGACGTCACTTTTGAAAATAGAGGTGTAAAAATGTTTTACTTACCGGCTTTAAGTTTTAACTCAGATGAATTGCAGGGTTTTCTCTCTACAGAGACTTTGCATTTTCATTACCAAAAGCATCATGCCGGCTATGTTCAAAAGACCAATGAATTGTTGGAAGAAGATCAATTTAAGAATCTGCGAGAGAAATCACTGGAAGAGATTTGCCGAGTGGCTGAAAATCCTCTCGCGGATCAAGCGAGACAAGCATGGAACCACACTTTCTATTGGGACTCTTTAAGTGTCGGTAAGAACGAAATGCCAACGACCAAAGTGCTTCGTGACCTAATCGAAACCAGTTTTGGCGGCTTTGATGAATTTGAAAATCAATTTAAAAAAGAGGCGATAGAAATATTTGGTTCTGGTTGGCTTTGGCTGGTGCAACGTACGTCGGATGGAAAACTTGGGCTTGTGAAGGCGCAGGGTTCTGATCAGCCTTTTTGGGGAAATGCTAAACCCATTTTGGTTTGTGATGTATGGGAGCACGCTTACTACCTAGATTATCGTAACGAGCGGAAAGAATATGTTGATAGTTTTTGGAAACATCTAAATTGGAATTTTGCTGAGATGAATGTTAACGCCTTAGAAATTTATTCTGCGACTAAAAAAATGTCAGACCCGTTAGTGAAAGAAAGTGTTGCATGGACGACCCAGGAATTTCCAGAGAAGCGCTTGAAAAGTATTTAAATAGGCGTGTCGAGGAGCTTAGAGATATGAAGCGCTTTTTGGAGCAAGAGAGATTCGACGATATTGCTATGTTGTCACACAAAATTAAGGGCAGTGCTCTTACTTTTGGTTTAGGTCAAGTGGGCACTCTTGCAGAAAAGTTAGAAGAAAATGCGGAAAAGTTCGCGCATAGGGAAGTATCCGAGTTGCTAGGTGATATGGAACGCGAGGTTCACGGTGCACTTCAAAAACTGAACTGATTAACTGTTTGGAGGTTAGTATGTTTTATTGGGCAGCGATCTTTTTAATAATTGCTCTTGTTGCCGGAATTTTTGGACTCGGCGGAATGCAGGGTGTGTCGGGCGAAATAGCTTGGGTGCTTTTCGTTGTCGGTATTATCTTTGCGATTATCAGCTTTTTGTTGGGTCGAAATAAAGGATTACACAATCCGTAGGTTGTTCCCGCAGAAGAAATTCACGCAACTTGCCAATGAATTTTCTTGGCGGACGACAAAATCGGGATGGGTCGAACACCTGTCCCGATTTTTGTTTTAGAGATAGGAAGAAAACCAATTGCGCCCCTTCGCCTCCATGTAATCCCACACTTCGCTCATGTTTTTTGCGCTTCAACCGATATGTTCCGTAGTTGGTACGGTTCATATCGCCTCCTTTCTTGGAGGACTTATTTTTTGGGGCGCAATTAGCGCCCTTTGTTTTGCAAAGTCCGATTACATTTTAAAATCGACTGGTTCGTCCCTGGGATGAAACTGATCCGTCGAGAGGACTGACGCATCTGTCATTCGGGCCTAAGGTCTAGGCCACTACATAATAGAGAGAAAATTGTCGATAGAGACTCTGTACGGTGCACGGCGATTGCAGTTTTAAGGTAAGTGACTTACCGGGGGCAATATTGAAGTTCTCAGCGTTTAAACTTTTGACGGTTGTTGGATTATTAGTTTTGCCTGCGGTTGGGTTTGCACAGATTTTTGATAACAATTGTAATCACTTTTCAGTTCCACCGTGCACCAATTGTGTAAATGACGATGGAACCCCTAGCGCGAATGCCAAAAGAATATGTGAATCACGGCGAGGTAGTCAGCGGCTTGTAAATCCATTTGGAACACCGCCTGCGTCGGCAGCTCGGCCAACCACTCAAGCCGCTCCAACGGCGGCGCCTCCCCCAGCAGCACGGCCGGCAGCTCCGGCTGCAAATATCCCAGCTATTCCGGCTGTCACCCCTTATGCTCCAGTTGGAAGTCCGACTGTCACAGGAGAAGCGGAGGCTGAGGAAACGCCTACTCGCAGAACTACGACGACGGGTGGCTCTAAAGAAGCTCCAACTCGTGGCGCCTTAATGTGGGAGCAACTTTGTGGCACGGCTGCATTACGAAAGACGAATGAAAGTGAATGCGCGCAAATGGTGAGAGCTGAAACTGGCGGAACTGCGAATAGTCCTGAAGCCTTGTGCAAAGAACGATTTAAAGATTACGACGAACAGTTTGAAAAACTCGCGCTTGGTTGTCCCAATATGGATTCCTCTTGTCGATCTCGTCTTACCAAGTGCGCGGAAAAACTTGATGAAGTGAGTGCTATTAGTGGAAACCCAAATGAAGTTTTTCAAAAATACAGTCAGGCTTATGCAAGTATCAGAAGCTCAGATCCTATGTGTGCCGCTGCGCTCGGAGCACGAGATCAAAAGATGATTAACACGCAACGCGAGGACGCCCAAAAGGAGCTCGATAAACTGGAAGAAAAATTAGAAAAATTAAACACGAACTCGATAAAGGAAAAAGAAGAGGCGCAGGCAAAGGAAGAGGCACTCCGTAAGGAAACGCTTGATAAAATTGATGTTGAACTCGAAATTGCTGCGACCAATGTGGAAATCATGTTTCGTGAAACGGACAAATTGTATAAAGAATTCACCAGAACAGCAAAAGAACTAAATAAGAAATTAAATGAAATGCGAGGCGAATTAAGAAAAGCCGACGACATCGTTCCAAAAACAGTAGACATGGAATACGAAGGCAAAGTTGCTAAAGTGGAAACCGATTGTAAGAAGATAGGAACTGCGGACGCTGAAAAAAGACGTCTTGAAAGAGAATTTAAAAAAACAAATTCCACTTATCAAGTAAAAAGCATTGCTGCGCTTGGAGACACTCAGTCGCAAGGAGACGCCAAAAAA
>JGI24806J26614_1000468_pt1 | contig 12437 bp, 11 predicted proteins | sample Kansoi200umMDA_FD_26614 | JGI IMG/M metagenome (IMG submission 26614)
GATCGTCGTGAAGATCGTTGGGATCGCAGACATTAGTCCTTACCTTTTCCTATAAAGAAGAACCCCGAATTAAGCGGGGTTTTTTTATTGCAGAATTCAATTGTTATTGCACACGTGTGCGACCCTTCCACTCGGCAAGCTCAGTGTCAGGGTAAACTGTGACGCTGTTGTTGAATAGCGAACAAAAGATGAAAGGAGCGTCGCAAGGAACGATGAATAGAATTACAAAAGTTGGCTACATAAATATCATCAACAATTTTTGATCACAAACCCAACAAGTAAGCGAACATCAATGGCACTACGATCGTTGCATCACTTTCAACAATAAATTTTGGAGTATCGATCCCTAATTTACCCCAGGTGATCTTTTCATTGGGCACTGCGCCTGAATAAGAGCCGAACGAAGTTGTGGAGTCACTTACCTGGCAGAAATAACTCCAGAAAGGTACATCGTGCCATTCAAGATCCTGGTACATCATCGGCACTACACAAATTGGAAAATCACCGGCGATGCCGCCACCGATCTGGAAGAATCCAACACCTTTACCACCACTGTTATGCCGGTACCAATCTGCTAACCACACCATGTATTCAATTCCACTTTTCATTGTAGTGGCCTTCATCTGATTTTTTATAACATACGAAGCAAAAATATTTCCCATTGTACTGTCTTCCCATCCACCAACGACGATCGGGAGGTTTTTTTCTGCCGCTGCCATCATCCAGCTATCCTTTAGATGAATTTCATAATGTTCTTTCAGAACCCCACTGAGTAACATCTTATACATAAACTCATGTGGAAAATATCTTTCGCCTTTATCATTGGCATCTTTCCACAGTTTATGAATGTGTTGCTGAATGCGACGGAAAGCTTCTTCTTCAGGGATGCAGGTATCAGTAACACGGTTATAATGATTTTCCAGGAGATCCCATTCGTCCTGTGGTGTCAAGTCGCGATAATTGGGGACCCTTTTGTAATGACTATGTGCTACAAGATTCATGATGTCTTCTTCCAAATTGGCGCCAGTGCATGAAATAATATGTATTTTATCCTGTCTTATCATTTCTGCCAGGGAAATTCCAAGCTCGGCCGTACTCATAGCGCCGGCAAGTGTTACCATCATTTTGCCACCTTCCAATAAATGTTGTTCATAGCCTTTTGCTGCATCAACCAACGCAGCCGCATTAAAATGGCGATAATGATGTTGAATAAATTGTGAAACGGGACCTTTACTCATGTTGTGATTTTTGTGCCTTCAGACCCCGACCCGGTCGGGGGACATTGCGGTGAGGTCGCAAAAATAAATTTTTTAGAGAAACAGTTTAAAAATAAAAACCCCGACTGAGAGGCCGGGGGCACACCACATGCTCATAAAAGAACTGACTTTATTTAATTTTTTTCATGACCGTTATATTACCTGATGGAATTGCTTTTAATAAAAACGTCTTATTTTTCTTGTCTGCTCTTATTTGATAATAAGTTTCATCGTCACGTGTAATTTCCGTTATACCACAAAGCGCTGCACCCGCATAATCTTTTTCCAATGACCTGATAACTGAGATCGGCAATTGGTTATAAAGGATATTCCTTGCTGTAGTTACCAATTCCGCATCCGAATTATACAATGCTACAACTCCCTGGTCATTGACTAAAAAATTTGCCTGGGCCAGGTCTCCTTTCACCTCCCACTTCACATTTTTTGCAAAGGAGAATTCTTTTTGAAATGCGGATAAAATTTTAGGATCTACATCGGCTCTTGCTGCCGCCATGGAAACTGTTATGCCAATGGCTAAAACTGCCAACAACGTCACAAATGTTTTTTTCATGATCAAAGGTTTAATGGTTTACGGTTTTTTTGAATGTCTTGGAAGGATAAGTGTTGTGAGTGACGTATAACAAATGTAGTATGATGTTTCACTGATATCAATTGAATTGTGACTAGTGGATGGATGTGTTAAAGAGATTAACGAATAAAGCTGTTTGCAGAAATAATGATAATATAACATAGTATTTATCGTTACTAAAATAAGAAGCCCCGACTATGTGAAGGGGCTCTTAATTTACCACACACCAAAACTAACTTGCTTGTCAGATCTTCTTTTTCTTACTATATGTACTCCAGCTTCCACCATTACTTGAATGCATCATGAGTTTTGTATCTGCCGTTTCAAGTGTTACATAATAATGAAGGCCTTCGCTATTGCTTACTTCAAACAGGTCGCTGATCCAGTATTTGCTGTAATCATTTTTCAGGTCGCTGAAAAGAGTGATCGGTAATTGAAGAGAGCTTATATACCGTGCAATGCTTACTAATTCGCCATCCAGGTTATAATAAGCAAACACTCTTTGTTCATTCATGGTAAATGCCGCCCTGTAATAATTATCACCGGCCTGCCATTCTACATTTTGTGCATTGGAAAATTCTGTTTTAAATGATTCCAGCACACGGGGAGAAACTTTTACTTCGTTTGCAAATGCACTGCTAACTCCCATTGTTACTAAAAGACCGCATACGAACAATATCTTTTTCATGTCTCAAAAGTTTATTGGTTTTAGATGAATTTTTACTTGTTAATCGTTTTGTATCAGTTTGACGATTCAAAGATAGATTTCGTTACACCCGGTGACAAGCCAATTGTGATTGATGGACACGATTGTTAATGCAAGTGAAAGAAACTAACCGAATGTGAACCCGTATCCGTTAATAATACCGTCAAACTATTTAATAGCCCATTCATCATGAAGACAAGTATTATTTTGAAATGTGAAAGTTTTTATAACAAAGGGACGAAGAGAGATCGGATCGGGTTAAACGTGTAACAAGTGGCATTTCTCTTTCGTATTATCTTTAGCCTATGAATTACCTGGCGCATGCATATCTTTCTTTTAACAGGCCGGGCATATTAGTTGGGAATATGATCAGTGATTTTGTAAAAGGCAAAAAAAAATATGAGTACCCGGAAGCGATACAACGGGGTATTGCGCTTCATCGTGAGATTGACCGGTTTACTGATACACATGGTGCGACAAGAAAAGCAAAAGAGATCTTCCGGCCTGCTTACAGGCTTTATGCCGGCGCATTGATGGATGTAGTGTATGATCATTTTCTTGCATTGGATGAAAATGAATTTACCGGTGAAGATCTGAAAATATTTACAATTAATACTTATGCATTGCTTGATCAGTTTACAGTTCATTTTCCGGAAAAATTCAGTATGATGTATCCATATATGAAAGCACATAACTGGCTTTATAATTACAGGTACCGGCAGGGAATAGCAAAGAGTCTGGGTGGCGTGGTGCGCAGGGCAAAATACCTTGAAGAAAGTGATACTGCTTTTTTTCTGTTCAATGAGCATTATGATACCCTTAAAGGCCTGTACCGTTTATTTTTTCCGGAGCTTAAGTCAATGGCGGTAAACTTTCTAAAACAATTTGACAATTAGCCCCGCCTGACCGCAAATAACAAATAAAATCAGTCGGGCAGGGAACGAATCCGGCTATAAATTCGTCATAGACCATGAAACTGTTATTTTTGTCATTTTAAACCTCATTTATGCGCAAAACTTCCGTCCTTTTTTGTTTACTTATTTCTTTTTTATTTTCTTTTTCACAATCATCAAAACTGCCTGAGGTTGATAAATCACCATTGGATGTAAGCTATTATCCCAATAATTACCCGATCCTCAAAATTCAGAATAAGGCAACTGAACCATTGGTGGCAAGAGTTTTTTATAGCCGTCCGCAAAAACAAGGCAGAAAGATTTTTGGTGAGTTGGTGGAGTATGGCAAAGTATGGAGGCTTGGCGCAAATGAAGCCACCGAAATAGAATTTTACAAAGATGTAAAGATCGGGGGGAAAAAAGTTTCAAAGGGACGTTATACCCTGTATGCGCTGGTTAATGAAGATGTATGGACAATGATCATTAACAAAGACACCGATACATGGGGTGCATTTAAATATGATTCTAAAAAAGATCTGCTGAGAATAGATGTGCCGGTACAAAAAACGGATGAAGTAGTTGAAACCATGTCCATGATGTTTGAAAAATCTGCTACAGGGATGTCCCTGATCATTGCATGGGAACAAGTAAAAGTTACGGTGCCAATCACTTTATAAAAGAGTTATGAAAAAAATCTTACTAACAATACTTGTTCCGGTTATATTTTTTAGCTGCAATGAGCCTTCCAAAAATCCTGCTGCTAATGACACGCCGACGAAAGCCGCTTCACCTATAAAAGTGCTTCCCCCGGTTACGCATTATACTGTTCCCGATCGTTCACCAATGGATATGGTTTATTTTCCGAATGATTATCCACTATTAAAAATGGCAGGCAAAACTTCTGTGCCGCCGCTGATGAGAATTATTTATAGTCGTCCGCAAAAACAAGCAAGACAAATTTTCGGCGGGCTGGTAAAATATGATACACCGTGGCGACTCGGTGCCAATGAAGCAACTGAAATAGAATTTTTTTCCACCGCAACAATCCAGGGCAAGACGATCAATCCCGGTCGTTATATTTTATACTGCGTTCCGCAGGAAACCAAATGGACCCTTGTTCTCAATTCCAATTTGTATAGTTGGGGGCTTGAGCAAAACCGCCAAAAGGACCTGATGCAGTTTGAAGTGCCCGTTGAAAAAAATAACCTGGTAATAGAATACTTTACTATTGCATGCGAAAAAAAATCAGACAGGGTCACCGATATACTTTTTCTTTGGGATGATGTAAAAACCAAGCTGCCGGTAAGTTTTTAAAAAATTAAATCTTCTCACAGATTCCACAGATTTACACAGAATTTTTTATCCGTGAACATCCGTGAGCCATTCGCTATTCAGCTTTTTATTTACTTACTTTACACTTATGTGCGGAATAGCTGGTATAATATCCAATAATAATTCTCTTATAACTGCAGACCGTATAAAAAAAATGACGGGTGCATTAGCTCACCGCGGCCCGGATGCTGAAGGACATTGGATGAATTCCACTACCGCATTGGGCAATAGGAGGCTTTCAATTATTGATCTCAGCAATGCCGGCAATCAGCCGATGCATTATCTCCAGCGATATACCATCATTCACAACGGTGAAATCTATAATTACATCGAACTAAAAGAAGAGTTACAAAAAAAAGGTTATTCATTTTTTTCAAAAACGGATACCGAAGTAATTGCTGCTGCTTATGATCACTGGAAAGAAGAATGTGTTGATCATTTCGATGGCATGTTTGCATTTGCCATTTGGGATGAAAAAGAAAAAGATCTTTTTGCTGCAAGAGACAGATTTGGCGAAAAACCTTTTTTTTATTTTATAGATAAGGAACAATTCATTTTTGCCTCTGAAATGAAAGCCCTGTGGGCTGCCGGCATTGAAAGAAAAGTAAACCTCAAATTGCTTTTTAATTATTTAACCATCGGATATGTAGATAATCCAAATATTCCTGAAGAAACTTTTTTTGAAAATATTTCCAAGTTACCAGCTGCATCGGTCCTGAAACTTTCTCCCGATAGCCATCGGGATAATTTACAACCTTCAATTTCCAATTACTGGGATATTGACGTAGAATATGAAAACAAAAAGATCACCGATGCTGAAACAATAGAACAATTCCGTTCTCTTTTTCAACGATCAGTAAAAAGAAGGTTAAGAAGTGATGTAGCCATCGGCACAAGTTTAAGCGGAGGATTAGACAGTTCATCAATCATTGCAACTTTACATTCAATCATGGCTCAAAGCCCGCAGCTCACAGCTTTTTCTTCTGTTTTTCCTGGCTACGAAAAAGATGAATCCTCATTTGCAAAACTTGTAGCGGATAAATTTCATTTACAGCATTTCACAACAACCCCCGATGCGTACTCTTTACAAACAGATCTTGAAAAACTTTTTTATTATCAGGAAGAACCATTTAGTTCAAGCAGTATTTATGCCCAGTACAAAGTGTATGAATTAGCAAAGCAGCAGGGGATAAAAGTTTTACTCGATGGACAAGGCGCTGATGAAATATTGGCAGGCTATCATAAATACTATAAATGGTACTGGCAGGAGCTTTTCAAAAAAAGAAAATTAACATCAAGTCATGAGTTGAATTCGGCAAAAGAATTAGGTATTACCGAAAATTTTGGATGGAAGAACAGGATCGCTGCCCTGTTCCCTGAGTTTGCCACCATCTTTTTAGAAAGACAATATTTACTCAATGCCCTGAGACACGAAGATCTTACAAAGGAATTTACACAGTTGCAAAGTAAAGAGGCTTATTATATCACTCCTGAAATTTTCAGTCTTAACGGCGTTTTATATTTTAATACATGCATGCATGGTCTTGAAGAACTTTTACGATATGCCGACAGAAATTCAATGGCGCATGGCCGGGAAGTTCGTTTGCCATTTTTAGACCATCAATTAGTTGAATTTATTTTTTCTTTACCCGCAAATTTTAAGATCAGGAATGCCTGGACAAAATGGTTGCTGCGGGAAACAATGAAAGATAAATTGCCAAATGAAATAGTTTGGCGAAAAGACAAAACAGGGTTTGAGCCGCCGCAGGAACAATGGATAAAGAATGAAAAGATCCAGGGGCTGATCACAGATGCTAAACAAATTCTTGTTGATGAAAGGATCCTTAAGCCCGGGGTAATAAACAAAAAAATACAGGCAAAGCCGGCACATGAAGCCGCCAATTATGATTGGCGTTATCTTAGCTCTTCATTCTTATTTAAATAGATAGCCGCCTTAGTTAAAAAGCGGCTATTTATTCGTATCATTAATATGGTGTGCTTAAGCTTTTCTATATTTTGTTGACAATTCAAAAGCTCCCCAACTATCTGATTTGACGATATACCAGTTCTTTTCGTCCTGGAGAGTTATATAGTATGCAACTTCATCCCCTATTGCACATTCTGTTACACCGAACACAGATTTACCGGCATATTTTTTCTTCAATTTTGTCAGGACATTTATCGGAAGATTTTCTTCTGAATAATAGCGGGTGGTTTGAAGCAGGTTTCCATTTGCATCATAAAGGGCCCTGGTTATAACTTCGGACTGTTTAAAACGGGCCTCATAAATGTCTTTCATTTCATGCCATACGACATCGGTGGCTTTTACAAAAGTTTCATTAAATGCTTTCAATACTTTTTCACTCACTTCCGGGGGATTGGACGCCGCAGCACTAAGCGCCGCAAACAGGCAGGTTAAGATTATTAGCTTTTTCATGGTTATACTTTTTTTGATTAAGAATTTTTGATTACTTACAAGTTATCGTAGTTATCAATGAAAGACAAGTAGTTTGTCTTTCATCGGCAGTGGAAGAATATTATAAAGAAGACTATAAATAAATCATAATGTGCCTGAAGCATTAAAAAGAACCTTTCAAAAATATTTCCGGTAGCCTGAAGCATGATTCAATTTGATCTATATCCTCCGTTAAGTCTTTGTTAAGTGAAACTTTGATGATGATGAATGGCAAACACTGATTTGCTTTATATTTCACATCTTTGCAGTCATTCAAAATTTTAATATGAAAGAAGCAACAAAATATATTCATGCTGGTGCTGAACCCGATCCATCAACCGGTGCAATAATGACCCCCATATACCAAACCAGTACTTATGTACAGGAAGCACCTGGAAAAAACAAAGGCTATGAATATGCCCGCAGTCAAAACCCAACCAGGTCCGCATTAGAAAGAGCATTTGCTGCAATTGAAAACGCAAAATATGCGCTGGCATTCAGCAGCGGCGTAGCTGCCACAGATGCAGTAATAAAATTATTAGAACCTGGTGATGAAGTTGTTTGTGGAAATGATATGTATGGTGGCACTTACCGCTTATTTACAAAAGTGTTTGAGAAATTTGGTATTAAGTTTATCTATGTTGATACGACAACTGTTTCTACTATTTCAAAAGCCATAACCGATAAAACAAAACTTGTTTGGCTGGAAACGCCTACAAATCCATTGATGAATATCACTGATATTGCTGCGGTATCAGCTATGACAAAACCTGAGAATATTTTGCTGGCGGTTGATAACACATTTGCTTCCCCATACTTGCAAAATCCAATTGACCTGGGGGCAGATATTGTTATGCATTCAGTGACCAAATATCTCGGAGGGCACAGTGATGTAATACAAGGCTCGCTGATGATGAATAGCCTTGAGCTCAGAGATAAATTATATTTTATTCAAAAAAGCTGTGGTGCAGTGCCGGGGCCGATGGATTGCTTTCTTGTTTTAAGGGGAATAAAAACACTGCATGTGAGAATGAAAGCTCATTGTGAGAATGGGGCAAAAATTGCACATTGGTTGAGGAAACATCCGAAAATTGGAAAAGTATTTTGGCCGGGTTTTGAAGATCATCCCGGGTATGCAGTTGCAAAAAAACAAATGCGTGATTTTGGAGGGATGCTCAGCTTTGTTCTAAAGAATGACAGCGTTGAAGAAGCAATGAGAGTACTTTCTTCCACAAAGCTTTTTTCATTGGCAGAAAGTTTAGGGGGCGTCGAAAGCCTTATCAATCATCCCGCTTCGATGACGCATGCATCCATACCAAAAGAAGACAGAATTAAAAATGGTTTAAGCGATTCATTGATCCGTTTAAGCGTGGGTATTGAAGATGCAGACGACCTGATCGATGATCTTGCAAAAGCGATCGGGTAATTTAATTTGGTATGGTCATTGCAAACTCTTAGTATAAAACTTTAAAACTATGGGTTCGCTTTTGTATATCGTCGCAGTCATTCTTATTATTGGCTGGCTTCTTGGCTTTTTTGTTTTTCACGCTGGGTCCATCATTCATGTATTGTTAGTAATAGCCGTAATCGCAATAATAGTGCGTCTTATCCGTGGCGAGAATCCTGTCTGAAAATTATAGCACCGGATTATATTTAAATTTTACTGTCCCCTTTCTAAGGATCGACTGAGTAAATTTGCATGATGCCGGTGCGCCTAAAACAATTCCTGGACAGTAAAGTAAAAGAATATAACCAGCCTGCTTTTATTAAAGATGATCCGGTATCAATTCCTCATCTCTTTACAAAAAAACAAGACATTGAGATTGCCGGTTTGTTCGCTGCCGTTTTTGCATGGGGAAACAGGACAACAATTATCGCAAAAAGCAACGAATTGATGCAGCGAATGGATAATGCACCTCTTGATTTTATCAAAAGTCATAAGGCAAAAGATCTGAAAAACCTGAAGGGGTTCAAACACCGCACCTTTCACGAAGATGATCTTTATTACTTTATTGAATTCCTTTACCAGCATTATTTACAATATGATTCTTTGGAAACAGCTTTCTTTCCAACTTCTACTTATAAAGTTGAAAAAGGTTTGATACATTTTAAGAATTATTTTTTTTCTTTTGAGCATTTAAAGCGAACTGAAAAACATATTTCTTCTCCGCTGCAAAAATCGACTTGTAAAAGATTAAACATGTTTTTGCGCTGGATGGTGAGAAATGACAAAAAAGGAGTTGACTTCGGGATATGGAAAAACATTTCACCTTCGCAGCTCATTTGCCCAATTGATGTACATGTGACAAGAGTGGCAAAAAAACTTGGTTTGCTAAAAAGAAAGCAAGTTGACTGGCTTGCCGCAACAGAACTTACCGATGCATTAAAACAATTAGATAAGGACGACCCGGTGAAATATGATTTTGCCTTATTTAATCTCGGTGTAATAGAAAAATTTTAGAACATGAATAATCTTTCCCTTCCTCCCACTTTTTTCTTAACTCCAGCTGGTCTTACATTGTATGTAAACGTTGCAAGGAAATAACGGCCTAAAATATTATTTTCTGTCGTGGTGATCGTATTCCTGTTCACACTTACCCAAATGTTTTGATTACGATCCAGGATATCGTTTACAGCAAGCTTTAATACAGCAGCTTCATTTTTAAGCATCGTTATATTCAAAGCGCCGTTCCAGCGAATAGCTTCTTTTGGATAACCGGCAGGAATGCTTCCGTTATATGCATAAGAAATTTGTGTTTCCCAGATAAGGTGCTTTGGCCAGCGCAATACAAGTTCATTTCCCCAATCGTAATTACTCACGTTAAGTTCTTTGAAATAGGAACTGGTATATTTTGTAAAATTCTTTCCAAAACTATAGTTCATGTTCCATTCAAATTTATCATTAAGGTTTAACCCAATTCCAAACCAATGATTATAATTGAAAGTAGTTTGCCAGGTTTCTATTCCATTAAATAAAAGACGGCTCTTATTAACCCCCATCCAGTTACCCGTGTTCCACATAAAAATCCTATTCTGTTTGTTCTTGTATTGCTTATTTACATTCCAGTTCATACTGTAGTTCTTCGTGCCATTTGCATTAACAGGTCTGCTTGTTTGAACGCCTCTCGCATCAACTGTGATGCTTTGAATAATATCATTTTTTGTAAACCCGGCGCTAACATACCCACCAACATTGATATATCTCTTTGCATCATTGAAGTAATAATTCAACGAAATATTATCTCTTTTTGAAGATAAAAGATCGGGGTTCCCTTTAATAATGAAATATGGATTGCTTAGATCACTAACCGGGTTTAGCGAATTAAAACCGGGGAGAATAATGTCCCTGTTATAACCAAGGTTTAATTGTTTATATACGATAGAAAAAACAGGCAATACATCAAACTGTTTTTGTTTTATAAAAGTGGTTGATGAAACCAACCGGTTATTTACATTTTGATTTAGAAACCTGGCAGATGGAGTGATAGTCAGGTCTTTCCATTTATACTCAAGACCAACACCAACAAAAGCACGGTTGCTGATCCGTCTGAAATCACTGCTTAATAAAGTATTCAATAGATCAAACTTATCATTTCCGTTAACGCTGTTATATGTATTTACGCCATTGTTAAGTTTACTGTATTCATAACGGCCCGCCAATCTCATTGTAAAATGTTTATTAAGCGGTTCACTGTAATTAAACATTGTCATGATATCGGTTCTTGGTATGCGTTCCTTTCTCAGTTGCGAATAAAGACTATCATAGGCAACCGGGTAATAATAATTTATATCCGATTCCGACATGTAATCATTATAACGATTATTGATATCCAGGTTATGATTGATATTAAATCGACGCCCTTTCTTTTTCCTGGATAAACGTGTAATAGCAATGCCGTGACGATAAATATATGTTTTGGCATCGTTATTCTGGTTTACATCGCCAACACTTAGCGGGCCGGTCTTATTATTATTCCCGGTAATATCACTGAAGCGATCTTCATCTTGTAAGCCTATAAGATAGCTTACGTTGATAAGAATGTTGGTAACAGAATCAGGTTTCAGCCTGGCTCCTGCTCCGAAATTATGCGTATGTGTAATGAAATCACCGGTAAGCCTTGTGGTTGTGTTTATAATTGTATCTCCATTATATTGGCCAAGATTTGTATTGGTCAGCCGGTCACTATTTACATTTCCATGAAAATATTGGAGGTATAGCGATTGCTTTTTACTTGGCGCATGATTAAGGTTAAATCCAATTCCTTTGCTGGTTGATATGCCACCAAAGTTTTGTGAGCCACCAAAATTTATTCCATTGATTGAAATGCCACTGCCACCCGGGTTATTCCAAACACTGGTGCTATTGCTGGCGCTGTTGCTTCTTATCCTGTCAAACCCTCCGGATTGCATCAATTCCGAATAACTAAAGCCGGTGCGATTGAGATTATTCATATAACCCAGCACACTTACCTGCAACGTATCACGATAGATATTTGCGATACCACCAGCCTCATACAATTCACCGGTTCCACCACCGGCATACATTTTTCCAAACCAGCCTTTCTTTACTCCTTTCTTTAATGTAATATTGACAACCTTACCAACATTATTAAGGTTATCATCGCCATTTCTCATCGCTTCCTCTTTATCATCCATCACCTGCACTTTATCAATTACATTGGCTGGTAGATTTCTTGTTGCCATTTTAGGATCATCACCAAAAAAAGTTTTTCCATCAACCAAAATCCTGTTTACGGGTTTTCCATTTACAGCAATATTTCCATCCTTGTCCACCATCACACCCGGCAGCTTCTTCAACAGATCTTCCACCAATGCATTTGGTAAAGTTTTAAAAGCAGATGCATTGAATTCGATAGTATCTTTTTTCATTATCACTGGTGGCCGTTCTGCATAAACTAATATTTCATCGAGTGTTTTTGCATCGGTGGGAAGTGGGATCGAGCCGATATCTAATGTTGTTTGGGAAGCAGTGATAATAAACTCTTTCCTGTAAATGCTGTAGCCTGAATAAGAGATCACAACCCGGCAATTCACATCTAATGGGATACCGGGAACTTTAAAATCCCCATCGGGAGTGCTAAGACGATAAGTAATAATCGCCGTATCTGCCGCTTTAAAAACAGTAATAGTAGCAAAGCCGAGTGGCTTGGCTGTTGCAGAATCTGTAATTTTTCCTTTTAATGTT
>JGI24806J26614_1000469_pt1 | contig 12431 bp, 15 predicted proteins | sample Kansoi200umMDA_FD_26614 | JGI IMG/M metagenome (IMG submission 26614)
TTCACGCTTCTCCCAATCAAATTTCTTAACGCAGTGCTTCTAAGGCCTTCGTTTCCTACAGGTACCAAAGAGTATTAAATAAAAGGGTTTTGAAAATGTTTATGTTTTCTAACGAATCAAACAACCTGTATTCAGAAAACTTTTACAGCGCCTTATTCCGCGATTGAATAAAAAGAATCAAAGCCTTAACGATTGCAAGCGGAATACAGCGCCAGTCAAACATTCCCATTCACCAAGCACACTGATATTGCTATTATCAACTCAACATTTTCAAAACCCTTTTAAGATTATCTACAAGATTTAAAGCAAGACAAATGTTGCAATGACTGTTGCCTTGTGCGCTGGCCCGGCTAAATGGGCGGAGCCATTCATTTAGCCTTGAATTTTCTTTGTTACTTTCTTTGTTTCAAGACAAAGAAAGTAAAAGCACTGAGCTGTGACAAAAACACAAATACCAAAGCTTGTGATGACACAAGCTTTGGCGAATAACAAAAGGCAACAAAAGGCTTTTCAAAAAGTTCAATAGAAAAAAGAACCCTGAACGGAGCGTCGCAAGCAAAGCATCATAGAATTACAAAAGCTTGTCAACCAAACATTTTCAAAACCCTTTTATTTAATACTCTTTGGTACCTGTAGGAAACGAAGGCCTTAGAAGCACTGCGTTAAGAAATTTGATTGGGAGAAGCGTGAAGCAGCGAAAAATGTACAGTTCTATTCTATTGCTCATGCACAGCTACGTTTAATAGAATTACTACACTTCATAGTAAGACTTTTTTCGCTGTAGCTTATCACAGCAAATTTTAGCTAAGTGCTTCTACAGCCTTGATTTTTTTGCTACTTTTTGCATCAAGGCAAAAAGTAGAAGAACAAACTATAAAAGGCTTTTTAAAATTTTCAATAGCATTACAAAAAGCACAAGTGTGCGACGCAACAAAGATGAACAGAATTACAAATGTTTAGTTCATAAAAAAACAAAACCCTTTCTGTTAAGGAAAGGGTTTTGAAAATGTTATTTGTAAAACTTGAGTTCCCTAGGAACAAAGGTTTATCCTGGAATGCGTGAAATATATTTTTCAATCTGCTTTACCTGGTCAACAATCTGTGGCGTAGTTGGCTTTAATGCTTTTGCTTTTCTAAAGAAATCTTTAGCGGCTCTAAACTCACGCTTGTTCATCATCAGGCTGCACATTTGCAGGTAAGCCGCCGCCTGGTTTTCTTTATCAGGCAGACCTTTGCGCAATGCGCTGCGGATATAGCTTTCAGCACCTTTTAAATCGTTCTTCTGCATGGCCAGCATACCCATTTGCAACAGGCTGGCACCTTCGGCCTCTTTCATAGGCATGCCCAGGTCCAAACCTTTTTTCATGCTTTTTTCAGCCGTGTCAAAATCCTGGTTCATCATGGCCAGGTTGCCTTTTAAGGTATAATAAACTGAGCGGATAGGTTTGTATAAAAGGTTGGGAAACTGAATAGAATTCAGCACTTTTTGCGCACCTTCCATATCGCCGGCTTCCATATACTCCTGAATCAGGCGCAGTGGTCCAAAGAAAAAATGTCCTGCAATAAGGATAAGGCCAATAAGATAAAGCGGAAACGCAGGCCAGAAGCCTGAATAATAATTGGTAACGCCACCCAGCACCAGCAAGGCAATGCCAATAAACAGGCGGTATTTAATCAGGAAGGTGTAAAACTTCATACTTTTTAGTTGTAAGGGCTGCAAAGATAAGCGGGAAAGCGGTTACAGAGGGCAGCCTTATTTTCTGGCGTCGTTCATTTCTATCCAATAGCCATCAGGATCTTTAAAGTAAATCTGCTTGACGCCGTCAACCCTTAATGTAACAGCGCCCTGTTTTCCTTCCCAGTCCTCGTACGGTATTCCAGCTTTGGAGAGTCTTTCAATAAATGGATTTAGGGAAGCTACGTTAAAGCAAAGATGACTGTTCTTTGGGTGTGCAAGTGTATCCTTGTTGCCTGCAATCAGGTGCAGCGCACTATTGCCGCCAATGGCCAGCCATGTGTGCTTTCCATCATGGAAGGGTTCCGGAATGGTATCTAAGCCAATAATATCTCTGTAAAAAGTAGTGCTTTTATTTAGGTTTTGTACATACTGGGCAATGTGGTTAAGTACGGGTTTTTGCGCTATAGCGCTGGAACTGGCATATAAAGCAAAAAGAAAAACAAGCATCTTTTTCATGCAAATGCTATTGATGAAATAAAAATAACTTTTTAAACGGATTCTTTTGTTAGATAAGATGCGTATCCTTTATTTTTGTGGGCCTTTCAGGTGTTTTACATCTAAAAGTATGGTCCCGTAGTTCAACGGATAGAATAGAAGTTTCCTAAACTTTAGATACAGGTTCGATTCCTGTCGGGACTACAACTTACCATTTTTGAAAAGTTTAAAATGGTAATACGCTCAATTACCGTTTAGTGGTTATAAACATCCTCCCTTAATCTATTATGCCAGTGCTGCCTGACTGGTAAGTTATTCGGAAACTTAAGTTACGGCATTGCAGCATTTATCTTTGCGCTGTGAGTACTCAAAAACATGAAATTCCTTATTACCAAGATATCAATGAGTTCCTGAAATCATTTTCATCGGGGTATAGTACCAGCGACCCTAATTTGTATTGCCTGCGGCTGACAGAAAATATGCCTGACATGGAGCAGTACAAGCCACCCTTTAAAAAGGATTTCTATTTTATAGCGTTGGTGCACAATGCCGGTAAAACCAAGATCACTTACGACAACACCAATGTTACCGAGCTCAATTCTTTCCTCGTTTTTCAGTCGCCAGGACTTTTGTATAGTTTTTTTCGTGACAATAGGGCTGCCGGTTACCTGCTTTATTTTAAAAAAGAATGCTTCACTTTTTTCAAACCCGAATTCGAAATAGAGTTCCCTTTTTTTGATTTGCTGCACACCAACTTCTTTAAACTTAACCAGTCACGGTTCAATGAATTTGCTCCGCTTTTTGAAGAAGTGTTCAAAGCTTATGAAAAAACAACGGACAGGCAACACATAATTGCTGCTTTAAAACTTTTGGCGTTGTTGTATCAACTCAAAGATTTTGTAATGGCTTATAACCAGTGGGAGCAGGGTTTTACTACGCCTCAGCAAATGTTGCTAAAAAAATATATCCAATTGGTAAACAACTATTACCTGGAAAAACGCACCATTGAAGAATATGCTGAATTGTTACACATCACGCCCAATCATCTATCCCAAACGATAAAGTCGGCCTCAGGAAAAAATGCACTGGCCTTCATTAACGATCGAATCATGACCGAAGCTAAAACGCTGATCCAATACACCGACTTTGATATGGCACAAGTTGCCTGGCAGTTAAATTTTTCAGATCCGGCTAACTTTGGAAAGTTTTTTAAGAGGAATGCAGGCACTACGCCGCTTGAATTTCGCAAGGCAAATACAAAAGCATCATGAAACGTTCGAAAGAAATTACAGAAGCATTTCTGAAAGAGCTGGACAAGCACCTTGGGGAATTAAAAGAAGGCAAGGCTGAATCAATGTTTGAGGTGCAGGACATTGCTGCCCTGCTGCATATTCATCCCACACATTTAAGCAATACCATTCAGGAAGAGTTGAAGCGGTCACCCTGCGACATTTACGAGGAAAAGCTAATGTCTATTGCCAAAGAGCTTATCCTGACAACTGACCTTTCCATTGCAGAAATAGCAAGGCAGTTAACCTTTGATCCTTCTAACTTCAGCAAATTCTTTAAGCATTTTGCGGGAACAACACCAAAGAAATTTCGTGATGCCCATATAGGATAATCTGAGCTTCTCACCATTTTTACTGAACTTATCACCATGCGCAAGTGAAAGCGGCGTCTGATTTTTGCATTGAATTTTTAAATCATTCAACAAATGAAGACGATTCAATTAGGCAAGGTAGGTCCGACAGTGGCCGTGCCCGGTTTGGGAACCATGGGCATGAGTGATATGTATGGTACAAAAAATACACGCAATGATGCAGAGAGTATTGAAACCATACGGGCAGCGCTGGATATGGGTATCAACTTCCTGGACACCGGCGATTATTATGGTATGGGACATAACGAGTTGCTGATACGTGAAGCATTGAAAGGAAGAAGTGAAAAACCGGTGATCAGTGTAAAGTTTGGGGCTCTGCGTTCACCTTCCGGCGACTGGCTTGGGTTTGATACACGACCAGAAGCTGTAAAGACCTTTGCCGCTTATTCATTGAATCGTTTAGATGTAGAAGCCATTGATATTTATCAGCCCGGCAGGATTCACCCGGCTATTCCAATAGAAGACACCGTGGGGGCCATTGCTGATTTAATAAAACAGGGAAAAGTAAAATACCTGGGATTATCAGAAGCCACGCCAGAGATAGTAAGGCGTGCACATGCTGTGCATCCGGTTACCGCAGTTGAAGTGGAATACTCTTTGGCATCCCGTATTATTGAAAAAGAATTGTTACAGGTGTGTCGTGAATTGGGTATTGGTGTTGTGGCTTACGGCGTTTTGAGCAGAGGTTTGTTATCGGGAGAGTTAACAGGCCAGTTTGCACCCAGTGATTTCAGGGCTCATGCACCAAGATTCACAGGTGAAAATTTTGAAACCAACAAACAAAAGGTGGCACAACTACAGGAAATGGCAAAGAACAAAGGTTACACAGCATCGCAACTGGCTTTAGCCTGGGTACTGCACCAGGGTAATGATATTCTTCCGCTTTTCGGTACTACTAAACAAAGCCGCCTGAAAGAAAATATAGAAGCTGCAGACATTAAATTAACAAAAGAAGAATTGGATTGGCTAAATAAAAATTTCCCGGAAGGCGCCTTTGCCGGAACCCGTTATGCAACTCCTCAAATGGGAATGGTGGTGCATTAATAAAAAGATATTGAATCGCATGATCAGCCCTGTTCGCCTGACCGGGGCTATTTTATGAATTGACCATTTCAACCAAGATATTGACCATGTTGCAGCCATGAAAACGACGGAACTTTGCCTTATCAATTTTTTAGAAACAATAAAAATTTATACAAATGAAAATAGCAGTAATTGGAACAGGAACCGTAGGTCAGACCTTTGCTTCCAGACTTGTTTCATTAGGTCACAAGGTAATGATAGGAACAAGAAATGTAGCTGACAAATTAGCTGCAACAAGCAAAGATATGTACGGCAATCCTCCTTTCAGTGAATGGCATGCAGCAAACAAAGATGTACAATTAGGAACATTTGCAGAAGCAGCCGCATTTGGAGAGATCATTCTGAATGTTACACAGGGCGGCAATAGCATCAATGCATTGATGCTGGCAGATGCAAAAAATCTGGACGGTAAAATATTGGTTGATATTGCCAATCCTTTGGACTTCAGTAAAGGAATGCCGCCATCTTTAATTCCTGAATTATCAAATACAAATTCACTGGGAGAAGAAATTCAAAAAACCTTTCCTTCCGTTAAAGTGGTTAAGACGCTGAATACCATGTGGGCAGGATTGATGGTAAACCCTGCCATGATCAACAGTGGCGATCATACCAACTTTATTTGCGGTAATGATGCTGATGCCAAGCAAAAAGTAAAGACACTGTTGAATGAATTTGGCTGGAAGAATGAGAACATTCTTGACCTTGGCGACATCTCTGCAGCCAGAGGCACAGAAGCTGTTTTACCTATCTGGTTACGAATCTGGGGTGCTACACAGAACGGTGCCTTCAATATTAAAATAGTGAGCTAATGAACTGGATGTTATCCATTCATTGGGCACTGGTTGCATCGGTGTGGTATTTCGGTAACGGCATACTGCACGATGCATTCGTACTGATCAAACACAAAGGCAAATACGACCGTGAACTGCTTCGTCTGCTCATGGACGGGCATGTGCTGATGCTCTCGGGAGCCGTTGTATTTGTTTGCTGGTTAATGATGCTCAATAAAATTCAATGCGGAGGTCTCATCAGCATTATTGTAGCGGCCTTCATGCTGCTGTATTGTGCCATGACCTTTCCCTTTTTGAAATCGATTGGAACCATCATTATCAGCATACTACTGATCGTCGTTTCCATAAAGGCGATGATGGAATTTCCTAACATTTATAATATTATGCAGAAGTATAAATAACATGAATAAAAAAGTAATTATAACAGGAGCGAGTGGAGGTTTTGGTAAATTGATTACGCTACAATTATTGGCAGATGGCCACCAGGTTGCAGCCACCATGCGAGGCGTTTCCGGAAAAAATAAATCGGTAGCAGAAGAACTGAAAAACGCAGGCGCCATTGTAGTTGAAATTGATGTAACCAGCGATGATAGTGTGAACAATGGTGTACAAGAGGTCATGGAAAAACTGGGCGGTCTTGATGTATTGATCAACAATGCTGGCTTAGGCGTGATGGGTATACAGGAGTTGTTTACTACCGACGATATGAAAGCTCTTTTCGACATCAACGTTTTCGGTGTACACCGTATGAGCCGGGCTGTACTTCCTTACTTACGCAAGCAGGGCAAAGGATTGATTGTAAATATTTCCAGCCTGTTGGGGCGTATCACTATTCCGTTCTATGGGCCGTACAACGCTACCAAATGGGCGGTAGAAGCTATGTCTGAAAACAGCCGCAGCGAACTTTCTCAGTTTGGCATTGAAACCTGCATTGTAGAGCCGGGAGGCTATCCTACCAGCTTTATGACCAACCTGATGACCCCATCGGATGACAGTCGCAACGGAAGCTATGGTGATTTTGTACATGCACCCAAAGCCAGCTTTGAAGGTTTTGAAGCCGCACTGAAAAGTAATCCTGCACAAAATCCAGAAAATGTTGCTACTGCTGTAGCTAACTTATTGGATATGCCGCATGGTGAAAGACCTTTCCGTACTGTGGTAGACAATATGGGCATGGGAGATCATATAAAAGGATACAACGATCACCTGGCAAAGGTTACAGAAGGTATTTACGAGGCATTTGGAACCAGTCAATTGCTGAAAGTAAAAGTATAATCAGGATATTCAGATGAGATAATGCCGGTTGAAAAAGCATCAACCGGCATTATTTATAAAAGAATCTTCCACGGTGTAAACTTTGCAACTTTATAGCTTGTTTGTTTTTGCTATAGTTTAAATATTGTTGAAAATACCAACATTGAGAGGCGTGAAATGAGTTTCTTTAAAACTCGTAACAATATTACTTTTTAAATCAAAAAGACCAACGAAAATGAAATATAGATTATTAGGTAAATCCGGTTTACGCGTTTCTGAAATTGCGCTGGGTACAATGACTTTTGGCGATGATTGGGGCTGGGGAGCAGACAAGAAAGAAAGTCAGCGGATCTTTGAAACCTATGCAAATGCCGGTGGTAACTTTTTAGATACTGCCAACCGTTACACTGAAGGTTCCAGTGAAAAATTTCTCGGCGAATTTATGAATGCCGATCGCGATCATTTTGTGCTGGCAACGAAGTATACCTTATTTGACAGATTGAACGACCCTAATTTTTCAGGCAACCATCGCAAGAACATGATGCGGTCTGTAAATGAAAGTCTGAAAAGGCTGAATACAGAGTATATAGACCTGCTTTGGGTGCATGCCTGGGATTTTATAACGCCAGTTGAAGAGGTGCTTCGGGGCCTGGATGATCTGATCAGTTCGGGTAAGGTACATTACATTGGGATATCAGACACGCCGGCCTGGGTAGTAGCCCGCGCCAATACTATGGCCGAACTGAAAGGCTGGCGTTCTTTTGTTGGCTTGCAGGTAGAATATAGTTTACTACAACGAACGCCCGAACGGGACCTGATACCGATGGCAGCTGAAATGGGCTTGGCTTTAACGCCGTGGGCACCGTTAGCGGGCGGAGCCTTAACCGGCAAATACCTGAAAGGAGATACTGGAAGAGTTGCCGAAAACAGCACCCGCAGAAACGAGCGAAATACAGGAATTGTAAAAAAAGTAGTGGAAGTAGCCAATACATTAGGTGTAAGTGCTTCGCAGGTTGCGGTGCGCTGGGCTATGCAAAAACCATTTACTTCCATCCCTATTGTGGGTGCCAGAACGGTACAGCAAATGGCTGAAAGTATGGAAGCTGCCAACATAGAAATTCCTCAGTTGCTGATGAGTGAACTGGATGAGATCAGTAAAATTGAATTAGGTTTTCCGCACGATTTTCTGAGTTCGAAAGATGTAAGAAATGTGATCTTCGGCGGAACTTATGATGACATCATCCGGTAGATTTTATCTGGTTAACGTGAGTTAAAAAACGCTTTTCTTTTCCCTGGAAAAAGTCCGGAACTAACCTTCCGGACTTTTTTGAAATATTGAATTTGTAATCTAAGTATGAAAGCACATATAGTTTTTACACACCCTAATCTGCAGTCTTTTAACGGTCAGATGCGGAATGTAGCCATCCAGACCCTGAAAGAGCTAGGCGTGACTGTTTCAGTTAGCGATTTGCACCAGATGAAGTTTAAAGCGGCGGCAGACGAAGAAGATTTTACTTCACTTAATAATGAAGATTTCTTCGATCTGCAAATAGAGCAAAGTATGGCTTTATATAATCACAGTTTTAGTGAAGACATTAAAAAGAGAACACCAGCTTTTACACGAAGCGGACCTGATAATATTTCAATTCCCGCTTTGGTGGGAAAGTATGCCCGCCTTAATGAAAGGATACATTGATCGGGTGTTTTCAATGGGTTGGGCCTATGGTGGTGGCAAAGCGCTGGCCGGTAAAAACGTTTTGATAAGCATTACTACAGGCGCCCCAGACTTTGTCTGGATACCCGAAAACAGATGGACAATAAAAGATACTTTCAAGCATTTATTTATTGGTACGTTCAGGCTCTGCGGTATGCAGTCATTGGAACCCTTTATAGCTTATGGCGCAAAAAGGATGTCCGAAGAAGAGAAAAAACTGACGTTTGAAAAGTATAAGCATTATTTGATGGAAATTACTGACAACCTGAATAAAATTTTGGTTGGTTCCTGATAACTTTAAAATGGAAAATTTTATATAAAATCGTCTTATGCCGCAGGCAAAAGACCCTTCTATACAATGGTAGACAATATGGGTATGGGCGATCATATAAAAGGATACAACGATCACCTTGGCTAAAGTTACAGAAGGTATCTACGAGGCTTTTGGCACCAGTCAATTGCTGAAAGTAAAAGTATAAGTGGAATAATCAGATGAGATAGTGCCGGTTGAAAAGTATCAACCGGCATTTTGTATAAAACCTTTCAATCTCACAAAAGATGAAAGCCGTAATGTTTAACTTTGCTCAACTTAATCTTGAAGAGTCTATCCTGCCTTTTTATTTAACAAAACTTCTCTTAACTGGTAAGCAGTATCGAGTTATACATTGGGTTTTCATTGACTAAGTGATAAATGGACTAGTATAATCACTTCCATTATTAAAACAAAATAGACTTGGGAAAGTCTGTAATCTGTGCAGCTAGCATATTAATCATATATTTAACCCTTAACTAAATTTGATGAAACAAGATATTATCAAAGGACTTCAAAAGAGAAAGAAGCAAATATTTGAAGACTGGATGACTATGCAACTTGCCGATGCAAGCCTGCGTGAAGACTTAATGAGTAACGAGGAACTTAAGGAACAGTCCAATGAACTAATTGACGTTTTACTCAGTTCAATCAATGAAAAAAATTTTTCCGATACTGAATCTTCAGATTTTGAATCGGTTCATGAAATACTTTCCGGAATTTCTATTTCAAGAGCACGCCAGGGTTTTTCTCCACGGGAAACAGGCATATATGTATTCGGCTTAAAAGATGCTTTATTAAAAAGCCTGCAGGAAGATTTAAAAGAAGATCCCAAGACAATGGTTGATGCTGTTTTAAAAGTAAACAGGTTAATGGATAGTCTTGGCGTTGTTACTTTTGAAACTTTTATAAAAGGAAGAGAGGAAGTAATTCTTAGGCAAACGGATGAGATCACTGAAATTTCAACTCCTGTTATTCGCATTTGGGACGGTATTCTGGCCCTGCCTATCATTGGTACATTGGATAGTGCAAGAACGCAGGTAGTAATGGAGAACTTATTGCAGGAAATAGTGGAAAGCGAAAGCACTATTGCTATTTTAGATATATCTGGTGTACCTGCTGTTGACTCACTTGTGGCTCAGCACCTTATAAAAACAGTGGCTGCAACAAGATTGATGGGTGCAGAGTGTATCATCAGTGGTATACGTCCGGAGATTGCACAAACTGTAGTTCATTTGGGTATTGACCTTACTAATATTGTCACAAAAGCTACTCTGGCAAGTGCCCTAAAATATGCCTTTGGTTTGCTGAAACTTGAAGTGAAAAAAGTACAAAAAGAAAAAGCCGTTATATAGTATATGGATCGGATTCCTATTTTACGTATGGGGCATTTCTTACTTGTCACTATACAAATTGACCTTTATGACAGATTAGCCACTAACCTGGAATCAGACCTTGTTCAAATGGTGAATAAGACTGGAGCCAGAGGTGTGTTGATAGATATTTCGGCCTTGTCAATAGTTGATTCCTTTATGGGCCGCATTTTAGGCAATATCGGAAGCATGTCAAAAATTATGGATGCTGAAACGGTTGTTGTAGGCATGCAGCCTGCTGTTGCCATCACCCTTATTGAATTAGGCCTTGAGTTAAAAGGCGTACATACTGCATTGAATGTAGAGAGAGGTATGGAATTACTCAAAGAAAAAATTGGTTCGTATGTCGAAGAACTAGAAGAGGAAGATGATAGTTCTGAATAAGGATATGATGCGAATTGAAAAAGAACAGGATGTTGTACCCTTTCGCAACCGTGTAAAAGAATATGCAGTAAAAATAGGTATGAGTCTAGTCAATCAAACAAAATTGATTACCGCTGCAAGTGAATTGGTTAGAAATATGTTGAAGTATGCCGGAGGCGGAAAGGTATTAATAGAAGCTGTTAATGAAGGAAGGAATAATGGCGTCAGGTTGACTTTTGAAGATAAGGGCCCTGGAATAAAAGATATAGCTATGGCAATGAAAGATGGTTTTTCTTCTGGTAAAAGTTTGGGCATTGGTTTACCGGGCACCAAACGACTAGTAAATGAGTTTGATATAAAAAGCAGGGTTGGCGAAGGCACAACTGTTTCTATAATAAAGTGGAAGAATGGTTAGCAAAACACATGTTGTATTAAAAGCAGACGATAGAAGCTATTTTGCCATACTAAAAAAAGATATTCATGCTTTAGCGGTTTCCGCAGGTTTCAGTTCTGTAAAGGTTGGCGAAGTTGATATAATTGTTGCAGAAATGGTGAGCAACCTGGTTAAACATGCCGGCGGTGGACAACTGCTCGTTAAACTGGTTGAGGAAAATGGTTTGCAGGGTATTGAAATCATTAGCATTGATAATGGTGCCGGTATGACAGATGTAACCCGTATGGTTGCAGATGGCGTATCAACCAAAAATACATTGGGCCAGGGATTAGGTGCTATGAAACGCCTGGCAGATGTGTTCCAGGTTTATTCACAAAAAGATTGGGGTACAATTATTCTTATCCGCGTTTTTGAGGCAAGTCTCCCTTTGTTTGAAAAGAAATCAAGAACAGAAACGAAGGTGGTGATAGTGCCAAAGCCCGGTGAAGAAAAAAGCGGCGATGGATTTTATGCTACCACTACCAATGAGTATACAAAGCTTTTTTTAGGGGATGGCCTTGGTCATGGGCCGGAAGCAGCAAAGGCTGTTGATACGGCAATTGAAGCTTTTGCAGGATGCACAGAAACAGACCCTGTTGAAATAATCCGTTACCTGAATACTGAAGTGAAAAAGACGCGGGGCCTGGTAGGTACCGTTGCCATTTTTGATTATAGAGAAAGGAAATGGAGAATTTGCGGAGTTGGAAATATTGCTACAAAAATAATTGGTCCAACTTCTTCAAAAGGATACATGGCTTATAATGGCATTATTGGCTTAAACCTTCCAAGAACATTGAATGCACAGGAAGTGGAATATGAAAAAGGGCAGCACATTATAATGTGCAGCGATGGTATAAAATCAAGATGGGAAACCATTAAATACCCCGCAATTCTCAGATACGATCTTTCTATTCTGTCTGCCTCCCTATATAAAGACTTTGCACGTAATACAGATGATATGTCTGTGGCTGTTTGTAAAATAAATTTATAGCATCATGCACGAGATAGCTAAAGTAACGCTGGAAAATGAGATGGATCTTATTTTGGCGCACAAACGATCTATGAAACTGGCGGAAATAGCTGGATTATCACTTTCTGCGCAAACCACTTTTGCAACAGCAGTTTCCGAAGTAGCCCGTAATATTATTGAAAGCGGTAAAAGCGGGTGTCTTATTTTAAATGTAGACAGCGATAGCCGTGATAAATATATTATTGCCAGTTTAAAAGATGAATACTCAAATGATATATCAAGGGCAGGATTAGAGTATGCAAAAAAA
>JGI24806J26614_1000471_pt1 | contig 12429 bp, 8 predicted proteins | sample Kansoi200umMDA_FD_26614 | JGI IMG/M metagenome (IMG submission 26614)
ATTTTCTCTAACATCATTCTCGCTATTCGCTGGTTCGGTAGGTATAAATCATGCCCAATCCTCGGCTTAATATGCTCTTTACTGTGATAAACAACAGATATTGCCTCATCATGACGAGCATAGCGTGGCAATCTAGAACGTTACATACATCATATATGTGGTAAGACTCCTGGATTGCCGTGGCTAACACCTCGCAATGACGGGTGGTGAAATCTATGACTTAATAAAAAAAATGAAACATATCACCCTCACCTCCGCCAAAAAGAATACTCTCTCCTCTGTACCAGAAGGAGCAGATAGCCTGCTGCTTGCTAATATAGCCACTCACGCATCTGGCAAAGATATACTTGTTGTGACGCTTGATGATTCATCCATGCAAGCAATTGCCGATAATTTGCATTTTTTTGCGCCGGCTATTGATATATTAACACTCCCCGCGTGGGATTGTCTGCCTTATGACCGTGTTTCTCCCAATAACACCATCACCAGCGAACGGATTGAAACACTCTGCCGCCTTGCTACAGAAACAAGTGCCAAATCACGCGTGATTATCGTTCCGGTAAATAGCATGTTGCAACGAGTGCCAGCACGGGAAAGTCTGTTTGATGCGGTGTTCCAAGCACGGGTCGGTGATAAAGTTTCGCGCGATGCACTTACAACATTTCTCGTCAGTAATGGCTATATCCGCTCGGGTACCGTTAATGAACCCGGTGAATTTGCAGTACGGGGCAGTATTATTGATATTTATGCCAGTAGTCATAATGAAGGGCTACGGCTCGATTTTTTTGGTGATACGCTGGAAAGCATCCGTATATTCGATCCACTTACTCAGATTAGTGGCGGCAAGCATCAGCAGGTTGATCTCAAACCCGCTAGCGAAATATTGCTTACCGAAGAACATATCCAGCGTTTCCGTGGTCGTTACCGGGAAATATTTGGCAGTAGCGCGCTAAATGATCCGCTCTATCATGCAGTGTCAGAAGGGCGAAAATATCCAGGTATCGAGCATTGGTTGCCGCTGTTCTACGAAAATATGGAAACTATTTTCGATTATTTGCCAGGATGCGCGGTGGTCTATGACCATTTGGTACTTGATTCTCGCACAGAGCGGCTAGTGGTGATTGATGATTATTATGATGCAAGAAAGCAAGCAGCTAGTCCAGAAAATAAGGCACTTTCAGCAGGTGCGGTCTATTATCCAATTGCACCAGAGTTGCTCTATCTAAGTGCGAATGAATGGGATGCACAGGTGGCAAACACTACCGTGTTGCAACTGCATCCATTTGCATTACCAGAATCCGCTGGCGTTATCAATATAGGATATAAGAAGATTCCGAACCTGGCAGCAGATGCCAGTTCGATGGAAAAATCCGTGTTTGATCTACTGAAAGATACCATCAGCAATCGCAAAGGGATTAACGCCAAAGGTCAAAGTAAATCAATTCGCACATTGATCGCCTGTTTTTCTGCGGGTTCACGTGATCGCTTGCAACATATGCTGCGTGAGCATGATTTCCATTCCATCTTGGTGGAAAGCTGGGAAGAGCATAAACGCGTAACGGGCAAAACCATCGGGCTGATGATACTGCCGATCGAACATGGGTTTGAAAATGAGGAATTGCTGCTGATTTCCGAGCAGGATTTACTCGGTGAACGCATTTCCAGAATGCAGAAAAAACGCAAACGCACCGAGAATTTTCTCAGTGAAGCGGCGAGCCTGATTGAAGGTGAATTGATCGTTCATAAAGAACATGGAATCGGGCGTTTTGAGGGACTGGAAACACTGACGGTGAGTGGCATAGCCCATGATTGCCTGCGAATTATTTATGATGGCGGTGATAAATTATTCGTCCCCGTTGAAAATATCGAAGTAGTAACCCGCTACGGCTCCGACGAAGAGGGGCGGCTGGATAAACTTGGTAGCGGCGCATGGCAATCACGTAAAGCAAAACTCAAAAACCGTATTAAGATCGCCGCCGAAGAATTACTACGGGTAGCCGCCGAACGGGCGGTAAAAGAAGCACCAGAATTTAGCCCGCTTAGTGGTGGATTTGATGAATTTTGTGCCCGATTCCCCTATGTCGAAACCGAAGATCAACTTTCTTCGATTGAAGAAGTGCGCGAAGATTTGTCGTCAGGCAAACCAATGGATCGCCTGATTTGCGGCGATGTTGGCTTTGGCAAAACCGAAGTCGCACTCCGTGCTGCTTATATGGTGGCACAAAGCGAGCATAATCCGCAGCAAGTGGCTGTCGTCGTTCCCACCACATTATTAAGCCGTCAGCATTTCAAAAATTTCAAGGAACGTTTCGCTGGCTTCCCAGTACGCATTCGCCAACTTTCCCGTTTAGTCACAGCGAAAGAAGCGGCGGAAACCAAGAAAATGCTGGCAAATGGCGAGGTTGATATTGTGGTAGGCACCCATGCGCTACTGGCCAAAAATATCGAGTTTAAAAAGCTTGGTCTGCTGATCGTCGATGAGGAACAGCATTTCGGTGTTGCACAAAAAGAACGGCTGAAGGCACTTCGCACCGATATTCATATCCTCACGCTCTCCGCTACTCCGATTCCACGCACATTACAAATGTCACTGACGGGGATCAAGGAACTGAGCCTGATGGCAACACCGCCAGTTGATCGTTTGGCAGTGCGCACCTTCGTAATGCCGTTTGACCCGGTAGTAATTCGTGAAGCAATACTCCGCGAGCATTATCGTGGCGGACGTATTTTTTACGTTTGTCCGCGCATTAAAGATTTGGGCGAAGTCGCCACTATCCTGACTAAACTGGTGCCAGAAGTAAAAATTGTTACTGCCCATGGGCAGATGCCAGCTAGCGATCTGGATGACATCATGAATAAATTTTATGATGGTGCATTTAACGTACTGCTTTCTACGACAATCGTTGAATCTGGCCTCGATGTGCCTTCTGCCAACACGATTATTCTGCATCGTGCCGATATGCTTGGCCTATCACAGCTCTACCAACTGCGCGGCAGGGTTGGGCGTGGCAAGGTTAGAGCCTATGCTTATCTCACAACATCACCGCGTAAAATTCCGACCAAGCTGGCACTGAAACGTCTAGAAGTCATGCAAACACTGGATTCTCTTGGGGCGGGTTTCTCACTTGCCAGCCATGATATGGATATTCGTGGTTTTGGAAATCTGGTGGGTGATGAGCAATCGGGGCATATACGCGAAGTAGGGATTGAGCTCTATCAGGATATGCTAAAAGAGGCAATTGAGGGGCTGAAAGCCGAACGTTCCGGCGGGCCTGCACATGTGAATGGTGATAGCTGGAGTCCGCAAATTAACATTGGCCTATCGGTACAAATTCCTGAAAACTATGTGTCTGATTTACAGTTACGCCTTGGTCTCTATCGCCGCATTTCACTACTAACCAATGATGGTGAAGTAGAAGCCTTCGCTGCCGAAATGATCGACCGTTTTGGTCCATTGCCCGAAGAAGCTGAGCATCTGCTCAGTATCGTGCGCATTAAGCAACTCTGCCGCCTGGCTGGAATCGAGAAAATCGATACCGGGCCAAAAGGTGCTGTCATTACGTTCCGGGGCAATAGTTTTTCTAAGCCTGACGCGCTACTGGCATTTATCGCAAAACATCCGAAAACAGTGAAGATTCGTGCGGATCATAAGCTGGTGCTGATGGAGGAATGGGAAGCTTCGGAGAAGCGGTTACGTGGGGTGAATAAGGCACTGGGCGAGATTGTAAAGATTGCTGCCTAAGGGAGAAAATGTATCTTTGTTATATCACAGTAAAGAGCATATTAAGCCGAGGATTGGGCATGATTTATACCTACCGAACCAGCGAATAGCGAGAATGATGTTAGAGAAAATGGGCTGCACCGTTGAGGTGGCTTCTGATGGTGAAGAAGGCAGTAGAAATGATCAGGAACACTCGCTATGATTCAGCATCTATAGTTTGAAAGGGAGAAAAGCATGAGATTATCAGATTTCATCCAACTACGCATGAAAGAAATAATGGATGAATGGGAAATGTTTGCACGAACATTGCCTGCTGCGCAGGATATGAACCGTGGTGCTTTGCGTGACCATGCCGAAGAAATTCTTGAATTTGTTGTAAGGGATATAGACTCCTTTCAAACCGCACTGGATCAGAGTGACAAATCAAAGGGGCTCGGTCCTGAAGAAGGTGGTTCTCACGATAGCGCCGCCCAGATTCACGCAGATTTACGATCGGAAAGTGGATTTGATGTGGTTCAGATGGCCTCCGAATACCGTGCTTTACGTGCAAGTGTCATTAAATTATGGGCTAGGGAGTGGACGAAAGTAGAGCAGTCAGAGGTTTCAGATTTAATCCGGTTTAACGAGTCAATCGACCAGGCATTGATGGAATCAATCGTCCGGTTCAAAGAAAAAATTGAAAATTCTAAAGATATGTTTATCGGCATTCTTGGTCATGATCTCCGCAACCCGCTCGGTGCGATAATAATGTCCAACCAACTTCTTCTATACAAAGGAGGCTTGAATGAAGAACAGCTTTCTTTAGCAGGGCAAATTGGAAACAGTGCAGAACGGATGAACCAGATGATCACTGATATTCTTGATTTAACCCGTATCACTCTTGGAACAGGCCTTTCTATTATCCCAGAAAGCATAGATATAGGCAGCATAGGCAAGCAGGCAGCAGATGAAATGCAAGCGGCTCATCCTAGCCGAAAAATATCCTTTGAAACAACAGGAAGTCTTGAAGGGTGGTGTGATAGTGCCCGTATTACTCAAGCCCTCTCCAATTTGATTGGTAATGCAGTACAGCACNGGTTTAAGAAGTCACCTATTGCAGTAACGGTAACGGGGGAATCTGATGACATCATCATATCCATACACAACGAAGGCATCCCCATTCCACAGGAACAGCTTAAAACCATCTTCAATAGTTTAACCCGGCTCGTTAAGAGAGAGGATTCACACAATAGCTCGACAAGTTTAGGACTGGGGCTTTTTATCGCAAAGGAAATCGTGACTGCCCACGGCGGCACAATTAATGTCATTTCTTCCGAACAAGACGGCACAGAATTTACTGTACGATTACCACGTGTGCTCAAATAGCAGGAGCAAAAAGAGAGGAAACTATACTGTCAGTTCAATAATTTAAGCTTTTGAACTGACATGAGTATATACTTACAACCAATCCGGCACACTATCCAGCCCTAGCATTTCTTCATAAGTAGGCCGTCTGCGGATCACCGCGAACTGATCGCCATTTACCATCACTTCCGGCACCAACAGCCGTGAATTATACGTCGAAGCCATCACGGCACCATAGGCTCCAGAGGAACGGAAAGCGACAAGCTCCCCCTCACCTACTGGCGGCATAAGCCGTTGTTTTGCAAAAATATCACCCGTTTCACACACCGGACCAACAATATCAAGCGGTGCCATAGGCGCATCATGTGCCGCTTGTTTAACAGGCAAAATTTCATGATAGGCTTCATAAAAACTTGGGCGAATTAGATCATTCATAGCGCTATCTACAATCAGGAAATCACGATGGTCGGTTTTCTTTAAGTAAATAACTTTCGCTACTAAGATACCAGCATTCCCTGCGATTAAACGCCCAGGTTCAAAGATTAGCTCACAGCCTAAATGCTGCGTCGCCTTGATCGTCATATCCGCATAGAGCTTAGGACTTGGCGTTTCCTCACCATCATAAGGAATCCCGAGCCCTCCGCCAAGGTCAAGACGGTTGATTTCATGGCCATCACTTCGCAATGCCTGCAAGAGCTCTTCAACCCGTTTAAATGCCTGGCGGAATGGCTCAAGATCAAGTAGTTGTGAACCGATATGGGTGGAAATTGCTTTAATCTCAATTGCGGGTAATTTTGCCGCTTTTGCATAAATAGCCCGGGCATTTTCCCAATCTATCCCGAATTTATTTTCCTTTTTCCCGGTAGTAATTTTATGATGCGTTTTACCATCAACATCGGGATTAATACGAATCGCAATGGGTGCTTTTACGGAAAGGGAGGCGGCAACTTCATTCAGCGCCAAGAGTTCCGGCTCGGACTCCACATTAAACTGAAAAATCTTATGCTCCAGTGCGTAACGCATCTCGTCTTTAGTTTTCCCAATACCCGAAAACACAATCTTGCTCGGTGAAACACCCGCCGCAATCGCCCGCCGAATTTCACCTTCAGATACGCAATCTGCACCCGCACCTTGTGATGCCAGTGTTTTGAGTACCGCAATATTAGAGTTGGCTTTCACCGCAAAACATATGGTTGCTTTAACACTGGAAAAAGCCTCCGCAAATACGGTGTAATGCCGTACCAGTGTTGCAGTTGAATAGCAATAAAAGGGGGTTCCGACCTGTTTTGCAATCGTTTCAATGGAAATATTTTCGGCATGAAGGACGTTGTTTTTATAATTAAAATGATCCATGTTTTTAGTGGTCAGAGTTCAGTGGTCAGAGTTCAGTAGTCAGGAGTCGAGGTTCAGTGACTTCATTACTGACCACTGAACTCTGAACTCTGACCACTATTTAAATAATGTTTCTTTCTTTTTAGGTTCCTCACCCGGATGATAGAGTCTTCCTTTCACCCCACAGGCGGATAATGCCAGTATAATACAACATAGCATACATAATTTCTTCATAAATATCTCTCCTTAGCCGCAATTACCGCCTTCTTTACATTTACCGGTGCTGTACCACCAAAACTGACTCTGCTAACAACCGAATTATCGACACTAAGCACCTCAAATATTGCCTTGGTAATTGCTGGCTCAATTCCCTGCATGTCTTCGAGAGAGAGCTCATCGAGCCTACAGCCCCTTTCCTCGGCAATCTTCACAATCCTACCGGTAATATGGTGGCACTTACGGAATGGCAAGCCTAGATTTTTTACCAGCCAATCGGCAATATCTGTTGCCGTGGAATAGCCCGCCGCTGCTGCTAGCCGCATCGCATCTTCATTGGCAGTAAAATCGAGTACCATGCCCGTCATTGCGGCGATACATAATTGCAAATTTTCTGCCGTATCAAATACTGGCTCCTTATCTTCCTGCATGTCCTTGCTATAAGTCAGCGCAAGCCCTTTCATTACCATCAACAAGCCATTAAAATTTCCAGCAATACGCCCGGTTTTGGCCCGCACTAATTCTGCCGCATCAGGATTACGTTTCTGTGGCATAATCGAGCTGCCACTCGTAAACGCATTAGATAATGTGATAAACTTAAACCCGGCGCTCGACCAGATCACCAACTCTTCCGCAAAACGTGATAAATGCACAGCACATAATGCCGATAGCGATAAAAACTCCAGCGCAAAATCACGATCCGATACGGAATCGAGTGAGTTCGCCGTTGGTCGATCAAAGCCCATTAATTCAGCAGTTTTATGACGATCAATTGGGAACGATGTGCCAGCCAGCGCCGCAGCCCCGAGTGGACATTCATTCATGCGTTTGCGACAATCAACAACCCGCGACCTATCCCGCCCTAGCATCTCAACATAGGCAAGCAAATGGTGCCCAAGCGTCACTGGCTGCGCCGTTTGCAGATGGGTGAATCCTGGCATAATCGTTGCCGCATGTTCCTCGGCACGGGTGATCAGCGCAGCTTGCAAATCCTTGAGCCGCGCATCCAGCACATCAAGCATATCACGCACCCACAGACGCAAATCGGTCGCCACCTGATCATTACGTGAACGGGCAGTGTGAAGTTTACCTGCGGAATCACCAATGATTTCATGTAGCCGAGATTCCACATTCATGTGAATATCTTCAAGCTCCGCCTTAAATGTGAACTGGCCAGCTTCTATTTCTTGCAAAATCTGTTTTAGCCCTGCTAATATCACATTACCGTCAGCAGCTGGAATAATATCTTGTGCTATGAGCATTGTACAATGGGCGATTGATCCAGCAATATCCTGGCGATAAAGCTTTTTATCAAATGATATGGATTGATTAATTTGCTCCATAATGCGCGCCGGGCCCTGGTCAAAATGACCTCCCCATAGCGGGTTTGCTTTTGTTGGTGTTGACATATTATTACGGTTATTTATTACGGTTAATGCTAGAATTGGCGTTATTATACTTCGGGATTCTGATTCTGTCACCTACGAAGAATAGGTTTGTTAATGAATATGCTTTGAAGTTTGTCATAGGGCTTACCACAGCCCCCGTATCCCGGCCGAAGAGCTGGGATCTCTAGAAATAGGGGTATTACGGCGAAAGATCCCGGGTCTTCGCCTGGGATACAGAGTGAAGATTAAGGCGTAAATAAAATATACTGGACATCTCTATGAATAGGCATGAAAAACGTCAAAAAGAGAAAATAAGCAAAAAAAATACTATTTCTACGCCTGATATTTTGAATCTTATGAAAACGGCATATCAGTATCAAATGTCCGATAATTTCAGTGCGGCTGAAGAAATTTATACGACCGTACTTGGGATCGACCCAGAATATCCTGAAGCATTATGCATGCTTGGCATGGCAAAAAATGGTCTTGGTCAGGATCTGGAATCCTGCCTTTACTCTATCAATAAAGCCATTGCTATTTCTCCAAAAAACCATCTTTATCACTTCAATAAAGGGCTCGTTCTTCAAAGTAATGGTGCGTTAGAAGAGGCTATTGCTTCCTTTACAGAGTGCTCCAAACTCGCGCCTAATTATATCGAATCCTATATCTGGTTAGGAAAAATCTATACATTTTTAAAAAACTTTGACAAAGTCAAGGAAGCACTTGACCAAGTGCTGCTGCGTTCGCCCAATCATTTTAATGTATGCGACCACCTGGCATTTTTATGCACCCAGGCAGGTAAAATTGATGATGCGATTGTCTATTTTAAACGTGCATTGCGTAAAAACCAGAATCCAAAAACCCATAGCAACTTATTATATACTCTAAACTATGATCCGAGCCAAACGGATGAAAGCTTCCTTACTGCCCACAAAGAATGGAACAAGCACTATGGTGAGCCGCTTGCTGGAAAAATACTGCCACACAGCAATGAGCCTACGCCTGATAAAATATTAAAAATCGGTTATGTGTCAGCCGACTTTAAGTGCCATCCCGTAGCTGATTTTCTTTTACCATCCCTTGGTTATCGCAGCAAAAACATTAAGATCTATTGCTATTCGTCCGGACCGAAAGAAGATAGCATGACCAAAACGATCAAAAGATTTTCAGATAGCTGGTGCAGTATCGTTGATCTAAGCGATGAGGAGGCAGCAAAAAAAATTCGCGCTGATGGCATTGACATACTGGTTGATCTCGCCGGACATACTGCAGGAAATCGCTTAGGCATATTCGCACGAAAGCCAGCGCCCATACAAGCCAGCTGGATAGGATATTTTAATACCACTGGCGTAAGCACGATGGATTATTTTATCTCCGACAATACACATCTACCGCCAGGATATGAAAAAGGATTTACCGAAGAGATCGTCAGATTGCCAGATTGCTATATTGCATATGCACCACGATTCTCCATGTTTGAATCGAGAGAATTTATCCCCTCACCCACCAATAAAAAATTTGCAGGTCACGATATAGAATATATGAAATATATATTTTTAAATCTATGGGATGATTTCATTGATAAAATACGGCAACGTTTTCCCGTACTTAGAATAAAATCACCAAATACGGTTAACGTTACGCCCGCCGTTAAAGCAAAATATATTACCTTCGCCAGCTTTAATAATATTGCAAAACTCAATTCAGGCGTAATGGAATTATGGGCAGAAATACTGCATAAAGTACCAAATTCACGCCTTATTCTTAAAACAAGCGCACTGGATGACAGTTCTATCTATAACAATGTCATCCAGCGCTTTGCTGCACTTAATATAGGCAAAGAACGCCTGGAATTACAAGGTTGGTCATCACTCAATGATTTATATCGGCTATATAATAAGGTCGATATTGCCCTGGATCCATTCCCATTTACGGGTGGAGCTACAACCTGCGATGCCTTGTGGATGGGTGCCCCCGTTATTACGCTTGCGGGCGACAGTGCCGTTAGCCGCCAGGGGGCAACCTATCTTACCACGATCGGACTTACCGAACTTATTGCCCATACGAAAGAAGAATATGTCACACTTGCCATCACATTAAGTAATGATCTGGGAAGGCTAACCACGATCCGCTCCGGCCTAAGGGAGCGTATGCTTCGCTCACCTTTATGTAATGCCAAACGCTTTGCAGAAAATCTTGAACATGCCTATAGGCAAATGTGGCAAAAATGGTGTGCTAAGTCGTTGTGAGCAATCTTGCAACCCTCGTATCCTGGGCGTAAACCCCAGATACAGAATAAAATATAAATAGTGACAAACGAATAGTTTAAAATTATAGTAACGCGATATGTTCTCAGGGCGGGGTGAAATTCCCCACCGGCGGTTAGAGCCCGCGAGCGCTTTTCGGTTTACTGAGAAGGTCAGCAGATTCGGTGATATTCCGAAGCCGACGGTTAAAGTCCGGATGGAAGAGAGCGAAATAATAGTGTTACTACGGCTCTGTAAAACGAGCTGCTTGTTACCTATTTCGTCGCCTTGGTTCTACATAAATAACGGAAGGAACCATGACTCAATTATCGCACATACCCAAAACTCGGATCGCTTTTATCAAAGCTGAATGGCACAAAACAATTGTCGATCAATCCTATAAGGCTTTTGACGAAGTAATCAAACAACATCTGGGCTCGCAGGCAATTATTGACGTCTTTGATGTACCTGGTGCTATGGAAATCCCTCTTCTAGCTAAAAATCTGGCGGAGACGAAACGCTATGCTGCTATCGCCACTTCAGCCTTCATCGTCGATGGTGGCATCTATCGCCATGATTTCGTTTCTGAAGCCGTTATTATGGGATTAATGCGGGCGCAAATGGATACAGGGGTTCCAGTATTATCCGGTGTGCTTACCCCGCATCACTACCATGATAGCCCAGAGCATCAAGAGTTTTTCTTCAATCATTTCACTATTAAGGGGAAAGAACTAGCTGATGCGTGCTTATCGATTATCAAAACACAGGCATCGATTGCAAAGGCTGCGTGATATTGAGATTAGTAACCCTCTCCCATACACTGGTGTCCAGAGAGGGTTACCTGCGGCGCTTAGGTTAGCGGCGTCCCTGCACTCCTTCTGCTACTTGCTTGCCCCTCTGTTCTGCTAAACGCTCTTCGGCAGTTGCAGCGCTTGTAAGTGGCGAGCGAGAAGTGCTAAACTTTTTTGCAAATCCTGTTGGTGTTGATCCAGGCACCCCCGTGTTTCCGGTAACATTTGGGCTTCCTGCAGGTCGGGTAATTATATTGATTCCTTTTCTTAATCCCGAAATATACTCAGCAGTCGACAGATTGTTCCCGCTCTTGCTCATCATGTAGAGATTATCTATTGCATTATAAGGGGCATTAAGTTTTTCAGATATTAATTGGGATATGTCCCATAATTCCGCAATCTGCGCGGGTGTCGCAACCTTAGCACCTATAAGCGCAATACTCTCCATACTGTAGGCGATAGCATCAAGTTTTTTTGGTGAAGTATCATACCAGCTTCCTACTGCATCTACACTGACTCCTTGCGTGAGGCGGCCCTCTATGACTACCAATGCTTTTATTATAGCCTCAAGTTTTTCTGGTGAAGTATTATACCAGCTTTCTACTACCTCTACAGTGCCTCCTTGCGGCCAGTACTTATTGAGGCGGCCCTCTATGACTACCAATGCTTTTATTATCGCATCAAGTTTTTTTGGTGAAGTATTATACCAGCTTCCTACTGCATCTACAGTGCCTCCTTGCGGCCAGTACTTATTGAGGCGGCCCTCTATGACTACCAATGCTTTTATTATCGCATCTGCTTTATCAGGGGATTCATCATGGATCCGGCTTAAATCGCCAATCAGACTGTAGCCATAGACGCCTATCATCTTCTTGAGTTGAGCGTGGTTACAAAACATAAAAAGGGCTTTCAGTTTTTTTGGAGAATATCCAGCCAGCTCTTTATGGGTGATAATAGGTATCTCCTCGAAGTTAGGTGACAGTGATATGTTTTCGGTAAGGTTCCACAGATCATGATAAGTTAAACGATTTGTTTTTAAACTAGCTCCTTCTGCAGATGCTATTATTTTTAATGCCTGAATATGATCCTTGATATTCATAGGTAGCTGTAAGTAGGGTCGCCCGTAAAACATTTTCGACTTGTCTTTATATTCTGGATTATATTCCAACATACAATTGTAGGCCATTGTTATGGTATTAATATCGGCCCCAATTGTTGAAACATGTTCGGTATAGATAGTGATTTTTTTAGCATGATATTTTGATTACTATATTGATAGTCCATAATGAATACAAAAATTATAAATTGTTGTCATCCTAAATCGCTCTTTTAAATAGATTAATCTATAAAAAATTACTTGCCTTTATGCGGGAATTACATTAACACTGCGC
>JGI24806J26614_1000472_pt1 | contig 12421 bp, 12 predicted proteins | sample Kansoi200umMDA_FD_26614 | JGI IMG/M metagenome (IMG submission 26614)
CCGTATAATAATATACCCTCACCATTAAACCTAAATGACTTCTCAATATTGTATTTTACTCTAAAATCATTATAATATTTATATTGAGCTGCTTGTTTGGCTTTAATAAAAAAATGAGCCTGTTGATTTCCATCCAAATTGGTCAATGCTTCAATAAGTAGATTTTTAATTTTATTTTTTATCCAATTCTTAATCATAAAACGAATTCTATATCTGAGCTATTGATTATAAAAAACTCCACCATTAATTAATTGCTTTTACCAATTCTATCCCGTTTTTAATAACTCTGCCTTTTAAATAAATACTTGCGTAATTTGAAGCATTTATACCATACATCTTCAATTTAGTATAATTGCGATAAGTAGCCAAATAAGAAAAAGAATTACCAATGTTTTCAGCTATAAAATAAGTGATAGTATAATCCCCATCCATGAATTGGAGTTCAGGAAATTCAATTTTAATACTGTTTTCATTGTCTGGCTTAATGTCTTGATGGAATTTATTTGTAAAAAATTGCCCCACAATTTTCAAATCTTTATCGATAATTACAACTGACAAATAATAAGATTCAATATCCTTTTTAAACTTTATCTTCATTTCGATTGATAGCGTTTCAAGATATCTTATTTTAACAAAATCTTCAATCGCAATTTTTTTATCATTAAATTTTAATTCCTCAAATTCTGCCCCTTCATTGTACTCTATCCTAGATTGCTCGCCTTCAAACTCCTGATAATATTGTTCAATTGCGTTATTTACATTTTCACCAAAATACAAAATCTCGCCCTTTTTCAAAAACAGTGCATGATTACATACTCGCATCACCGTTGGCATAGAATGGGATACAAATATAACCGCTGTCTTTTTTATTATTTCAGCTATTTTATTAAAAGATTTTATTCTAAAACCAGCATCTCCGACAGCTAATATTTCATCTAAAATCAAGACATCAGGCTCCAATTGTGTAGCTATGGCAAAACCCAAACGCACTTTCATACCCGAACTGTAATTTTGCACCGGCATATCTAAAAACTCACCTATTTCCGAAAATGCAACGATGCTATCAAATTTTTCATCAATTTCTCTTCTGCTAAATCCAATTACTGCGGCATTATTATAAATATTTTCACGTCCGGTTAAAATTGGATTAAAACCGGCACCCAATTCAATTAGAGCAGCAACCCTTCCCCGAATTTCAATTTGTCCTTCGTCAGGCTTAATCAAGCCATTTAACATTTTCAACAAGGTACTTTTTCCAGCACCGTTATGCCCAATTAAAGCCAGGCACTCGCCTCTCTTCAGCTCAAAACTAACTTCCTTTACAGCCCAAAATTCATCCCCTCTTAATTTTCTTTTTTTAACGGAACCTGCAATTCCTCCAAAAACGTCAAGCATTCCATAATAAAGACTCTTTTTTAAATCCTTAGAAAATTTCTTCGAAATGTTTTCTACTTTAACTAAAACCTCTTCCATATTTTTAAGCGCTCATTCTTTCGGTTATAATTGGCATCGCAATTCGATAAACAATCATTGAAAATAAAGTAATGAATACAGTGAAAACAAAAAAACAAATCATAAATAAAAAATGATCTATGCTAAATCCCGTGAGAGAATTACGAATATTAATAACGATATAGGTAAACGGATTCCAATCCATAATCACTTTCATTAAACCTTCCTTTGGCACATTATAAACTACAGGCGTTATGTACATTAATATTTGCATAGCAATTGGAATAATTCGGCTTATGTCATTATATAAAGCGCCAATGGGTGTGAGTAAAATACCCAAACCAATTAAGGCAAGCATTGTTATAAGTAACATTGGTAAAAAGTAAAAAAAAGACAGAGATATATTCACATGAAAATAAAACATAAGTACCACAATCAATGCAAATTTTATCAATAAATTAAATAATAGTTTTATAGCACCTAAGGTTATCAATGCTTCTTTTTCAAAATTAATTTTCGCAATGATACCTTTATTTGCATTCACACTATTAATACTTAATGAAAGACAATCAACAAAAACTGTCCAAAAGGTTGAGCCAATCATTACAAATAAAGGGTAAGGAATTTCTGTTTCAGATAATTTTATGGTCCCCGTTTTATTTAAAAATATCCAAACCGCGGCACTCATTAATACGGGTGCAATGGCCCAAAAAATACCCAGAACCGATTGTCGATACTGAGCATTAATATCTCTTTTAGCCAATTGTTTTGCCAAATAAAAAGAATTTTTATATCCCATTAAACTTTCGTTCAGAATTTTTAATATACTGTAGTCGCGGGTGCTTTTATAAATTCGTATGTCGTTGTTAGTCATTAATTGATAAAAATAATTATTTAAAAAAGTTCAGTTAACGCATTGCGTTTAATTATGACAGCAATTTATAGCTTCGCCACCTTAGTCACAATTGACTTAGTGTTACTTCAATAGTTTTTTCGCAATCGAACCGACGGCAATTTTTTTTTACTTACTCCATAACAATAGAGGGCTGACTCCGGTCTTAGAAATTGCAGACAGGTCAAAATCAGCCTCATGATAATGTATGTAATGTATTGTTTTATTTATTTTTTTTTCGGCCTTTGCAATTAATTCTTTTAAAAAGGCCTCGTTAATATCTCCTATCAAAACCAGCTCAATTATATCACTATCTTTCCCAGTGGATAAATTACCAACTAAATACACATGTTTTAAATCGCCCATGTGCTTTAAAACATAATCAATCACATGATCTAAGCCTACCAGTTTGAGCACGATACTGTTAATATCCTTAAATAAGGGATGTTTTGCGTTTACTTGGAAGATCTTCTTATTTGCCTGGCTTTGGGATTCCAAAAAACCAGCCTTTTCGAAACGATTCAGCTCAATTCTGATCGAATTGGTGGATTCACCAAACTCCTCTTCTAACCCCCTTAAATAAGCGGTCGTACTACTGTTCAAGAAAAACTTAAGCAATAATTTAATCCTGGTTTTAGAAGAAATGAGGGTCTCGATCATTATTGAGTAACAAAATTACTCAATTTTACGAAAAAAACATAAAGTTTTAAGAATTAAAATGCGTTTTTAATTTCTTTAATTGGCATCTAAATGACTTTTATACCAGTCGATTGTTAATGCTATACCTTGATCCAGATCAATTAAAGGCTCATATCCTAATAAGCGTTTAATTTTATCAATGTTAGCGAGGCTGTTTTTAATATCACCCTTTCTTTCCGGTTTATATTCAGGACTAATAATACTCCCTAAATTTGTTTTAATAATGTGGAATAACTGATTCAAACTGGTGGAACTACCGTATGCGACATTATAAACCTGGTTTATGGCATCAGGTTTAAGTGTGGAGAAAGCTAAAACATTTGCGTAAACAACATTATCAATAAATGTAAAATCCCTGCTTGTTGTACCATCTCCAAAAATAAACGGGGTGGCTGTTTTCAGCAAACTCGATATAAAAATAGGGATCACGGCGGCATACTGACCATGAGGATTTTGTTTAGGACCATATACATTGAAATAGCGAAGCCCGATGATTTCCATATCATAAGACCTGGCAAATACTTCCGCATAAAGCTCATCCGTTTTCTTGGACACTGCATACGGTGATAATAATTTACCTGTTACGTGTTCCTGTTTTTCCTGACTCTGATCATCCCCATACACCGAAGAAGAAGATGCATATACCACTCGTTTCACATTTTGATTCTTAGCAGCAAATAATACATTCACAAAACCGGACACATTTGCCTGATTTGTTGCCATGGGATCTTGCATACTACGGGATACAGAGCCTAATGCGGCATTATGAAAAACACCGTCAATATCTTTACAAGCTTCAAAACAAGTTTGATAATCAGTGATATCGCCTATTATCAACATAAAATTCGGGTTCAATTCATGCTCCTTTAAATTAGCTTTACTTCCTGTAGATAAATTATCTAATACCTTTACTTGTTTTGCTCCATTATTTAATAAATAAGAAACTAAATGGGAACCGATAAAACCTGCGCCACCAGTTACTAAAAACTGTTTACCATTAATAGAGGGAATATTTGGAATTGTTATCTGCAAAATAATTAACTTTTAGAAGATTGTATTTTTAAAATATGCTGAGGAAGTTTTACTTTGACGCTTTGATGTAAACTTTGCAATTGTATTTGAATATAATTTGAATTTTGCATTTGCACTATCGTACCTTTTAATCCTTTTAAAGCACCTTGAGTTATTTCCACTTCGTCTGATACTTTTAAATCAATTGCTTCATGGGTCACATCATAACCACTGGCTTCTATTGATTTTAAAACAAGAATTTCAGAATCCCGGATCTTTGCCTCCATGCCGTTAAATTTTATAAATGCAAAAACTCCCGGACAATTCAATACCTTTTCCCTGTCTGATAAGTTAATTTTCACAAATACATATCCACTTAACATGGGAAATTCCACCCATTTTTTTCGATCACTCCATTGCTGCAATTTCTTAACTACCGGTGAATAAGCCTCTAGTCCTTTCTCCAATAATTTCTGAACTACTTTTTTTTCGTGTTTCACATTAACATAAACAGCGTACCAATTCAACATACCAATGAACTAAAATTATTATTTTTTGCCATAACCATAGCCATAGCCGTAGCCATAACCGTAACCGTAACCGTAACGGGAATAATAATATTTACTACGTTTACGCTTCACACCATTCAAGATTAAATATACATTTGTAAGCCCTGTATCCTGAATTAATTTATCAAATTGTGTCAATACTTGTTTAGTAGCCATTTTTGTATTTAATACAAAGAAATTGATATCTGAATATTGCATTAAATAACTGGCATCCGCAAGCATTCCCATTGGAGGAGTGTCAATGAGTACATAATCATAATTATCTTTAGCATAAGCAATTAATTCTTTTAGTTTTTCAGCAAGAACAAGGTCTGAAGGATTAGGAGGAATTGGTCCTGATAAAATAGCGTATAAATTTTTAACAATGGTTGGTTTCACAATTTCATCAAGGGTATTCTGGCCAACCATAAACGTACTGATTCCAATATCAGCGGTCATTTCAAGAGCTTTCTGAATACGTGGTTTATGTAAATCAAGTTCAAGCATAACAACTTTCTTTCCACTCTTTGCTAAAATAGCGCCTATGTTAATGGTCGTAAAGGTTTTTCCTTCTCCGGGGGCATTGGAAGTAAGCAGAATAGTTCTTTTATCTGAATTTAAAATAACATACTGAAGGTTTGTTCGCAATGTCCGAAAAGCCTCTGCAATATAAGAAGTGGGGCTTTCTTCTACAACAATACCTATATTTGAAATCCCTTTATGAAATGGCAGGTCAGCAATAACAGGTAACTTTGTTGCTTCCTTTAATTCATCAATGCTTTGAATGGTCGTAAAAAACGAAATGCGCACAATAATAATAATAAGGGATAAAGCCAATCCAATGGCTCCAAAAACTGACAGGATTTTCTTCCTATCAGGGCTAACAGGACCTAAATTTCGGGGGCTGTCAATCACTTTAATATCGGGTACTATACTGGCTTTGGCAATCTTAGTGGAGGCACGACGTTGCAATAAAAATTTATAAAGCTCTTCATTCACTGATACTTTTCTGGAAATATGCATCATTTCCCTTTGTTTAGGGGGCATGGCCTGTATCTCAGCCACATATGTACTTATCTTCCCCTCAAGGTTCTCAATAATTTTAAGGGTGGCATTCCGTGAATTGTTTATGTAAACCAGCATCGTTTGTTTCAACTTTTTTACACGTTCACGGAGTTCTATGATATGCGGATTTATTTCTTTCGAAAAAACCAATTGATTGGAGATTGCCAGTTGCAAAGCATAAAGTTCAGCAACGGATCCAGATAAAAAAGCATCATCACCTACTAAATACGCATTGGGTGGTAAAAATTCAGGGTCTTTGTCTTCAATAATATATTTTTCCAGATCATTTATAGCATCAATGCGCAAATTTAAACCTGTTTTCTGACCTTCATAGCCTGAAAGTTTTTTAAAATAGTCGTCCTTTTCCCAGGCTAAATCAAGTATATCATGTTTACGCTTGTACACCTGCATAGTGTCTTCCACTTCGTTCAACGCAAAACTAACGTCCTCCAATTGTCTGTCAATGTAACTGATGGTTCTCTCATTGATATCAAAACGCATGTTAACAGACTGATTAATATATTCCCTGGATAAGGTGTCAAGGATCAATATGGCACGTTCAGGAATAATATCATCCATGGTTAATACCAATACATTGGTATAGTCTGGATTTTGAACTTTCAAAGCTCCTTTAAATTTATTAACTAATTGCCCCATATTATGAACCACGATCTGATAATCCAGATTGCCGATCTGGTCAAGTGTATTTTTTCCAAAATCAACTTCCCGTTCTATCAAAAAACTAAAATCTATATCTACCAGTGTCTCATTAAACTTTCCAACTTTTTTATTCTCATTTCCATTAAGCACGTATCTGATTTCATACTCATTCGCATTCAGAATTTTAAAATCCAGGGGTGTTTCATACAACTGTGGATTGAGCGTGTTAACACTCACGTTAAACGGAGTTCCTTTAAACTGTTCACTTGTACGAACCCTACCGACTAAAAAAAAAGAAACCTGCAACTTCTTTTTTAATTTGTCAATGGTTTTTTTCATAATATCATAGGAAGTAATGATCCGGATCTCATTGGAATTATCAACGTACCTGGAATTATTATAAAAATTCGCATCGGTAATTAAACTCTTGTCATTATAGGTGTCATGCGCTTTTAATAATTCAACAGACGCCTGGAAAACACTCTCCAGTTTATATACATAAAAATAACCTACAAGGTAAAAAACGGGAACAATTAACAAAGGGATATACCAATTCTTGGAAATAATTCTCCAGATCAATTTAAAGTCATTAATCTGTATCGGTGAAGTACTCTTTTTTTGTTCCACGAAATAATTTTAAAATCATACAAATATAATAATTTGGCACGATTTTTAAGCATGAATTGCCGGTTCGATTATTTTTTATATATTTACAGTCAATTTTAGGAACATTAATGAACACAAGGCTTTTACTCGTATTTATTTTCACATTAGGTTTGGCGGCAGTATGTGTTGCCTTGCCACCACCACCTCCTCCTCCCGGTGGTGGAGATACGCCGGGATGCTGGCCCCCTCCCTGCATACCAATTGATGGAGGAATATCATTACTGATTGCAGCAGGTGCCATTTATGGAGGCAGAAAACTCTACTCAAAACAAAAAGAAAAAAAATCTTTATAAAACCAACCCCCCGCCAACTGGCGGGGGGTTTTTTACTTATGCTTCATAAATTAAAAACAAACAAATTTCGATTCTTTATTTTAAGCGCATCTCTTCTTTATGGAACTTGCTATTTCATCTATGAATTTCTTGTAAAACGGTTCACACATGGCGACCAGGTCTTTATTCGCAAGATCATCAATTTATGTCGGTTTATTCTTGATAATATGGGGTATAAAACTTTTGCAAGTAAGGAAGTCGACGATATCCAGGTATTTGGTATTGATGGATCAAATGGTGTATGGATCGGAGGGCCCTGCAATGGCATTACACTCATGTTTTTATTTGCAGTTTTTGTCATCGCATATCCGGGAAACATTAAAAATAAACTCTGGTATTTGCCAGCAGGAATTATAACTGTCTTTTTAATTAATATTTTAAGAATCATTGCCTTAGCGATGATTGCCCTCCATAATCCGCAATACCTTGATTTCAACCATACCTATACATTTACATTTATTGCTTATAGTGCAGTTTTTGGATTATGGATGCTATGGGTCAATAAATTTTCAGGAACCAAAACAAATTGAAGACCAGTGTAAAATACATAGTGTTTATTGGCATTTTTGCTGCACTTGGTTTCAGCAGAGAATTCCTGTTTGTTAATATTAACAGCCAGCTTTATAGCCTGTACTATCATCATTCCACTTATATTTTTCCTGATGGCCTGTCTTTCTTAAAAGGGTTTGATTATTCAACCCTATATTTTCTAAAGTTTCCTTTTACTATTCTTTATTTCCTTGCCTACTTTTTCACCAGTTATTTGGCCGCAAAGAAAATATGCCTTGATAAAAAAAATGCGCTTTGGGTTATTTATATTTATGCTTTATTGTTAGTTTTGTCTGGTATTTCAATGGCTTATAATTATATAATCAATAACCAACTCAATGGTGACGAATATTCATTCAGCCGCTGGTTAATGGGTATAACACAATCGCCTTTAGTAGCTTTCTTTGTCATTGCATCGGGCAAGCTTTATAACAAATTCCAAACAGAACAATAAATATACTAGATTATGAAAAAAGACAGTGCCATTTTTAAATTGATCAAAGAAGAAAAAGACCGCCAGACAAGAGGCATTGAGCTTATTGCCAGTGAAAATTATGTCAGTGACCAGGTGATGAAAGCCATGGGCAGTGTGTTAACCAACAAATATGCCGAAGGACTTCCTAATAAAAGGTATTATGGAGGATGTGAAGTGGTTGATAAAGTGGAACAAATTGCTATTGACAGAGCAAAAGAATTATTCGGAGCTGTTTGGGTAAACGTGCAGCCACATTCAGGCGCTCAGGCAAATGCAGCAGTTATGCTGGCCTGCTTGAAACCGGGAGATACCATTTTAGGTTTCGATCTGTCTCATGGAGGTCATTTAACACATGGTTCTCCGGTTAATTTCTCAGGAAAATTATATCGTGCTACCTTTTATGGTGTTGAAGAAAAAACAGGCAGAGTGAATTACGATACCGTTGAGGCAACTGCCAAGAAAGAAAAGCCAAAATTGATCATTTGTGGCGCTTCTGCTTATTCCCGCGATTGGGACTATGAGCGTTTACGTAAGATTGCAGACAGCGTTGACGCTTTATTAATGGCCGATATTGCTCATCCATCCGGGTTAATCGCCAAAGGTATATTGAACGATCCATTACCTCATTGCCATATCGTGACAACCACTACTCATAAAACATTACGTGGGCCAAGAGGTGGAATGATCATGATGGGAAAAGATTTTGAAAATCCAATGGGAGAAAAAACACCAAAAGGAGAATTAAAAATGATGAGTGCCTGTTTAGACATGGGCGTATTTCCTGGGACTCAAGGCGGGCCTTTAGAGCATGTGATTGCAGCCAAGGCGGTAGCATATGGAGAATGTTTAACGGATGAATACATGCATTACTGCGTACAGGTAATTAAAAATGCTCAAATAATGGCGAAAGCTTTGGTTGAGAAAGGTTATAAAATTATTTCAGGCGGAACAGACAACCACTGCATGTTAATTGACCTGCGTAGTAAAAACCTGACCGGTAAAGAAGCTGAAAAAGCGTTAGGCGAAGCAGATATCACCGTAAATAAAAATATGGTGCCGTTTGATGATAAATCTCCATTCGTTACATCGGGGATTCGTATCGGAACTCCGGCTATTACAAGCAGAGGATTAAAAGAAAAAGACTGCTTAAAAATAGTTGAATTTATAGATGCCACTTTAAAAAATAAAGACAATCCTAAAGAACTGGCAAAAATAAAATCAAAGATCAATACGATGATGAGTAAATATCCATTGTTTAAGGATTAATTCATCAGGGCATTTTTTAAACTGATATTGCCGGCTATTTTAATTCAGTAGTAAACATTACTTCGTTTAAATAATCCTGCTTATGCTTCATATTAAGCAAGCCATTACTCAACGCCTTATCAAAAAAAGCAGAAAATATTTTAGCGCCTGAATAATTCAGGTGTTCCAGGTCAGCATATTCAGAATTATTCAGCGGAAAATTTTTGAAATCTAAAAACTCAGTTTCTGAAAATTCTGATCTGAGAATTTTTTGAAACACCTTTTCATTCTTGAATGAAGGATGGCTGTCATGAAAAGGGCTTCTTATCAGAAATATTTTCACTTTTTCTTTATTGCATGTTGCAATTATTTTTTTTAAATAAATTATATTCACTTCAGATATCCCATTTTGTTCTGATTCCTCATCAACTTTAAGATCTGAATAAGATAGTAAAGAATCTATTTTATTTTTTTTTAAATTTATATAGCCACCTATTTTTTCAGCATAATCATAATCTTTAGTATTAACGATTTTCAGATTTTTTGATGATTGAAGGGTTATGCAATTAAAAAAATCAAATGGATTCTTTCTCGCCAATAAAATTTTTGACTCCATATCCATAAATGGCGCATAAGTCAAATAGCTCGTTGAAAGATACGGCTCCTCCCAAATCCATGCATTCATCCTTTTACTTACCTGGTTATTACTAAATTCCACAAAAACCGTATTAATCTGTTTGTTCTGCTTTAGTAATTCAACTACTTTATAATAACTATAAAAATAAGATTCTCCTGATGTCGACAAATTTTTTAAATCCCTGATTATTGAGTCGTTAAATGCACATCCAGAATGAGAATGCCCGATAATAACTTTACTAATGCTATCGGGCACTTTAAACTTAGCATTAAGTTGAATACAATGATTTGTAACAGATATTAATAATGCAATCGAAGAAACAGAAACCGCTATAAATAGAATAGTATTTAAAATAAATTTCTTCATTACTTAAAACTGGAAATAAATAAATGTTTGTTTAACACCCAAATTTGTGAAAATAAATACACTGATTACTAAATAAAACCCCCACCTGATTAGTTTATTCCATTTTAAAGTAATATCCTGTATTGCATATTGACTCTCCCTACCAATCCATTCAACAATAATAAAAAATAAAATCAAGCCAAGCGTAATAGAGGGTCTTACTGATGGTATTGTGAACAGGGATTTTGAAAAAACAGTGGAAATATAATTTATGGCCTCTCGCATATTATCTGACCTAAAGAATATCCATGCGAAAACCGTTAAAAAAAATGTTATTGTCATTGACAGTAGTTCTTTTACAGTCGGCAAATATTTTCCTTGTGCTACTATATTAATATTGTCCCTATGTGTGTTAAATATAATAGAAGGCATGATATATATAGCATTAAGTAATCCCCAGACAATAAAGGTCCAGTTTGCTCCATGCCAAAATCCACTTACTAAAAATATAATTAATGTGTTTCTTACTTTCATCCATGTTCCACCTTTACTTCCTCCCAGGGGAATGTATAAATAATCCCTAAACCATGTAGAAAGCGAGATATGCCAACGTCTCCAGAATTCAGCAATATCACGCGAAAAATAAGGAAAAGCAAAATTCCTTAATAACTCAATACCAAAAAGCCTGGCAGTTCCTAAAGCAATATCTGAATAGCCGGAAAAATCCCCGTAGATTTGAAAAGCAAAAAATATAGCTCCCAGTAAGAGAGTACTTCCTGAATAGTCATCAGAATTATTAAACATAAGATTTGCATACTCCGCACACTGATCCGCAATCACCACCTTCTTAAATAAGCCCCATAAAATTTGTCGGAGTCCATCAACTGCTTTGGTGTAATCAAATACTCTTTTACTCTGAATTTGAGGTAAAAGGTGGGTGGCCCGTTCTATTGGGCCCGCAACCAATAAAGGAAAGAAACTCACAAAAACAGAATAATCAATAAAGTTCCTTTCGGCTCTTATCCGTCCTTTATAAATATCAATCACATAGGATAACCCATGGAAAGTATAAAAGGAAATACCAACCGGTAAAATAATTTTTAATGTCCACGGGTCTATATGCAAACCCAGATAGGAAATTGATTCTGTTAATGATATAATAAAAAAGTTATAATATTTGAAAACCCCAAGAAATCCAAGGTTAACAACTATACTTAACCAAAACCAAAACTTCTTATTGTTTGTATTTTTCGAATCCGACATTTTAATGCCGGTATAGTAGTCCAATAACGTAGAAAATATTAAAAGAAATAAAAACCTCCAGNCCCAACAAGCATAAAAGAAGTAACTGGATACCAGTAGTAAGATATTTTGAAGTCTTAAACTTTTACCAACCAGGAACCAATAGAGAAAAAAAACTATCGGAAGAAATATGGCAAAACTAACAGAATTAAAAAGCATGTATAACCTTATCTATTTAGGTATTTTCTATTAAAAATTAAACCCAGCCTTGTGAATTAAATAACACCAGTCCCTGTACTAATATACACTTTTTAGACTTTAATTCATAAAATTAACTCATAGGTTTAAAAATCAAAAGGCCCTTTTAGTATAAAGGGCCTTTTGATTTTAACTTAGATATTAAGCCTAGTATCCAAATATATCTTTCAAGGTCAGGTATTTCACCGTACCATATTTTTCCAATGTTTTAATATCGAGTAATTCTTTTTTTCCCAACACTAAAATAGTTGCCGGCTTATTTTTAATTTTTTCATCCTGGAACTTTTTCACATCCTCATATGTCATAGTTGCTACCCGTGCATAAACATCTTTCCGGATATCTGT
>JGI24806J26614_1000473_pt1 | contig 12420 bp, 14 predicted proteins | sample Kansoi200umMDA_FD_26614 | JGI IMG/M metagenome (IMG submission 26614)
TTGCTCAATCTTGGATTTGGGCATGCTGCCATAACATTTATTTGCGTGTGCATTAACATTTCCTTTGTTATGCTGGCTTACAGCCTGCGGTCCATTGGATCTACATATGTGCTGCTTATCATGCTGTCATTAGCCTTTGCGGGTTTTGGTCTTCTGTATTATCGCAGACCAAGACATACAATGACCATTGCCAAACGGATGAATGGTGCAACCGAATTAAAAACAACCTCCAAAGTTGTTACACTCACGCAGGAAACAGCAGCTGCTGATCATAATTAGTTCCGCTGACGTCGACGGTTTATTACAGTCGACTTTCCGGTAGCGTCTCAATTTGAACCACAATAGGACAATAGAACACAATAGAGTTCACATAGTCTATGTGTGTATTTCTATGTGCCTATGTTCCTAATGTGGTTCAATGGCCGATTAGAAAATTCTACAAAATCTAAACCGAGACATTGCCGGCTTTCCCGTATTTTTTTTAAGACACCTGCTTTCATTAGCTTTGCCTCTCTCAATTTTTTTTGTTATGACTGGAGACATATCTGCAATCATTGCCAGCACAGAAGAGCAAATGAAAAAAGCAATCACCCACCTTGAGGCGGAACTGATCAAGATAAGAGCGGGAAAGGCAAATCCACAAATGCTCGACAGTATAGTCGTTGATTACTACGGTTCACCAATGCCTATAAACCAGGTAGCGAACATCAGCATACTTGATGCCCGCACAATGACCATTCAGCCGTGGGAAAAAAATATGCTGCAGCCAATTGAAAGAGCCATAATAGCTGCCAATATTGGGGTTACACCGCAAAATGACGGAGCCATTATTCGCATTTCAATGCCGCCTCTTACCGAGGAAAGAAGGAAGGAACTCGTAAAAAAATGCCAGGCAGAGGGCGAACATTCAAAAGTAGCTACCCGAAATATCCGACGGGATGCCATTGAAAACATTAAAAGATTACAAAAAAGCGGGCTAAGCGAAGATGCTGCGAAAGATGCAGAAACCTCCGTGCAGCAGGTAACCGATAAATACATTTCCCAGATAGAAAAGCACCTCGTTACAAAAGAAAAGGAGATTATGGCCGTCTAGCGGAATCAATTATCCGTTAAATTCAGCTATTATATTAAAGAGTTTTTTCTCTCCGGTCTGTTTGCCAGGTATACTCCTGAAAGGATGATTACAAGGCAGAGTATTTCCAACCAGCTGGTTTTTTCTCCATCAATAATACCCCAAAATAAAGCGACAAACGGAATTCCGTAAGTGACCAGCGATGCAAACAATCCCCCGGCCTTTTTTACAAGAAGATAAAAAAGAACTGTGGCAAACGCGCTGCCAACAATTCCAAGGAGCAAACAGTTAAAAACTGCCCATTGCACCCTGCTGTCAGAGAAATCGATGAGTAAAAAATCCTGTTGCCACAGCACCAGTGCAGTTGGGATGCTCATGAAAGCCAAAGAAATTGTTGCTATATGTAAAGGACGAATAGCTTTTAAATAATGACCCACCAGGTTTACATTAAACCCATAAGAAAGTGTGGCGAGCACAACCAGGAATGAATAGCCGGCATTTTGGAGGCTAATGTCATTTTGCGTCAGCGTAAGCAGGCATAACCCGGAAAAGCCCAGGAGCACACCCCATATTTTTTGCAATTTTATTTTGTCTTTGAATACGACAATTCCAGTCATGACGACACATAATGGGGTAAGCGAGTTCAGAATGCCGGTAAGTGAACTATCAATTTTAAGCAGGGCAATTGCGAAACAAAATGCAGGTAACAGGTTGCCAAAAAAACCGGCTATTACAAGAAGACCCGCGGTCCTGCGGTCCACACGGGATAGGTGAAAAATTGCAAAGGGCATAAAGACCAGCGCGGCCGAAAATATCCTGAGCGCGGCAACCTGGTAAGGTGTCATCCCCTGGTTGCTTACCTTCATTAAGATAAACGAGCTTCCCCAGATAAAACAAAGCAATATAAAAACCAACCAGCTGATTATTCGATCACTCATAAAGAAGGACGAAGGTCATAAAACCGGTGGATACAACAGTATTTTTTATATTGCTTTCTATAAAAACAGGTCATATGAAAGGTGTCAGCCTAAAAGAAATATCGACCCGTGCCCCGAAAGAATTTGAAAAATCAAAAACGCGGGAAAAAACAGAATCAATTCTTCAGGAGCTCGACGAGCTTCAGAATCTTTTATTTGCTGAACACAAGCACAGCCTCCTCGTAGTATTGCAGGGTATGGACGCAAGCGGCAAGGATGGTGTCATAAGAAACGTGCTGGGCAATATGAATCCGCAGGGAGTTACGGTGAAATCGTATAAGGCACCTACCGATGAGGAATTGAGTCATGATTTTCTCTGGCGGATCCATCTTCACACGCCGCAAAAAGGAATGATCCAGGTATTTAACAGGTCGCATTATGAAGACATTATTATTACCAGGGTGCATTCGTGGTGCGACGATAAATTGGCAAAGAAAAGAATGAGGGCAATTAATGATTTTGAAGCGTTGTTACAAGAGCATAACAACATCCATATTCTGAAATTTTACCTCCACATTTCTCCTGAAGAACAGCAACAAAGATTGAGCGAACGAATGAAAGATCCGGGAAAGATGTGGAAGTACAATGAAAAGGATTTTGAAGAAGCAAAACTATGGGACAAGTACATGGAAATGTATGAGGATTGTTTCAGGCATTGTAATAACCCTGAGTGGACAATTGTTCCGGCTGATCAAAACTGGTATAAAGAATATATAGTTGCATCTGCATTGCGCGATACCCTTAAAAGCCTGAAGATGCAGTACCCCGGCTTTAAAAAATAATGCAGCAACGCCTTAATAAATTTTTTTTGTAATCTACCTTATTCTCAGAACCTTCACTTAACTTTTTATTGCTCACCTAAAACTAAAAACAATGGGATTGCTAAAAGAGTTCAAAGAATTTGCCCTTAAAGGCAACATTGTTGATCTGGCAGTTGCTGTTATTATAGGGGCTGCTTTTGGAAAAATAGTAACAGCCCTTACCCAAACCATTATTATGCCCATTATTAGCCTCATCCTGGGCAAGGCAAGCGTGCTCGATATGACCGTTACCATTGGGAGAACAGTCTTCCCGATAGGTATCCTGCTACAGGCTATCATTGATTTTATATTGATCGCATTTGTTTTATTTCTTATTATCAAGCTGATGAATAAAGCGATGCAGAAGAAAGAAGCGGAGCCGGCTCCGACACCGGAAGAAATCCTGTTACTTCGCGAAATAAGGGATGCCGTAAGAAAATAGCAGGCAAGCCTATTTCCCTTAATTTTGACCCCGCTTTCTCCGGGTGAGGAGCGTGTTTTTTTTAATTAATACCGCATGAACAATACTTCATCATCATACCAGATCAAACTGGCCCAATTTGAAGGACCGTTTGACCTGCTTTTGTTTTTTATTGAGAGGGATGAGCTGGATATCTATAACATTCCAATTACAAAAATCACCAACGATTTTTTAGATTATATACACCAGCAGCAGTCCGTAAATATTGAGCTTTCCAGCGAATTCATCTTATTTATTTCTACACTGATGCGCATCAAGGCAAAAATGCTGTTGCCCCGAAAAGAGCTCGATGCCCAGGGTAATGAAATTGACCCGCGCGAAGAACTCGTGAACAAGATCCTGGAATATAAAAAGTTTAAGGAAGCATCTGCGCAGATGGCAGAAATGGAAGCTATGCGCATGCTGATGGTAAAGCGGGGAAATATTCAGAAAGAGTTGTCTCATATTGGTGAGGAAGCAGGCGAAGGAACCGAAATTCAGAACATCACCTTGTTCAAACTGATGAAAGCGTTTGAACGGGCGATGCAGAAATATTCAGACAGGGTCAACAAGCCGGTGCATACGGTTGTACAATATAATTATACTATGGAAGCAAGCCGGCAAAATATGCTTTCGATGGCCCAGCACCTAAAGACGATTTCCTTTGAGAAAATATTTGAGAACGCTGAAAACAGGGTACATGCTATCTTTCTTTTCCTGTCATTGCTTGAATTGATACAACAGAAATTTTTGAAGATAATTGTTGGGGAAGGGATGAATAACTTTATTATTGAGTACAATGAACCGGAAACCCGCCTTGCCGAAATGGAAGAGGCAGCTGAAAATTAACTTGCTCAACCCCGTTGAATTCATACACCTTACTTACTATTAAAACATTTAAACAGATCTAATCATGAAAAGTTTTGCAACAGCCAACTGGAAAGGAGCTGGGAAAGAAGGAAGCGGAACCATTTCCACCGGGAAAGGAGCGCTGAAAGATACTTCCTACGACTATAAAAGCAGATTCGAAGATGGAAAGTATACCAACCCGGAAGAGTTGATCGCGGCCGCACATTCGAGTTGTTTTTCAATGAAACTGAGTTTTGTTTTGGGTGCTGCCGGCTTTACTCCGTCTAACATTGATACGAAATGCACAGTCACACTTGAAAACGGAACAGTAACTTCCAGTCAACTGGAGGTGAAAGCAACGGTACCAGGTATAGACGCCGCTAAGTTTGCAGAATGCGCGGCTGAGGCACGGGACAACTGCCCCATCAGCAAATTGCTGAAAACAAATATTACGATGGACGCAAGCCTGGTTTGATGTACGATGTGGCGTACGATGTACGATCTTACTCAGGCTGGCTTGCGTACATCATACATCGAACATCGTACATTCAATCAAAGACCCAGAGAAGATTACCTGCCGGCAAAGGCAAATCAAGAGGTATTGGTTCCGGCAGCCGACCGATTGCAGTTTTTAATCTTCAGTTACTTGCTTGAGAGTCATGGTAACTTTTCCGCCGGGAAGAAAATCTGCAGCGCCAGAATAATCTTCTTTAAATGTACCCGTTTTTAATTCAAACTTCATTTTGTGTGGTAAGGCCGGAAGTGCAGGAAGAACCAAGTTTGGAACAGATCTTCCCTGGCAGGTAATCTGCAGATCAGGTAATTCCCACGGCACTTTTACAAAGTCAACCATTGCGGTTACACTAGTGGACGCAGATCCCCCGGCTAGCCCTGCTCCTGTTATTCCAGCAACATGGATCGGGCCTTTACAGGTTCCACTATTCCGGTAAATGAATACACATTTGTTGTTTGTAAAGTTTTCTTTTTCCAGCTTGTATACGTTGTTAATGATATTGCTGATTTCAGGGTCTTTTCCAACTCGTAATCTGAAGCTCGACTCATCTGTCCATTTTTGGGTGAAGGCACCCAGGTGCGTATTATCTGCCAGTGCATCTATCTTCACATCATATAAATCGTAGAGATTTACAGTGGATGTAAACGAAACTTGTTTTGCCAACGAATTAAATTCAATCATTTTTCTCTTTTTTCCAGTAGTTTTTTCTTTGAAAAGTGAAGCCTTCAGTTTTACGGTCACCACATAATTTAACGGTAATAGTATTGGTGCAGTGTATGTTGCAGTTGACTTGTTTTGCTTCGGTGCTATGGTTCCAAATTTAGGAGTTCCTCCATCGATCCCATTCACCTGCCATGATGCCCGAAAATTGCCTAAGGGAGCAATTGCAGGCAGGGGTGGGAGAATATCTTCGCCATCATCAACCGCTGGTACCGGGGTTTGATTGGAAGTCTGAACTATGTTTAAGAAAAATTCCATCGAACTATTTACCTTAAGCGTGTGTTCACGGGGATATAACTCTGCTAAATTGCCATTTACGACGGATGAGAAATGTGTAATAAATCCTTTTAGAGATTTGGTGGTGCTATCCCAATCATTGTAATCCATGTATTCCCATTTACCTGTACTGTCCTGGATTGCCAAAAACATCAATTCAGGAGGGCAAATTGCTGCTTCCTGTTCCGTATAATGAATGATTACGGAAACAGGTTTTAAGAATTGAGTGCCGGAAGGTTCCAACTGGTATGCCTTGCCGTTTCCATTCTGTACTAGGTTTGTTGTGGGTTGTATGCTGATTGTCGCCGTTGATTTTAATGCGCCTTCCGGAAAAATCAATTCAACTTTTCCGTCCTCTGAAGCAATTGTTCCCCCGGAAGGTCCGATATCTTTACTAGCCAGGTTGCCGTCCGGGGTGCCGAATTTTGTAATGACGGGCAACTGGACCAACTTCACCTTAATTGAATCTGTTTGTATTTCTGTTTTATTTTCCTGGCACCAAATCAGCATAGTAATGCAGCAAGCAGCTGCAGCAAGAAGTACCTTTTTCATTTTAGTTAAGTTTTTGGGTTCGATGATAGTCGGAATAGTTTGAAGGCTTGAATAACCATCGTCTTTACCCACATCCTCAAAAATCGTTTCTGTTCGTGAACGCGCAGTGGAAATGCTTTCGTGTATAAATGTTAAAAGTCAAATGCCATGAGGGAGGTGGCGAATCCGACCTCCCTATAAGGCATCATCACCATGTGTAGAATACTAAAATTGTCAAACGCCTATCCATGAGCGGGGATACAGGTGACATCGAAACAAAAATCTGCAGGCAGAAAATCAATGCAAGAGCTACTTTCTTATCGGTGAAGAAAGTAATCCGGCAACAGGTTAACTAAATAATATATACTGGACTATTAATAATCAATCAACCCCAAAAGCGAACAGCAGCGCATCCATGCCCCCGGTTCCGCTATAACCATTCATTGTCACAAAAGCATATTCTCCTTTTGGCAAAGGCTTGTCTACAACCAGTTCCCAATAACCCTCCCGGATTTTTCTCACGCTAAAAGTGATTTTATCCGACGATTTATTTTTTCCCATCGAAAAAGCTCCCCCCGTTTTCATCATGTAAATTTTTCTTGTGCCTTTACTGGCATCGGCTTTATACAAAGTGACATTTTTGGCCGGATCAGAAATATCGCCGCCCATGCCGCTCATCATCGAGGGATCCATGCCATTAGCCCTCATCATCGAATCTCTTTGCGCCGAAGACGTTGATGCGGACGAAGCTGAGGCACCGGTCGACACCACAAAAGAAAGGTTAGCGCCATTGCTAAACCTTACGTCTGACTGCGCTCCATCAACGGCATACCCATTTTCAAATCCGCCGAAACCGGCTGCCTTTGATTTGTTTTCCATCTTCGAGGCTGATTTCTCCAAACGTACTAATGAGTGAGCACTGTCTTTTTTGAGATAATAAATTTCATTGCTGAATTCAGGCTCAGGATACTTTTGGGCATGCAGATAAAAAACTGCAAATAAAAATGCAGTTATGCTAATTAAGTGTTTCATAGTTCAATGTTTTATGGTTGAGTATTTTCTTTCTTCTTTTTTGAAGACTCAGGTTGTTTGCCAAAACGCCATCCAACAAAAAGCTGGAACACATTATTTTTTACATCTACCTTTGGTACGAATGACGGGACCTCTCCATTAGCATATGAGGATGGGTCTTTGTATAGATCGCCAAAACTTACATTGAACCTTGCACCTACGAGCAATCCACTGATCGGGTGCACCTCAACGCCTCCGCCTAATCCATAATCAAAACGGTTATACAGACTCATAATATCGTCGTAGGGGCCGGATTCGCCGTTGCTTGATGTGGAATCTGCTTTGGCACTGACCAGGTATGCCATTTGGAAACCAGCTTGTAGTTGCACAAATTTTGTGATGTTAAATGCCATGAACTGCGGAAGCATAATATAGTCCAGGTTAACATTGCCGGTGTTCGTGTTGGTGTGGTAGTCATATCCCTGTCGCGAAAAAAGAAATTCTGTACAGGAGCTTATAAGACCTTTTGAAGGAGGCGCCAGGAATATACCCCCGTGAAAACCGGTCTGGCTGCCACTATTTATATCCGAAGCATTCGTTACATTGGCAAAATTGAGACCCGCCTTAATACCAATTTGCGCTAACAAGGAGCACGGAAAAAGCAACATCGCATAGAGAATTAATTTTTTCATTGTAGTTTGTTTTTAAAAAGGTTTAAATGAATTGAGCAATGGTCGTTGTATTAGGAAAGAGCTGCTGCCCCCGATCAATCGCTACTTTTCCAGTCTATTCCAAAGGCGAACACATTTAGTTCTTTCAGTTCCATATTTTTTACCCATACAAATCCATACTCCCCGGCTTCAAGTTGTTCGGGCAGCAGGATCAATATTTTTCACCCTTTTTTACAATCTTGGTTTGACCCTCTGCGGCTGTAAACACACACATTAAAAAAATTAATGGCAGCATTTTAAAAGTTGAACTTTTTTTCACCTGCATACAATTTTTTGTCAATTAAACTTATCGGATTACCTGAAGCCAAACAATAGAACGAAAGTTATCAGCGGTCCGGAATTTTGTAAACTAAAAGCAAGGGAATGATAAACCCGGCATCTCACCCGAAAGAGTGATTTTGAAAACATGCTGTCAGATCACTTTAAAAGGTATTAATCGCAGCCGGTCATAAACGGGTCTTTTTTTTTAATTAAAATTTTTTTCCTTTTATGACCAAGTCACCCGAAAAGGTGATTCCCTTTATTTTCATTGGAAACTACCCGAAAGGGTGAATTTTTGTGATTGAAATTGAATGTGATTAAGGAAAGAGTACTTTAGTAAAGGATTATATACTCAAGGTGAAGGCTAACATTTTATATATTTTATTTATTTGGGTTGGTTGCCTTTCTTCCGCAGTCAACAGCTATTCACAAACCAACGTTATAGACAGCCTTGAAATATTATTGATCAATACAAATGAGGATTCATCACGGATAGAAATCCTTTCATTGCTTAGCAAGAATTACGATAACGTGGACACGGCAAAAGCCAGGAACTATTACCGCGAAGCAGATTCTATTGCTCTTCGGTCGGGAAATGAAGTCCTGATGGGGTTTACCAATGAGCTGGCAGGAGTATTGCAGACCCGGTACGATCAGAAAAAGGCGATGCAATATTATAACACAGCCGTGAATATGTTAAGTAAGCATCAGCAATCAATTAGAGTAAAACGAACTATTGCCTCGCTGAATAACAATCTTGGAGTCATACATTATATGAACGGCTGAAGTTAAAGAAATATGAAGAGTCTATGCGGTACCTGGAACGGGCCAAAGCTATCACCTTTAAAGTAGACAGTCATCGTAAGAATCTCCTGGCGAAGCTCAATGTGAAGAATACGGCGACGCTTATTAAACTGGCGGTGGAACACAAATTGATATAGAGGGGGTGTGAGGAAGGATATGTTTTGGTGACTTCATTAAGCCAATTTGTGAAGCCGGGCTTTTGAATTATTGACTTACTACCCTCAATACCTCTACTACGGTTTCGTTTTCACCATCCGTTTCAACCAAGCGTCCGACCTTGAGCGTACGATCTATGAGCATGGGTAACTCCCTGCCATTAAATACCGATGCTATCGTTTTATTGGGAACCATGGTTTGTTCTTCGCTTATTTGAGCATTGTCGCATGAGCCATAAACATTTTTAAGAAATTGGCCGGATGTATGTTCGATTTTGATGTAACCACCCCTGGCGTCAAAATAAATTTCCAGTTCTGCCTTTACGGGCCCTGATCCAATTACCGTCATGGCGCAGAGCTCATCCTCGCCGTTGGTTTTCCGCATTGCGCTACATATATCAATATCCATATCCATCTGCAGAGTTCCTCTATACATGATGTCATCGTCATCAGCCACCTTTTCTGATCCCGACAGCAACCCTGCGAGCACAACTTTGCCTTTTGATCGTATGCCACATTCAGCGGGACCTGTATAGAATGACGTATACCCGGTGTGTGTGATTCGGACTTCGTAAACGGACAGATTTCCCGAAATATTGACTGGTCCTGCGCTGCCCGATGAAGCGGCGCCTGATCTATTATTTCCCTTGCAGTCGTCGTTAACAATGGTCACCATCCCGCCGCCTCCGTCTGTCAACCCATCTGAGGAGTTGCTTAAAACGATTTGAAAAGTTTCATCTTCTTCGCACAGTAACTCACCTATAACGGACACTTTGATCGTCTTCATCATTTCTCCCGGAGCAAAAGTGATTGAACCTTTTGCCGCTACATAGTCTTCGCCTGATAATGCAGTTCCATTTTTTGTACTATACGTCACTGTAATCGGTGCGGTCGTGGCTTGTGACACGGTAACCATTACTTCAACGACTCGTTGATCTGAATTGCCCTCTACAATTCGCGAATTGGCGATGGTTAAAGTTGATGAAACGTGAACTCGCTCAATAGCAGGTCCGGTATTGGTCCAAATTATGCCTGGTGTGCCGTTCTGGTTTTTGGTTGGTTTTGCATTAAGGAGAGAAAGGGGTAGGAAAAGCAATAGAAAAATTAATTTCATTGTGCAACTTTTTTATTTATCAATCATTGACAGCAGTTTTTCAAATGCAATCAAAATGAGATAATCATATTTTAATAAACTCTACCCTTCTATTGTTGGCTTTTCCGGCCGCGTTATCGTTCTTATCTATCGGTTCACTTTCACCTTTGCCATCCGTTTCCATGCGGCTTTCATCTATTCCAAATTCTTTTGCCAACGAAGCTTTGACAGATGCTGCCCTGCGTTTTGAAAGATCAAGATTGGCTGCGTCGCTGCCGTCGGCGTCAGTATGGCCGACGATTTTTACCTTGAGATCAGCATAATCTTTCAATACTGTTGCCATTTCTTTTAGTGTACCATATGATTCAGGTTTAATGTCGGCGCTGTTGACGTCAAAGAGAATTCCATGAGTGACCCATTTATTTTGTTCCAGTATTTTTTTTCGCGTGTCTGGTACCCCAACAGCCAGGCGAAGATTGCTTACGCAGTAACTGTTATCATCATCTGCAGAAGGAATAAAGTAAAGTATGTTGTTGAATTTTGCATTTGGCGCTAATGCTTTCGGTAAGTCTGAAACCTTTTCTTCATTAAAATAAATGCGACAACGTTCTTTTTGCCGCCAAATGGCAACATGCACGGGTTTGGTCTTATCAGCAAATTGCTTTGTCAGGATTTGCACGGCCGATAGAGATTCGCCGTTCTTCTTGCCGCCAAAATTGATAGATCCCTCTGCGTTGTTTCCAGCATAAACAGAAAAATAATAAATGTTGTTTTCCATCTGCCATTCCTGTGGCTTCTCTCGATTGGAAAGTTCAGCGAGACCCGTATAAAAAGACGGCCAGCCACCCGTTTTGTTACCATGAATGGCGATCAAATCAAATTCAAATGTGAAATTGTCGACAAGGCTATCGATAAATTCGGGCATAAAAACACCGGCTTTAGGCATCATGAACCAATGTCCTGGTTGTCCGTCCAGCGTTACCACCTCGCCCGAACCATTGGTGTTCCATTTAGCTGGAAAGTCACCAATTGCATCCTGCATGAAATCTTCAAACACTACAATTTTTTCCCCTGGCACAAAATCATATTTGCTGTAGGCTTTTATGGAAGGGGTTGCATCTTTTTCATTTTTTACAGTATCCGTTGCCGGTTTCGCCGGGCCGGGTGCAGCATCGGGTTCACCCGGAGCCTTCTCAGTTTTACCGGAAGATGGATCAATCGTTTTATCAATTGACTTGTCAACTTGTTCGTTCGCCTTATTGCCAACTTTTTGTTTTGCCTTATTGAGAATCCCTTTTATCTGTGCGGTGGAAGTATGAGTAAGCGCAATAAGGAACAACCCAACCACTATTTTTTTCATATGAAGTAAGTTTAGTTTTTTAAGTATGAACCCGGATGTATATAGCCCGTGCAGAAAGTGAATAATGCCTTATGAAAGGTAGCAACCTCCCCTATGTGGAACAATATGACGAACGTCATAGAACGCGTTATTGTGCCATCGTCGAAAACATATTTAATTGGCGAAATACCCCGGCTACCGTTGCATGAAATAATAAAGACCCCGGAACATTGCCGGGGTCTGTTTAACTAGTCGGTTATTTGAATCTTTCCTGTTTTTCTTTCTAACTCACCTTTTTGATTGCGGAAGTATAGTTGATAAAAATACAATCCGGGAGTAAGGTTAGCGGGAATCCAGTTTCCGGAATACTGCTCAATCTTTGCTACCTGGACGCCTCTCAGGTCTGAAATATAAAGCGTGTTTTGTGTATTGGGCAGGCCCTTTATCAGCAATGGCTCATAGCGACGCAATAGAGATGGAATTTTTACAGGCAATTTTTCAAGTTCCGGCAAAACAACAGGTCTTTCCTTTTCTGCATGGGCAGCAGTCTCCTGAACCTTGTGCTGTTCATTGTCATCATCCATAATCAGGATTCTCCACCTTGTTCCTTTTCCTTCTGGAAATTGAAGGTAAAAAGCCTCGTTGTTTTCTTTTGCTACATCGCCAAGGATTGTAACGGTGATGAATGCAGTTTTGACCCCGGGTGCAAATTGTATCGTTCCTTCTGCAGGTTTGTAATCTGTATTTGGCAGGGCTGTTCCACTTTCAGTTCTATATTTCAGGTAAACGGTTTTTGCAGAAGCCTTGGGGATCTGAACCTTCAAATT
>JGI24806J26614_1000474_pt1 | contig 12416 bp, 10 predicted proteins | sample Kansoi200umMDA_FD_26614 | JGI IMG/M metagenome (IMG submission 26614)
GCATGATAATAGTATCGTCAGCTATTGAAAGATTGTGAAGTTGAATAGGTGTTTCACTAACCTGTTGTAAAATCAATGCGCGGTTGCTGATGCTTTTGGAACCCGGTAGCCTAATGGTTCCATGCAGAATTGCGTCAGGATGTGAAACCGTAAGGTTGGTCATAAACCATCGTAATAGTTGAGGGCGGCAGCTATCTGTGACTCACTGCATACATGGTCGATAGAGCCTTTACCTATTTTACGCAAAAGTGTAAAATTAATACTGTCCTCGTTTTCATTTTTCTTGTCCTGTCGCATTATTTTAATCAGCTCAGGCGAAAGAATAGTGCGTAAAGAATATTTAGGAAAGTATTGTGAAATGAATTCTCCGATTTGCCGCAGTTCTTTATTAGAAAGGTCGAGCATTACTTTTGATAGATATGCTTCACATATAATTCCCAGTGCAACCGCTTCTCCGTGTTTAAGTGGTTTTTTGTCGTGCTGCAGTGAATAGGATTCAACAGCATGTCCGATAGTATGCCCGAAGTTTAAAATTTTGCGGTAGGAAACTTCAAACGGATCTTTTTTCACCACATCCAACTTCAGCTTAATAGATCCGTTGATCAACCCACTTATTTTGGAACGATCGTCAAATCCTGTTTTTACTATTTTTTCCCAATACGATTTATCCAGGATCAATCCATGTTTCATGATCTCGGCAAATCCATTCAACAGTTCTTCTTTTGGCAAAGTATTTAATAAATCGGGGTTAATATAAATAGCTTTAGGCTGCGTAATAACCCCGATAGCGTTTTTAACCCCATTGTAATCAATACCTGTTTTGCCGCCAATGGATGAATCCACCATAGCCAGGAGAGTAGTAGGTACATTAATAAAGTCCATCCCGCGTTTAAAGGTAGCTGCGCAAAAGCCTCCTATATCGCCTACAACGCCACCTCCAAGGTTAATAAGCACAGAGTTGCGGTCGGCATGTTGGTTTTGTAAAGTATCCCATATCAGCTGGGCTGTGGAAATGTTTTTATGTTCTTCTCCCGATTGTATGCGTATTAACTTAATATCGAACAAATATTTTGTTAACGCAGGAAGACAGAATTTCTCAGTATGTTCATCCACCAAAACAAACACTTTGGAGTATGAGCGCTCGATGAGGTGTTCAAGCAATTGCTCGAATACATCATTACCGATATAAATACTGAAATCTTTTAAGTAGTATTCCTTCAAAATTTTATTTTTGCGCGAACAAATTTGATGTTTTTCAGTTAATTTCTATAATAACATTATACATGCCACAAGCAGCCACCATACAATCCGCTACTAATCTGAGTCTTGAGAACACAGAAATCGCCTTTCGCTCTAAGTCAAACAGCGATTTACAGCGGTCATATTACCTGTTTAAGGCAATAGGATATAACTGGCTCGTGAAAATGGGACCGCCTTTGGTAGAGGCTGCTTTTAAGATTCACCTTCCGATAACCGGGATAATTAAGGCAACGGTATTTAAGCAATTTTGCGGAGGCGAAACCATTGATGATTGTGTTCCTACTATGCAACATCTTCATGAATATGGTATCGGGTCTATTCTGGATTATTCAGTTGAAGGTAAAGAAGAAGAAAAGGAGTTTGAACACACTACCGAAGAAACGCTGCTAACCATTGATAAAGCTACCAACAATCCGCAAATTCCTTTTTGCGTATTTAAGGTTACAGGATTGGCGCGTTTTGATCTGCTGGCAAAAGTAAATGCAAAAGAACCACTCACTACTGCCGAACAGGAAGAGTTTGATAAGGTAAAAGATCGCGTGGAGCGCATTTGCCGCAAGGCTTTTGATAACAAGGTACGCATTTTTATAGATGCTGAAGAAACATGGATCCAGGATACCATTGATGCTTTGGCCCGTGAAATGATGCTGAAGTTTAATAAAGAAACAGCAACTGTTTATAATACTGTTCAATTATATCGTCATGATCGGTTGGCGTTTCTCAAACACAGTTACGAGGATGCACTCAAGTACAATTATTATTTAGGATTGAAACTGGTGCGTGGGGCATATATGGAAAAAGAAACCGCACGTGCATTAGCAATGGGATATCCTAATCCGATCCAACCCAACAAAGCAGCGTGTGATAAAGACTATGATGCAGCTTTAACTTTCTGCGTTGAAAAGTTAGATAAAATAAGCATTTGCGCTGGTACGCATAATGAACAAAGCAGTATGTTGCTTGCAGGGTTAATGCAGCAACACCGTATTCCGAATAACGACAGACGTATTTATTTTTCCCAGCTTTTTGGTATGAGTGATCACATTAGTTTTAACCTTTCAAGTGCGGGGTATAATGTTGCCAAATATTTGCCTTATGGTCCTGTACAGTCTGTAATGCCTTATCTATTCAGACGTGCAGCAGAGAATACTTCTGTAAAAGGACAATCGGGAAGAGAGCTTACACTCATCAGCAAAGAGATGAAGAGAAGAAAAGCAGCACGTTAATTATTTCGAAGGATACCCCTTTATTTATTTACGTATTTTCATTACCACAAACCCACCCCAATCTTCAAAATCGTAATAGGATTGGTGGTTCGGGAGTGAACGGGATGGCTTTTCATACGTGGAAATAAGTATCAATGCACTTCTGTTTTCAGCTTTAAGAGAATCAATAGGATTTTCTATTCTGATAACTTTATCACGTTGTAAATATGGAATAACGCGACCAATGTTTCTTCTGTCTCCTCTGTCACATACAATATAATCTGCCTCACATATTTGATCACGCAAAGGAGCAAATGAAGATTGTTTACTGGTAAACGCGTAAACAGAAAGACAGCTTCCGGCCATCAATACACAACTGAAAATGGTTATTTGTGTTTGCGAATGGCTGATCAGTTTATATAAAAGGATTGCCATGAATGGATACAAACACACCAGGTATTGGGCTCCCATTGCATGAAAAGGAGTGATAAAAAGCAAATACGGAAGAATAGATACAAGACTGATCCACACTAAAAGGAATGCCGGAAAACTTATTTGTGAGAACATGTAAGACTTTACAAAAATATAAGCATTCAGGAGTTTTTTTCGAATCAGCCAACCACATATAGCAAGGGCGCTCATGATCAATCCGCTTGTGATCAGTAACAGTTTGGGCGAAATGTTAATGAACAATTGTTTTAACATCAGAAGGGGAACAACAAAATTGAGAAAGGCCAGGGCGGTTTTACCCATCCGTGCAATAAGTTTAATAGCCTCAAATGTTTGTGCCCGTTCTTGTTGTAACTGAAACTGGTGGGCGAAATGCGGATGCAGGAGTGATAATAATAATCCTGCCACCAGGTATGTTGTGCCCAGGGCAACAATATGGTTTCTGCCTATTTTCTTCCGATTCAATAATGTGAATATAAAATAGCCTCCTGCAGTATAGATAAAGCTATAATGAGTTAGAAAACCAAGAGTTGTAAAAAGTACCAATAACAGAATATTGATTCTGGTTGGTCGTTGCATCCATGCCAGGAAAGAGATGGCATATGTTAAATGCACAAGTCCTAAAAGAGCATACTGACGGGCATAAAAATCAATACTCAACGCAGCCGGACTAACTGCCCACAGCAGGCAAATAGTTGCTGATGCGATTGGAGAGAAAGAGAGTTTACGGGCAAGAGCAAACAAAGCCAGAAGGGAGAGGAGGTGCAATATAATATTGAGTATCACACCTGCTTGCATGGATACCCCAATGTTTACAAGATAGAGATGCAACATCCAGAAATAAAGTGGAGGGTGCAAATCAGATATAGCAAGTTCAGTTGCGATTTTCTCAAAGCAATAAGGTTCATCAATCGCAATAAGGTTTTTCCAAAGGGTGGTGTTTACTTCTTTATTCTCTGTTTGATGGGCTATTGTATTAAAGTTTTCCTGGTTGCCCGTAGCACATAAATAGGAAATTGTTTCATCGCCACTCCAAAATACTTTATGTTGCGCAACCTGAATACCCGAAAATAGTATGATGCATCCCGACAAGGCTAAAAGCGCATAAACACTCCAGAATTTGTTCATTTCACGAAAATGCAATAAATATTTGAGTAATAGTGGGTTTTGGAATTTTAACTGTTTTTGGATATGCAAGATATTTTTGTGGAAAGGATGTAACTACTTAAAAAGTAGGTCTTAAAACTATCAACACCCATGTTGATACGTGGTGTACAAGTCCAAGTTTCGTTTCTCGTACTTTGAAGAAATAGAAAAGAACGAATTTGTTCCACGCAGAAGTTGTCGTGGAACAATAAGGGAAAATATACATTATGGGAAAAATCATTTCGATTGTAAATCAAAAAGGTGGTGTGGGTAAAACCACTACAGCCATTAACCTGGCAGCCAGTTTAGCAGTGCTGGAATACAAAACCCTGCTGGTGGATGCCGATCCCCAGGCCAATACAACCTCAGGTCTGGGTTTTGATCCGCAAAACGTGAAGCTGGGATTGTATGAGGTGATGATCAATGATACCCAGGCAAAGGAAGCCCTGTTTAAAACAGAGTTTGAGTGCCTGGATGTATTGCCATCAACAATAGACCTGGTGGGAGCGGAAATTGAACTTATTAATTTACCTAACAGGGAGCGCATCATGAAACATGCACTCGAAAAGATCAAAGGTGAATATGATTTTATCATTATTGATTGCTCTCCTTCATTAGGATTAATAACCACCAATGCACTAACTGCATCAGATTCGGTTATTATTCCGGTTCAGTGCGAGTATTTCGCTCTTGAGGGATTGGGCAAGTTGCTGAATACCGTGAAAATTGTGCAGGCGGGGCTCAATCCTGATCTGCAAATTGAAGGCTTGTTACTTACTATGTATGATATGCGCTTACGCTTAAGCAACCAGGTGGTAGAAGAAGTGAAAATGCACTTCCAGCAACTGGTGTTTGATACCATTATTCAACGTAATACACGTTTAAGTGAAGCTCCAAGTTTTGGTAAGGCAGTTATTTCGCATGATGCCGAATGTAAAGGAACGGTGAATTACCTCAACCTGGCCAAAGAGTTATTGCAAAAAAACGGAATGACGAAACTGAACCAGCAATTCGAACCACAGTCGCTTAACTAAATGAGTAAATTGTGTAGAGGAGATAATGGGATTGAGAGATTAGGAGATGAAGGGATTGGGGAAGAGAAAAATAATAAGCCAAGAGCTGAAATTAAATAAAACGGTAACTGAAAACAGACAACCGTAAACCGTAAACAGACAACAGAAATGAGTAATCCGAAAAGAAATGCATTGGGCCGTGGATTGAGTGCCTTATTGGAAAATGCAAGTACAGATGTAACCACTACCGAAGCCAAACCGGCAAATTCAATCAGCGAAGTACTGATCAGCCAGATTGAAGCCAATCCGTTTCAACCGCGCACGGAGTTTGAAGAGACTGCTTTAAATGAACTGGCCGAATCTATTCGTGTGCATGGTGTGATCCAACCGATCACTGTGCGTAAAATGGGTTACGATACTTACCAGATTATTTCCGGTGAGCGCAGAACACGTGCTTCGATCATTGCAGGCTTAACTAAAATTCCGGCATATGTTCGCGTTGCGAATGACCAGGAAATGCTGGAGATGGCGTTGATCGAAAATATTCAGCGTGAAGAACTCAACCCGATAGAAATTTCATTAAGCTACAAACGTTTGATTGAAGAATGCAGCTTGAAACAGGATGAATTGGGAGAGCGTGTAGGTAAAAACAGAACAACGGTAAACAACTATTTACGATTATTGAAATTACCGGAGATCGTTCAGTTGGCATTGAAAGAAAAAGCCATTTCGATGGGACATGCCCGTGCTATTATCAATGTTGAGGATCCGCAAAAACAAGAGTGGATGCTTGAGCAGATGTTATCGAACGAGCTGAGTGTACGTGATGTGGAAAGCCTTGCACGCGAAGCAAATGCATCTCCGGCAAAAAAAGCAGAGAAACCTGCTGCACAAAAGAAATCTGAGGTATTGGTTGAATTTCAACAAAACCTTTCGGATAAATTTAATACTAAAATTTCGATCAAATCAGATGAAAAGGGCCGTGGAGCTATAAAAATCCCTTTCCGGTCCCAGGCAGATCTGCAGCGTATTTTGGATATGCTGGATTAGTAAAATCTGAACAATCATACCTATATTTGCCCTCATACCATTTAGTTTGGCGTGAGGGCATTTTTATTTTGTATAATCAGTATGTGGTCAGTTCAGCTTGTTGCACAACAACCTGAAAAACCTGTAAATGCCCCAACGGATACGGCAAGTTATCGCACTAAGGATACAACTACAACGGCTCCTGCTATTATTACAGTTGACGATAATACCAAAATTGTACCGGTTGATAGCAGCGCTTCCCCTGATAAAATAGGTCCACGTAAACACTCTCCCAAAACAGCAACACTCCTTTCTTTATGTTTGCCCGGAGCAGGACAGGTGTATAACCGCAAGAACTGGTGGTGGAAAGTACCCGTTATTTATGGAGGCGGGGCGGCTCTTGTTTATGGAGCAACCTTTTACAGCAAAAATTATAAAGATTTCAGTGATGCGTACAGACAAAAGGTATTGTATCCGGATGAACTGATCGGTAATCCCCGTTTCGACCGGGATGTTGCAACATTGAGATCCATACGCGACAGTTATCGTGAGGCGAGAGATCAATGTTACATTGGGCTGGGCGTACTATACGCACTGCAAATTGTGGATGCTGCCGTTGAAGCACATTTTTTTGATTTTAATGTAAGCGAAGACTTATCTTTGAACATACAGCCACAGTTTGTAATGAATGGACCTATGAACTATAGCGGTGTTCTGTTAACCCTTAAACTTAAATAGAACTGTACCTCTAACACAATCACGCATGAAAATAGCATTATTGGGATATGGAAAGATGGGTAAAGCCATCGAAAAAATAGCAACAGCAAAAGGTCACGAAATTGTGTATAAAGTAACAATGGAAAATGCATTCGATTTCATGCCTATCAGCCTGCAAAACGTAGATGTAGCTATTGATTTCAGCATGCCTTCTGCAGCAGTCGAAAATATTCAAAAGTGCTTTGAGGCAAAAGTTCCCATCATCGTTGGTACTACGGGTTGGTACGATCAGTTTGAACTGATCAAGGATCGTTGCCTTCATGAAGGACAGTCGATGGTGTATTCAACAAATTTCAGTATCGGTGTAAACATCTTTTACAAGCTCAATAAGATTTTAGCTAAAATGATGGCCGACCATGATGATTATGATGTGATGATCGAAGAAATTCATCATACAGAAAAAAAGGATCATCCGAGTGGTACTGCATTATCATTGGTAACCCATATTCTGGCTGAAAATAAAGTGAAAAAGGAATGGAAAGGCCGTTTACTATACAATGAAAATATGCCCGCACAAAGTGTAAAACCACATGAGTTATTAATTGAATCAAAAAGAGTAGGAGATGTTACGGGAGATCATACTGTGAAGTATGAATCGGTAATAGACGAAATTGAAATCACCCACAGGGCAAAGTCGCGTTACGGATTTGCAAAAGGTGCAGTATTGGCAGCAGAATGGATCCAGGGGAAAAAAGGACTGTTTACAATGGATGATATTTTGAACCTTTAATATAATTATTCGGTTAATGAGTTATTGGGTTATTGAGGGTGAGTGAATGTTCAGATAAAATATGAAAGATGTGCCAATAAGATGAATGAATGGGACAGATTACACAATCAACTCTATTAACCAATCACTTCATCAACCTATCAACCTTTACAAAAACCACTTATCACAATCTTGTAATAATGAACGCTGCAGAGCGTTTTATCGTTTTATAAAAAGAAATACATGACAACTAAAGAAGAACCTAAAAAGGGAAATTTGATGCAACGATTTTGGAGTACAATGGAGCACAAGGAACGCAGAAGTTTCTGGCTCATGAGCGGGATTAATATCTTTTTCTTTTTGGTAATGACCATATTTGCCGGAGCCAGTATCCTTACAACAGCTTCGTTTCTTATTTTTATTGAGGCAGCCATTGTAGGATATTACTTGTTTGCTCATCGTTTTCCTCGTAAAACCAAGGCCCGCGAATGGATTGATGCAATCGGATTTGCAGTAGTTGCTGCAACACTTATACGAACCTTCTTTATTGAAGCCTATACCATTCCTACTTCTTCTATGGAGAAATCATTATTGGTAGGCGACTTTTTGTTTGTGAGTAAAGTGAACTATGGAGCCCGTGCACCTATGACTCCCATTTCGTTTCCATTTGCACATAATACCATGCCATTAATCCACACAAAATCGTACACCGAATGGTTTAGTATGCCTTTTTTCCGGTTACCTGGTTTCCAAAAAATAAAAAATAATGATGTGGTTGTATTCAACTATCCTTTTGAAAATGGTAGGCCGGTTGATAAAAAAGAAAACTATATCAAACGTTGTTTAGCTGTTGCCGGAGATACCATCACAATTGTTAATCAACAAGTATTTATTAATGGTGTTGCCGCAGAGAATCCACCTAAGATGCAATATAAATACTATGTAAAAACGGATGGAACAGGTTTTGGACAAAAGATATTGCGAAGTTTGGATATAACTGAAGGAGGAGCGCTTTCCGATAAAGGAGATTTTGAGATCTTTTTGACCAAGGCATCCCGTGATAGTTTAAAAAGACAATCGAATGTGATTGCTGTGGATTCAACCATTCAGGCGCCCGGTGTGTATGCCGATTATATCTTCCCTCACCGTGAAAGTTTAGCATGGAATGTTGACAATTTCGGTCCGCTGTATGTACCTAAAAGAGGAGATGTTATTACACTTGATACTGTAAATTTCTGGATCTATGAGAGGGCCATAAAGGAATATGAGAATCATCCTACATTTGAGATGCGTGGTGATCGTTTCTTTATAGAGGGGAAAGAAATTACGAAGTATACCTTCAAGTATGATTATTATTTTATGATGGGTGATAACCGCCATAACTCAGCTGATTCACGTTTTTGGGGATTTGTACCGGAGGATCATATTGTTGGAAAAGCCTTGTTTATCTGGATGAGTTGGGATACCAACGGAAAAGGTGTAAGTAAAATTCGCTGGAACAGATTGTTCAGAGGAATCAATTAACAATAGAAAATTCAAATAATAGAATTCGAATTTCGAAGGAAATATATAAGAAGTAAGAATAAAAAATCCGAGTGCATTGCTGCATACGGATTTTTTTTGCGTTCACTCTAAAATGGTAATGGCACAACTATCTGATGGTTCGTGTAATCATAAAAGTTGTTACATGTGCATTGTTGAGCAAATGCATATTTGCACTCAGGGGATTCAGGGTGTAGTTATATTGAAGGCCCAATGCCCATTTCGAACTTACTGCATACCTCAAACCACTTCCTGCCGTTAGCTGAATGCTATAACCCGGCAGTTGAAAATGGTTTTCAGGGTTTGTTTGTTGAACAGGTGAATGGGTTGTTTGAGAAATCATAAAATGATGTAATGCTCCGCCTTCAAATACAACTGCAATACGTTTGTGTGTAATCCTGTATTGCAAGGTGAGCGGTATGGTAATGTACTGGTATGTGGTGCTTTGGTGTAATGCAGAATGCTGAGTGGATACTACGCTGGAATCGATAGTACGTTTTATCAATGCAACCGGTTTACCCGATAAAGTGGTTCCGTAATTCGGATTGACCACAGTGTAATTAGTGTCTGCCTTATATATGTCCTGAGTTGTTTCCACGCTTTTTTCCAACTGCGTATTGCTCCATCCAATTCCGGTACGAATGGCAAATTGTTTTGTTGCACATTCAACGTTTACACCATACACTATATTTGATTGAACAGGATGTGTGTATTCTGTATTCTGGTAACGATACGTTTGTTTACCCGATTCATACATTATCCCAACAAATGGAGACACCGCTATGTGTTGAATAAAGCGGTTACGTTTCGGATACGAAATGAGCGAAAATTTGTTATGGTTTAAGTCGGTAATTTCAGTTGCTATTCTCCACATTGAAAGCGGATCTATATATGTAAAATCAACTATATGGCCTGACACACTTTGATCGGCAATTATTAATGTTGATAGTGTAGAAGCAGATTCATTCTTTTTTGTCAGAAGAATTGCAGAAGATATTCCTTTTTCAGCTTTATCATTTCGATCATACAACGGAGCTTCTTCTGCTGATAAATGTTTAGTTTGAGCTACTATTTGAGATCCGGCTTGATTTTGGATAATATCTTTTTCCAACTCCACTTCAGGTGCAGAAGTTTCCGAAGTCACTACGTTCTTTTGTGCATTCTCATGATCCTGTTCGGAGGTTTTTTCAACTTCTTGTTGAATGGGTTTGGTCACATTTTCATAAGCAAACGGAACTGAAGCTTTTGGCGTTACCGATTCGGGTGCGGTAATAGATATATTTTCTGATACAGTTTGGGAAGAAGGAGAAAAAAGATGGAGATAGATATACGATATGGAGAAAACGGCAGCACATACGGATGACAAGTACAACCATTTGAAACCATTTGAAGCAACTTTAGCAGCAACATGCGTTGGTTTCATTACAGGCATATTCGCATCCAAAAGCCCGTTCATATCATTCCAATACTCTTCCTTATAGGGAAGACCATCACCCTGATCAAGCTTTTCGTTAATGTACGTATTCAGATCTTTATTTTTCATTACAAAACCTTTCTTAAACTTATAATTGTCTGGTTCATTTCATTCAGCATTTTCATTATTCGCTTTCGGGCATCATGTACAATCCATTTCGAATGTGACTCAGATATGTTCAGCATTGTAGCAACTTCTTTGTGTGAGTAACCGTCAATTACATACAGGTTGAACGTGCTGCGGTGAAGGGCCGGTAAGCAGGAAATAATTTTAAGTACATCGGCATACGCAAGCTGGTGTTCCGATTCATTAATGCTAAACTCAAATGTGTAATCATTTGCATCATCTTCCAGAAATAACAGACTGTGTCTTGTTTGTGCTTTAATATCATTCAAAATCGTGTTCACTAAAATTCTTCCGAGGTATGTAGATAATGCATAAGTGGAATCATAGTTGTGCAGATTTTGTAATAGTTTCAGGTACGCCATATTGATGCTTGCTACAGCATCATCAGTATTATCATAATACCGGATAGCAATTTTGCTCATAAATGGAAAGTAAAGCTTATAGAGTTGGTTTTGACAACGTCTATCATTAGCAATACATCCATTTATGAGCTCAGCTTCCGTCATGCGGGGGACTAGTTTTTAATCAATTTATAATTTTTTTGTCCATCAACAGATATAATGGAGAGGAAATAGATAGATGGTCCAAAGTCCCTCATGTCTATTGTTTCGGTATACCGTCCGGAAGGAGCATCTACCTTTTCGGTGAATACTACCTTGCCGGTGATGTCGGTTACCTGAAGGGTTAACGGGGTTGCTTTTTGTAACATGAAGTCAATATGCACGTCAGCGTTGCTTGGGTTAGGATAAATAGTATATTCTGTTGATACATTCACTTCATCTATTCCGGTTGTGGTGGAAACGGTTGTGAAATCCAACGTATGGAAACCAAATGCGCCATCTTTTAACAACCGCCCTGTTGAGTCCATTCCAATTGAATCACAATACGTACTCGTACATACGGAATCGGCAACTGTCAAACAAACATAGTAGCGTCCAAAACTGGCATAAGTATGAGTAGGTGTCATCAATGTTGATGTTCCGCCATCTCCAAAACTCCATAAGAAAGTGGAAGTAGGACGAATAAGACTTGTATTGAGTAAAAAGAAATGGAAAGGAGTGGTAGTGTCTGTTGCGAGTGTAAAACTAGCATTGCATAAAGGTGTTAACACAGCACTATCTCCAGCCCTAGAAAAGCATCCTTGCGCGCTATCGACAATATCTAGGTATATGAATTTGGTGCCGCCAGTTGCGAAGGTTTTTACTGGGTTTTTAAGTGTTGAACTTGTTCCATCACTAAACGTCCAGAGATAACTAAGCCCGGTTGAAGAACTATCTGTACTGAGGGATGTGTTGGTTAACGAAACGGTTAACCCACTTACAGTTTGAGTGAATGAAGCATGACAACTACCGTAAAGAGTAAGGGTCTCTGTTTTGCTTGAATAACATGCCTGTGTACTATCGCTGATGGTGAGTGTTACACTTTTGGTTCCCGCTGTTGTATATGTTTTAACTGGATTGGCTAATGTAGAGAATGTTCCGTCACCAAAATCCCAGAGGTAAGACAATCCGGTAGTTGTACCGTTTGTATTTGAAGATGTACTGGTAAAGGTTACAGTCATGTAATTCGCTCCACCAAATATTCGGGTGATGGTCTTCCCTATAAGGAAGAGTATTGGAATGATATGAACGGGCTTTTGGATGCGAATATGCCTGTAATGAAACCAACGCATGTTGCTGCTAAAG
>JGI24806J26614_1000475_pt1 | contig 12397 bp, 13 predicted proteins | sample Kansoi200umMDA_FD_26614 | JGI IMG/M metagenome (IMG submission 26614)
ATCTTACAATAAAGTCAATTCCCTCCGGATTGACCCGCCCCGATTGATCATCGAACTAATTATAGGTCTTTTTCTTCCAATCATATACTGCATTACCCTGGAAATATTCCAGCTGTTCCATCTTACCAACGGGCGGTTTGATCCAATGGACATAGAAATTTCGATCCTGTTTTGGCTGATCGCTTATCATTTTTTCAGGTACGATGGAGATATGCAAAATATATTGAACTCTTTCCATCGCAGGAACCTGGCATGCTTTGCCAGTTATGGAATTCTATATTTGTCGCATGTTTTAGGATAACAATAATGTGAAAAGAAACATATGAACAGGATCAGGAAACACCTTAATAGTTATCGCTATGCAATACGAGGTATACGCCTCGCATTTCAATACGAACAAAATATGGCCTATCACCTGGCCGCTGCTATTGCGGTTCTTGTTGTAAATTATCTGCTTCAAGTGTCAAAAACAGACTGGCTGATAACGCTGATCCTGATCGGACTTGCATGGATGTCAGAGGTCTTCAACACTGCCATCGAGAAGTTGGCAGACCGGGTAAGTTTAGAGCAGGACCCGTTAATTGGAAAGGCCAAAGACCTTGCTGCAGGAGCCGTTGTCATCATTTGCTTTTTTGCTGTGATATGTGCCCTGATCATTTATATCCCATACTTTTAAATAGGTGAATCAGACAGATTTTGAAGCAGTTGCTTAATCCTTTCATACCAAAACCAATGCATCAACTCTGCTTTCCCAACTAGCCTTCTGAGATTCGCTTGTTTCGAAACAGAAAAGCAATGCAGCAGCAGGAAGGGATGCAACTATAAACACCAGCAAGGGGAGAAGCGAAACGTTATTTTAAAGGTCGAAACTAAATGAGTGGGTTGCGGCTGAGTATCCGGCACTCATTCGCATTTGACTATTTCCAAAACTTAAACTGGCTTCCGTACAACTTAAATTATTCAGCTTAAGCAGCAAATCGCTAACAGTTAAAGGAGGTGCTTGCGGATTATTTTCTGAAGCCCATCTGTATGTCACCCCGGTCATTTTGCTGAATACCTTGTCATAGTAATAAAGCATCTGTTTATTTCCGGTTGGCTGGTCAACAGGTTCAGTGGAAGTCAAAACGACTTTTGTTATGATGTTTTGTTGATTGGTGTTAATAAGCAGTTGGTAATTCTTCACGGGTGCGTCAGGATCTTTAGCAGGTAAGGAAATGACCCCAAGCGTGGTTTGGTTATTTAAATTCGTGTAGAGGTAATCTTTTTTGTTTTTCAGTCCCCCTTCAATGGTATTCCAGTTCTTACCGTAATACGATACCAGCAGTTCAGGGGTGATCGTTAATACTTCGCCCGAACCGGTCCCGTTATCTTTATCACACGAAACAAGTGAAAAGATCAAAGCTAATAATGTAATTATTCTTATCATATTTTCTCTGGTTTCCGGTTCCTTTAAATATAACAAATTTACCTTCTTCCCATAACGCAGCGTTCCCTTTTTCGGTATGCTATCGATGATGGCATTAATTGTCAACATCATTAGTCGCACTAAATGAATGAATTCAAAAGCCTATTCAACAATATGCGATGTAAGTGCTATTAAAAAAGTAGGACATAGACATTAACTGTTGTGATCATCAGCTGAGTAAATTTCAAAAAAGTATTCCTCCGCTTACATAGGTTGAAGCCCGATAGTTTTATAGATTGATGATTCGATGACAGAATACGACGAATAAGTTGTAAACATTATATCTTTAATCGGGTTCGGAAAAGCTGGGTTCCGCCTTCGGCGTTCTGATGTTGTCACCCGTATTAAAGAGCAAAGCAAAAATGACTGCCATCCTTAAAGACAAAAGTTTTCAGCTTTCAATCGTTCTTACAACCATCTTCATCGGCACAGGAATTGCCTTTTTGTTTCTGGGAATGGTTGATTATAGTTGGATTTTATTCGGACTGCTACCGGTGGTTTTAGGCGTTGCTATTGGCACGATGGAGGTTCGAAAATATGCTTTATGGGGAGCCGTCATCACGACCATACTTTTACTCATTGCTATTTACATTCCAGGGCTTTCCGGGGTGATTTGTATTGTGATGGCAATAGGTTTGATCGTCCCATTTATCTTTTTGGGGTATGTGATTGCCACACTTGTTAAGCGATATAAACTTATCAAGGGAACGAACAGGCTTTCAGTTTTAATGCTGCCTTTAATCCCTTTTCTTATCGCAGCACCGGCAGAGCATTTCCTGAAAGCTGAAAAGGAAACTATTATTGAAGTAAAGACGGAAAAAGTTTTGAACTATACACCAGGCCAGGTTTTTGACGCCATTAAATCGGTAGATACGCTGAACGCTGATAAGCCATTCCTGCTGAAACTTGACCTGCCGATCCCGACAAAATGCATCCTGGAAAAAGAAGAAGTCGGCGCATTAAGAACCTGCTATTTTAAAGGTGGATGATTAAGCAATGCTGATTTTGGCGGCGGCACAATTATAGAAAAAGTCACTGCGTTTGAGCGTGGAAAGGTTTTAAAAATGGACGTCATTAGTTACAACCTGATCGGCAGAAAATGGCTCGGCTTCAAGGAGGCCATTTATTATTTTGAACCGGTGGGAAACAATGGTTGTAAACTGACAAGAATAACAACATATACTTCAGTACTGACGCCAAGATTTTATTGGGAACCCATGGAAAAGTTAGGCGTCCGGCAAGAGCACGACTATGTTTTCAATAATTTGGAAAAGGACTTAAAGACGAAATATGGCAGGTGATAGCTGCTTTTGCTGTAGTACTATTTAATGCTTATGCAACAGCCCCTAACATCGGCACCTATATAAACGTAGAACCGTAACATGCAGTAGGCTGGGTTAAAAAATGTAGTCAGGCGCAACCTTAAATCTTCCGTAATGAAATCCTTCAAAAATATAATTATTCGTTGTATTAAGTTTGGAATAATTGGCCTGCTGTCAATGTATGTTGGCCTTTTTCTATATTATCAGTTCGGTTGGTCTAATCATTACTCAAAAGGACAAGTTCAAGATCTGATCACATCAATACAGCGTACTCCTGTCCTTTCTGATAGTTTTTATATTGTCTACGACAAGGCATTTTCCGACAGACGGGAAAAGATTACGACCCGTTATTTAAAAGGCTTCTGGCAGGATGTTTTTAGAATAAAACGACCGGAAAAAAATAACTGGCAATTGACGGCGGCGGAAATGATAAGATACAGAGGCCATCGACATAATTTAGCGCTCATGTCTTTGGCTTTTAAAATAAACAACGAGCTAACACCTGAACAATGCTTTGATTATATCATGACGAAACGATACAGCGATTACAGCACCCGTTTCAAACTTAAAGACACCATTAGTAATTTAAAGCAGATGGACAGCATGATAAAATTCATTATTGCTAATGAAAGGCCTTTATACTATAAAATTCATCCGACAAAATATAAACAGGAAGTAGATTCATTGAAGAAAGTAATCTTGTTGAAATGATATGGATTGCTGAACTGAAGGAAGCCGGTGGTCCGTTATTCAATGATTGATTATTTTTAAAAGATACAACCATCAACCAAAAACGAATGAATAAACGGACCTCCTGCTTTTTCATCTTCTTTCTTTCCTTGCCTTTCTTGATGCGCGGACAGGAGGAAAATCTGGATCTGGCAATGATTCAGAAAATCAGAGAAGAAGGTCTCGGCCGTTCCCAGGTGATGGATATTGCATTTTATCTTACCGATGTCAATGGCCCACGGCTGCAGGGTTCTCCTGGTTTTTTAAAGGCGGCAGAGTGGAGCAGGAACAAAATGTGCTCCTGGGGCCTTGTGAACGCAACGCTTGAGCCCTGGGGTGAATCAGGCAAAGGTTGGGAGCTGGAAAAGTGTTACGTCGCGTTAGCCAATCCTTATTATAAACCAATAATCGCTTTTCCAAAAGCATGGACCGGAGGCAGCAACGGATTGAAAAGCTGTGAAGTAATTTATGTAAACGCCAAAGACACTTTTGATTTAAAGTCTCTGAAAGAAAATGTAAGTGGAAAGATCATTTTATTGAAGGCTGCGTTCACTTTAGAAACCACTTATCAACCTGATGCCAGGCGCTTTACAGAACCGGATTTGAAGAAAATGTCGGATCACAAGCCGCTGACTGAAGCCACTCGCGGTGGTGTTCCTGGTTTAATAAACAGGATAAATGCTGGCGGATGGCAGATGCAAATGATAGATCACATAAAGGCCTACTTAAAAAAGAAAGGTGCGGTTGCGGTTTTAAGAGCAGGATCGCACGGAAGAGACGGTACGATCTTCGTCTCGCATGGAGGGTTATACGCTACCAGGTCACCTGAGAACATGTTAGACATCGTAATCCCGGTAGAGGATTATAATACCATATTCAGGCTCGTTAAAAAAAGCATCCCTGTTAAGATGGAACTGGAAGTTCAAACGCATTTCGATACTACTGATACGAAAGGGTACAATGTCATTGCAGAAATTCCCGGGACAGATTCGCTGCTTGCAGAGCAGGTGGTTATGGTTGGTGCGCACCTGGATTCCTGGCATGCTTCAACCGGAGCTACCGACAATGCTGCGGGCTGCGCAGTTATGATGGAAGCGCTTAGGATTATCAAAGCAGTTGGGATCAGGCCCCGGCGCACTATCCGGATAGCGCTCTGGGGCGGAGAAGAACAGGGTCTTGTCGGTTCAGCGAATTATGTGTACAACCACTTTGTTGATACGCGCTTGAAGCGATTGAATAAAGAAGGGGAGAAGGTTTCCGTGTACTTTAACCTGGATTATGGAACAGGTAAAATCCGTGGTATATATGCGCAGGGTAATGTGGCGGTTAAACCAATTTTTCATAAGTGGCTGCAACCCTTTCATGATCTTGGCGCTTCAGTAGTAACGTTAGAAAGCGCAAGTTCAACTGATCATAGTTCTTTTGACAGGGTGAATATTCCGGCATTTCAGTTTATCCAGGATCCTGTTGAATACAATAACAGGACGCATCATACGAATATCGATAGTTATGACCACTTACAACCAGACGACCTGAAGCAGGCAGCTACGATCATTGCAGCCTTTGTTTTTCATGCCGCGCAGAGGGATGAAATGATGCCGGGGAAATAATCTCACGTTACAAGCCGATAGAAAGAATAAAAAAAATAAGGCGATTTTTTCATTGCTACTCTTTTGTTTCGAGTGAATCTATTTCTGTATTCCCAGACTCTTTCCATATCAGGTCTACTTCTCTATCCAGTTTTGCAAGATGTACAATCTTCTGACAAACCATGGTAAACGGCGTTTCATTATTGGGGCAGCCGTGTACGCGTACGAACTGGTATTTAGTTTCTGTATTGGCTTCAAAAGTAAATTCGAAACCATCTGCTATATCAGCCGCCTCTGCGCACTCAAGCACGTAAGGAAGGGTCCAGAATCCTGATGCATTGAGTTCTTTTATCAATGAAGTATATACCCTTTTTGACAAAGCAATAGTTGAAATCCTATACTTGAATGTTTTTGCCTTCTTCCAAAACGACTTCTGATTTAGCTCGTGATAATATGCAGGGTCAAGTAGCTTCGGGTACACTTTGGTCATGGAGTCAAGATATTTTCTATGTCTTGATGATTTGCCTATTTCTTCAATAGGGAAGAATCTTTGTAATAATCTTAAATGTAATTGTTCAATCGTGTCCATTTCATCTGTCCGATCTTCATATAAATAATCGGTATTACCTTCTTTTACCTTCAATGATCCATTTTTTAAAATAATGATCACGTGGTCGCCGAAAGCATTACTGTAAGTAAGTCTGAACACATCCTGCGCAAACGGTTTAATGCTAAGATTCGGCTCCTCAAAACTTTCATACAACAGGTAACTATAATAATCGCCAAAGGCGTATTTTTTTGATTCAATATCTTTTATAGGGTAGTAGTATAGATTCGTATCGTTGACAGAAACATTTTTCGGGTATTCATATCCGCCTTTCGGATATTTGATTCCGGTGTCACATCCATACATGAGTACAGAGAAAGATAATTGGGAATAATTTCATTGTTTGTAATGGCAGGTTAGGAATGTATTTTAGTAATTATCAGACAGAGTAGAAAATATCGCTGTTGTACATCAACGGAATTCTTGTTCGCCTCTGAAGCGGAACCATCCTACCGAGGCGAAAACGATCATCTTCAAGGCTCCTGTTAAATTGTATATTAGTTAACAAAGCGTCTACAAATAGTGAGATGCTAAGGAATAGCTTTATCCATAGAAATTTTTAGGCAATGCTAAGTCACAAATCAATCAATTGATCAAACCATGCGGACGACATTAATATTACTGTCACTAATCACTTTTATAAGCCTGCAGATATTCGGCGAAACCAAACTGCCCGACAGCACGGTGGTGCTAAGAGGCCGCATCAGTAATTGTTCAGACAGTAGCCTTCATCTCAAATACAAAGACCGGAACTATAATACGGTTGAGGCAGAAGTCGAATTGGATAGCGCTGGAAATTTTTATAAGTTATTAACCGGGATATATTTCGTGCAACGTGTGGGTTTTGAGCAGGATAATGTTTCTGTAACATTATTAATTGCTCCGGGATATAACCTGGAGATTACAGGAAATGGAAAAGACAAAAAGACTTTTTACTCGTCATATCAAATTAAAGGAACAGGAGCCGGTAACAATCAATATACAAAGCAACTCGATTCAATAACTAGAAACAACATTGTTAGTCAGAGCATTTACAATTTAGAAAAGGAGGAATATTTACCTTATCTAAAAAGTAAAGTACAATTTGTTGACTCTTTTGCCAGGGCGTTTTTTGATAAACTACCTGGCGACTCCTATTCGCAGGAATTTAAAAACCTGGTGCTTTTTGAAAATGAGGTAATCAGATTTTATTTCCTGACATACTACATCGTCTCCTTTAAGGTGAAGCCGGAGGAGGCTTTGCAACTGGTAAAGTCGAATGTTGATCCTTCTTTATTGGACTCCCTTTTTAAAGAGGAATACCTCCGTTCGGATATTTATGTCTTAACAATGCATACCAATTACCTCTACTACCTTCTGCATCTTAACTCAGCGTCCGGCGCCGCGCGAGAAGGTACCGAAGACCCGCGGCTTCAAACAGTAGCGACTAATTACAAAGGAAAGATAAAAGACCTGGTGCTGCATGACCTGTTTTTGTCGAAGATCGAAAGCATCGTTGCGTATAAAAAGATCTTACCTATAAAAGACAGCTTAACCCGGTATGCAGAAGATTTTACAAACAAAAGTATTGTTGATTCACTTCAGCATCGTTTGCGACAGAAGCAATCAACTTTGGTTAAGACAAAACCCGGCCACCCGGCACCTTCATTTTCTTTACAAAGCGCGGAAGGAAAGACTTACAAGTTAGAAGACTTTCGGGGTAAGGTGGTATATATAGATCTTTGGGCGAGCTGGTGCGGGCCCTGCAGAGAAGAAAGCCCTTTTCTTCAGAAGATATACGATCGATATAAGGACAACAAAGAGATTGCTTTTATCAGCATTAGCATAAAGGACCGGAAAGCAGACTGGATCAGGGCAATTAAGGAAGATAAGCCGGCGTGGCTGCAATTGATCGATAACAATGATACCGTTTACAATCGGTATAATGCTATCACTATTCCACGATTTATCATTATAGATAAGGAAGGCAACATCGTTAATAATGATGCGCCCAGGCCCAGGCAGGAGGAAAGTCTGTTGAGTATCTTAAATTCCGAGATCGGTAAATAAATGAGTCGAAAGATTCTTGACGTTGCTAGCATCAACGCTGGCGACAGTTATTCTTTATTCGCAGCCTTGCCGGTAGCTAAAATAATGCCTGGTAGACTCCCTAAGATGGATACTGCTGTCTTCCGATTGAATATTTAACTACTAATTTTACTTAACTGCATCGTAGCCGGATGGTAAGTCGCTCCTTCTCCAGATTACAGACATATCTCTGAAACATTCAGTCAATATCCCTGCAAGCAGGTGGATGATGCTTTATGGAATCTGTTACCAATTGCATCATCTTTAAAAAACGAATGAAATATCTATGCTTTGCCTTGATGGTCTTCTCATTTGCAAATTGCAGTTTTGCACAGCTGGCTAAGACCGGAGACAAGTTTGTTTTCAAGGGAAAGATCATTGGGCAGGACACTGGTAAACTACACCTTGGGTATGTGGGCATAGATGGAAAATACCACCTTGATAGTTGTTCTTTAGTAAATGGATCCTTTGAATTCCATGGCGAATTAAACGAGCCGAGGCTCGCGTCTTTTTCTGGTAACAGGAAGTCGAGAAGGGTGGACGATCCAAATTTCACAGATGTTTTTCTTGAACCAGGAATGATCACCGGGACATTTGTGGCGGATAGTTTTAAACAAGGGAAAGTTTCAGGTTCGAGGTCGCATAAGGAGCTTGAGATTTTTAATAACCGTTACGACAGCCTGCGCGAAAAATGGGGTTCCACATTCAAAAGAATGCAGGAGGCTCAAGAGCAGAAAGACGAGAGAACAGTTGAAAATATTTACAATGATGAACTGGTTAAATTTAATGTTGAAAACAGGAAGGTGGTCTATACTTTCATTGAGGATTTTCCCAGGTCTTTTGTTAGTGCTTACTTATTAATTGGCCAGACCCATGTACTATCCAGCGACTCACTAAAGCAGTTTTATCATCATCTGGACCCTTCCGTCAAAAAATCAACGTACGGAACCGAGATTGCCTCTTTTATTTCAAAAGCGGAAAAGCTTCGTATTGGCAATATGCTTCCAAACTTCATTCAATCAGATATGAATGGAAACAAAATTTCCTTAAGCGACTACCGGGGAAAATTCGTACTGGTCGATTTTTGGGCCTCCTGGTGTATCCCTTGTCGCGAAGAACACCCGTACCAGAAAGCGGCTTATTCAAAATACCGTAACAAGGGCTTCGAAATTATCAGTTTGTCACTCGACCAGGAGAAAGAAAAAGAAGCCTGGTTAACTGCTATCAAAAAGGATGGCTTACCGTGGATCCAGGTATGCGACTTTAAAGGTTGGGGTAGCGACGTAGTACAGGCATACAACTTATATGGAAAGGGAATACCAGCAAACTTTTTAATAGACGCTGAAGGGCGAATACTTGCGAAAGATCTCCGCGGCCAGGAATTAGAAGAACTCCTTTCGAAATATTTTCAAAGCTTAACGGAGAAACAGTAGATTGTCCGTGGCGCGGCCCAAATGAATTTTAAATGACAACCACTCACAACAGCTTGTACGCCAGGCTATGCAACATTCCACCGCTCGCCCTTGTCTACCTAAAAAAGCTGTTATGAGATCCTCCCCGATTTTTCTGATGGCAATCATTTCAACCTTAGTTTCTTCCTGCTGTGCATATGTTAATTGTAGTCCTAACGACTATGCCCGTTTCAGAATATTACGGGCAAGTAATGGTGAAGATCTGGTGTTCGGACCCAACAGGCTGTACGACAAAGACCAGATTAAGTTCTATTCACTACATGGTACTGATACTACCTTTTTCAATTATGCACCTATCTCTGGTGGCGTTGGTTTGGATAGCCTTTTATACGTCAACTTTTCTTCCCTACCAGAGGTTGCTTATATTCGCCTCAGCAGTACCGATATTGATACGCTGCTTGTTACTCATGGGTCTGTTAAAGACCGGTGCTGTGGGACTTTCGAGGCAATTAAAAAGTTTCGCTACAATAATGCTCTGGATGTTTCTATGGATGCCGGAGTGCAGGAATTAAAGAAATAAGCGGGTGATATAAAGCCCTGTTTGTTTTGGTAAGATATAATTTCCGGTACTCTATTCGGCCAGCCTGCGCTTTCGATTTTATCGGTTTTCTTATTTCAACAAAGTTTATCGTCCAGGGCTTTCCTGGCTTGTGAAAGAACTTTTGTTCCGGGTTGTACAATGCATTTTAAAAACACTACACGTGGGTTACCAACCTACATCCATTTGTATTGGTCTTCTTATTTCTGCTTAAGAGGTATAGATGGTGCCTTGCACTTTTAATTCGGTTCGATCTCCAGGTTATCAAAATAAATTCCTATCACCATTTCAAGCAATAAAAATTCTTTAATGGCATCATGCATTTTATTCTTTCCCTGTACATATTCACGAAGCCGCGCTTCCCGGTTTTTGATAAAGCTGTCTGTTTCTAAAAACATCACGTATTTTATTGGTGAGTAACTACTCGGTGGCTTGATTAAGCTGGCAACGATAATACGGTTTTGCGGGCTTATTTTGTTTAACTCAAGATCATTTACCTGCACGCTATCCAAATAGAAAATCGTGGTGTAACGATATTTAGAAATATAATCGGTGATATCCTTCTTTTCAAGTTTTTGCGCGGACGTAAAACTGATACTGCAGTTGATTATGCAGAATATGATAAGGAGCTGTTTCATTTATTTAATTTTAAATGCCTGTATTCATTCATAAATTCCAACGGAGTTTTGCCAGTTCTCTTTTTAAACAAACGAAAAAAATAAGTATTATTGGTATAACCTAATTCAGCGGCAATTTGTGAGACCGTGAATCCGGAAAATACGAGCATCCTTTTGGCTTCGAGGACTATCCTGTCGATAATAACCCCTGAAGTAGTCTTACCTAAGCACATCTTGCATATCCGGTTCAAATGTTTTTCACTAAGATGCATCATTTGTGCATAATCTTTTGGAAACTTGATTTCTTTAAAATGTTTTTCCAGTAAATCTTCTAGTTTTTTCAACTTTGTTAAGTAATTCAGATTTTGCTTGTCCATCATTGTCTTTGGCAAATAGATTCTTGATAACACGATGTACAGAACATTTACAAGAGAAGCTATTTTTTGAAATTTCAATAACTCATTATGATGGTATTCTTCCACTATATCAAAAAAAATGCGCTCGATATCATCACGCCATTTATTTTTTAGGGGTACTAAGGGGTAATTGCGCAGACAGCAAAAAAAAGGATAGTTGTCAACCTTTTCATAAGTGAAATTCAGGTCGTAAAATTCTTTTGTGTGAAAAATAATATACCCCTCAATATTCTTTGAGAGATGCCAGTCATGAACCTCTCCCGGGGCAAGCAAAAAGACAGATCCAGGTTTAATGTTATAAGTATTAAATTCTATTTCATGCGTACCACTGCCTTTGGTAAATAAAACACTGATATAAAAGTCATGCCTGTGTGGTGCAAGGATGAATTGATGGTGCTCTTCCAAATGAGCTTTAAAAGTATTAGCGTAAAAATTACTTTCTGTACCCAAATACTTAAAATCTTCAATATCATATACCGGCAGCTCTTTGTTAACCATAGATTGAAGGTATAGTATCTCTTAGTAGCCGGAAAAAGCGTACTTTTTCATCCAGGCCAGGCCTGGCGACTCCGGACACCATCCATGCTAAAGTTACAACCAATCTGATTTGACCTACGGGTATATCAGAATACAACCTGATTTCTGACTTCGTCCCATCTTAAGAAAAGTATAAAGTCCTTATTGTATAGTAAATGGGGTACTTAATTGAACTATTAAAAATTCTTCAGAATTATTTTTGGAATGGAGGTAATATGAACAATAAAAATGATCTTGATTTTCATAAAGAGTTTCAACACGAAACCGTAAATGAAGAATTATTCAGGTGCTTAGTAGCAAATATTAAGGACTATGCGATTTTTATGCTGGACACAGGAGGGCATATACTAACGTGGAATTTAGGAGCGCAACATATTAAAGGTTATACATCCGACGAAATTATTGGTAAACATATTTCGGTTTTTTACACAAATGAGGAATTACAAGAGGGAGAACCGGAATTTAATTTAAAAAAAGCCGGAGAGGAAGGAAGATATGAAACCGAAAACTGGAGGGTGCGAAAGGATGGTTCCAGATTTTGGGCAAATATTGTTTTTACGGCTATCTACGATGACCAGAAGCAGTTAATAGGTTATTCAAAGATAACGAGAGACATAAGTGAAAGAAAGAAATATGAAGAAGAGTTTAAACGATTAAACCGGGAATTAGAAAATGCATTAAAAGAAAAAACCCGGCAGCTAGCCAATGTTTTTGATCGTGTAACAGATGCATTTATTGCCCTGGACAAGAACTGGAATTATACCTATGTAAATAAAAAGGCAGCAGAAATTATAGGCCGGAGTCCGGAAGAGATTTTAGGTAAGAATATCTGGGCCGAGTTCCCTGAAAAAAAAGCATTTCCATATTACAGAAATTTTCAAAAAGCATTTGATGAGCAAATGTCTATCACAGTTGAAGATTATTATCCTCCTTCAGACCTTTGGTTCCAGGCTATTATCTTTCCTTCTCCGGAAGGTATTACCGTCTATTTACATGATATAAATGACAGGAAAAAAGCAGAGCAGGCTTTGATAGAAA
>JGI24806J26614_1000476_pt1 | contig 12374 bp, 9 predicted proteins | sample Kansoi200umMDA_FD_26614 | JGI IMG/M metagenome (IMG submission 26614)
ATGGTCTTCGCTACAGCAGCTTTCAGCAAGTGGGCAGTTATATAAAGTATACAACCGACGATAATGGCAACAAGCTTGACAGCGTGATTTACAAACGTGGGCAAACAGTACAATCGTATGGCGGCTTCGAACCAAGAGCTACATTGCGATACGCCATTGATGAAGCTACTTCCATAAAAGCTGCGGTTACGCGTAACCTGCAATACATTCACCTGGTAAGCAATGCCGGCTCTACCCTGCCAACCGATCTTTGGGTGCCCAGCACTTTTAGAGTAAAGCCGCAAATAAGCTGGCAATATGCGGCCGGTTTTTTTAAGAATTTTCAAAACAATATGTTTGAAACATCGGTAGAAGTATATTACAAAAACATGGAAAACCAGATAGAATATAAAGAAGGTTATACCCCATCATTAAAAGACCCTGAAGAAGATTTTACGTTTGGTCGCGGCTGGAGTTATGGTGCCGAGCTTTTTATTAACAAGGTAAAAGGAAGGCTAACTGGTTGGGTGGGCTATACCTTAAGCTGGACCTGGAGAAGATTTGAAAAGCTGAATGATAATTTAAAGTACCCAAGCAAGTTCGACAGGCGCAATGACTTGTCGATTGTAGGCGCCTATGAACTCAGCAAGAAGTGGAAGATATCTTCTGTTTTTACCTACGGCACGGGCAATGCAGTAACAGTTCCTGAAAGATTTTATTTTATTAATGGCGTGCTTACACAAGAGAACAGCAGGATTAATTCTTACAGGTTGCAACCGTATCATCGAATGGATATTGCGGCCACACTTACGCCTGTTCATAAGAAAAAGAAAAAGTACATCGATAACTGGGTGTTCAGCATTTACAATGTGTACAGCAGGCTTAACCCCTACTTCATTTATTTTGATCAGACGGGTGGAGCAATTAACGGCGACCTTACGGTGGAGGCAAGACAGGTTTCCCTATTTCCTATTATACCTGCAGTTACGTGGAATGTAAAATTTTAAGCTGCAATGAGATTTGAAACGACTTTGAAATAGAAGCTGAAGATGCCCAATGTGATGCAGATGAACGTAATGCGACGCAACAATGATTCTAAAGGAGCTGATGCCGGTAACAAAAAATACCTATTAAGGCTTTTCGTCTGGCCTGTATTCAAGCACCACTACGGCGTTCTTTTGCTCGGTAGAAGTAATGAATAATTCGTACCGCCTACTGCCTGCGGTAATCACCATTAACGCGGTGTTGGGGGGAATGGAACCCAGGTTTTCCGCCACCATTACAAATTCATGTCTCGGATTTGTTTCGTCGGCCTGGATAGCAAACGTGATGGCTTTATCGGTTAATCTTTTCCGACTAACGATGAGTTCGTTGTTGTGGTAAACAGTAATGGTATCGCCATCGATGTCGCCATTATCGTACAACTGAATTTTTATATCGTGGGACGATGTATAGATCTTTTTTACAAGTTCATTGTTCCTTTTCTTTATCACTTCAGGCTTGGGAACAACAGGCTTTTCGGTAATCCTTGGTTTGATCGTCTCCTCGTTTGGCTTGGCAACTTGTTCTTTTACCGATGGTGTGTTGGAACTGGAGTTATTACTTAGTACCGGCTTGTCATTCTTAGTCAGTGCGTCTTCTGCACCAGGCTTTATTCTTGGTCTCACCTTGGCCATTTCATCGGGATTTTTCCCGGTCACCACATTTGGGGTAGTTTTCGGTGGAACATTCAGTGGCCTGGTGTTTGGTCTTTTCACAATATCCTGCAGCTTCTTTTTTTCATTATCCTTCTTGGTGAGAAAGTCTTCTTTATAAAAATCGGATGTAGTAGTTCTTTCGAGATATACCTTACCACCACCGCAATCTCCCTTGCCTTTTACGTACCTGCTGCTGTACGTGCCGGTAAGTGTTTCAAGGTTACCCATCTTGGAATACTCCAAATAACAGGTCATTAAACATGCCTGGCTTTGCCCTTCCATTTTTAATTCTACCAGCGCAACTTCGTTAATGGTGAGTTCTTTTGTTTTTGCAGAATATATTCCCTGGAGAGTGGCTTTGCCGTAAAACACGGTCGTTTTGTAAGAGTAGGTAACGCCCCTTAGTCCATCATTTGCAGCCTGGTCAATTTGAACTTCAAACTTGTAGCGGTCTTCGTAAAACCCAAAACTGTTTTGGGCAAAATGTCCACGCCAAATTCCGGTCAGGTTTTGGGCGCTGGCGGCAAGGGTAAATAACAATAAAATATGAAGCAGGGTAAACTTATATTTCATGAAACAAAAATAGGTTTGAGGTTTTCATTTTGTGCACAAAGACTCGTTAAGGTTTACGAATGGAAAATGGACTTCTATTGATTCAAAGAACTAAAATAAGGTTTAAAGGTTGCATTTAAAAACCGCTTACAACATTGCATTATTCTTTATGTCTTTTTGATAAGATTTTTGTTACCGGCATTTGAGCTTTGGGCGTCATCGTTGCCACGCTCGGTTCACAGGTAGTATTCCATAGCAGCATGCCGAGCAGTTTATCCAAAACACGAAACCGGCAACCAGCAACTGGTAACTGGCAACTAGTACTGGTAACGGGCAAAAATTTTAAACTGGCGCAATACCTTTAACGCCGCTAAAGTCAAAACAATGGATTATTTAAATGAACTTATTGGTCATATTGAAGAACATTCAGTTGAGGGCATAAGAGAATGTTTCTCCAACGGCGTTAATCCTAATGATCATTTCAAAGGCGAACCGCTTATCTACGAATTAACAAGTGAGTATACCCGAACTCCCCGCTTTAAAGATTGCGTTCAGGCCTTTGTGGATTTCGAACTTGCGTTTGACGACAAAATACTTTTATCCGTTCTTTTAGACGATGCACAATCTCTGGATCTTCATCTTACCACCAATCCTGAAGCAGTTGAAAGAACGTATACACTCCGCTGCGCCTATACACCTTTACATGGGGTCACGTTGCTTCACATTTGCGCCGAGTTCAATCATGTTGCGTGCGCTGAAGTGCTTGTCAAACATGGAGCTGATATAAATGCCAAAGCAGGAGTTGATGAACACGGCTTTGGCGGACAAACGCCCGTATTTCACACTGTAAACCAAAATTCAAATAACTCGATTGACATGTTCAATTATCTTCTGTCGCAATCGGTAAATATTATGATCACTGTTCCGGGGCTTATTTGGGGTAAGGGTTATGAATGGGAAACATTAATGCCCGCCGTGAACCCGATTAGTTATGCCATGATGGGACTTTTACCCCAGGGGCACAGGAATGAACACACAATAACAAACATCGTAACAACTTTGCTTCGCTATACATACGGCATTGATTATACACCGCGGAATGTACCATGCGCATATTTAAAATAGCTGGAAATCAAAACGATCCTGTAAGTCACTAAGATCAATTATTGCATATCACTACAGCCCTTTCAACTTCTTCACTTCCTCGGTCATTTTCGGCACTATATCAAACACATCGCCTACTATTCCATAATCTGCTGCTTTAAAAAATGGCGCTTCGGGATCTTTGTTTATTACAACAATTACTTTGCTGCGGTTAACACCGGCAAGGTGTTGGATAGCGCCTGAGATTCCAATTGCTATATATAAGTTTGGCGCAATGGCTACACCGGTTTGCCCAACGTGTTCGTGGTGAGGTCTCCAATTGCTATCGGCTACCGGGCGGCTGCATGCAGTTGATGCACCAAGGGCTTTAGCAAGGTCTTCAACAATGCCCCAGTTTTCCGGTCCTTTTAATCCACGTCCGCCACTTACAACAAGTTTGGCTTCGCTCAATGGAATTTCACCCGTTACCTTATCGGTGGCGGTTACCTTTATTTTAGATGGTTCAACAGTTATATCTAATGGAGATACTGTTGCCGTTCCTTCGCCTGCAACAGTTTTATATGCATTCGGGTTAAGCGAAATAATCTTTATCTGCGTATTCAACGAAACATGCGCAAACGCTTTTCCACTAAACACATTTTTCTTAACATCGAATCCTTTGGTGGTATCGGGCAATGCAATTGCACCTGCAACAAAACCCGCCTTTAACCGTGCAGACAGTCGGGGTGCAACAGCCCGACCCGTAGAGTTATGCGAAAATATTACGGCCGTTGCCCCGGTAATCTTAACAGCTTCTGCAATCACTTTTGTATACACTTGTGCATCCACATGATTTAGTTCTTGGTTAGCTACCTGGTAAACAGTTTTAACACCATACTTACCCAACGATGCAAGATCGTCGCTTACCGTGCCCAGCACTAATGTCTCGGCAGTTAAACCAAGTTGCTCTGCTACTTTAGCACCATAACTTAATGCTTCAAAGGATGATTTTTTTATGCGACCATCTGCCTGGTCTGCGAATATTAGAACGGACATGGAGGAAGATTTTTTGATTTCTGATTTTATGATGTCTGATTTAAGACCTCATTTTCTAGTTTGTGATTTACAATTATGAGACTCGGATGAATAACGACTTACAGTACAAGAGGGCGACGCAACGATGATGAGTGAAGAACTAATGTCCGGAGCCAAAATATTTTTCTTAGAACACCAACGATCAACCGCCAACGACCAACCAATTATATCACCTTCGCCTCTTCGTGCAGCAATCTTATCAGCTCACCCACGTTATCGGGGCTTACTAACTTAACACCAGCCTTTGCCGGTGGCAACTCAAACCCTGAATAATTAGTGAGCGAATCCGATGTTACAGGCTCCTGCACTTTCAAAGGTTTAGTACGGGCCGCCATAATACCACGCATGTTTGGTATGCGTGCTTCAGCCATGCCTTTCATGCAGCTTACGACTACCGGCAAGCTCACCTCATTCACTTCTTCACCACCTTCAACTTCACGGGTTAGTGTTGCTGTAGTGCCGTTTAGTTCAAGCTTGCTTGCAGAAGGAATGTAGGGTTGATCGAGCAGTTCAGCAACCATACCGCCGATGGACGAACCATTGTAATCAATCGTTTCTTTACCTGTAAGAATGAGGTCGTATGCACCTTGCTTTGCCACTTCTGCAATTTGCGTAGCGATGTAAAAACTATCATGCGTATCGCTAACATTTACGCGAATAGCTTCGTCGCCACCAAGTGCAAGAGCCTTACGAATGATCGGGTCCGCATCAGCGCCCCCAACATTTATAAGATGCAAAACAGTGGCCGGATCTTTCTCCTTTAACTCAATGGCGCGAACCAATGCATACCACTCGTCGTACGGATTTATGATCCACTGCACACCCGCTTCTTCAAATTGGGTATTCCCGTTTTTGAAGGCTATTTTTGCCGTGGTGTCAGGCGTTTTGCTTATACAAACTAATATCTTCATCGCTAATTTATTTTCTGTAACAAGCCGTTTACAAATAAAGTTGCTTATGCAACTAAATGCAAATATAGCAGAGGTTTTATTTTGAAGAGCAGTTAATTAAATAATTTTTTACACACATATGAATAAGATCGAACAGCTCAACGAATTTCTAAAAGCTTCCCCCAACGATAATTTTCTTCAACATGCCCTGGCGCTTGAATATATAAAGATTGAAAACGATGATGAGGCGAGAAAGCTGTTTGAAGAAATACTGAATCGCGATCCGGGTTATGTAGGTTCCTATTATCACCTCGCAAAATTATTGGAGCGCACCGGCGAAAACGATCTCGCAATACAGTGGTACGAAAAAGGTATGGCTGCTGCAAAAGCTGCCAACGATAATCACAGCTACAACGAATTGCAGGCGGCGTACGAAGACCTGATTTATTAATTTTTTGTACCAGGCATTTGTGTTAGTATTAAGCGGCCATTGCGTCGCACTCTTGTACTGTACATTGTCTATTCAGCAATTGAACCCCATCACATTAAAGACACCCAAAGCTTAGTGCAACTTAGTAACACTGTGCTTCGTGGTTCAACCTTTATGCTCCAACAACCGATGCCTTATATTTGCAGACAGTAGAAAAAAATCACAATGAGCGAAGAAAAGAGTTTGAATTTTTTGGAAGAGATCGTAGAAGAAGACCTGAAAAGTGGTAAGTATAAAACTATTCTCACACGGTTTCCACCGGAGCCGAATGGTTATCTGCATATTGGTCATTCAAAAAGCATTTGTTTAAATTTTGGTCTTGCTGCAAAGTATGGCGGCAAAACCAACCTGCGTTTCGATGATACCAACCCTGTAACAGAAGAAACAGAATATGTAGATAATATCAAAGCAGATATAAAATGGCTGGGCTTCGATTGGGCCGATGAACTGTATGCTTCTGATTATTTTGAACAACTATACCAGTTTGCTGTCGATCTTATTAAAAAGGGACTGGCCTATGTGGATGACAGCAGTGCCGAAGAAATCGCAGCACAAAAAGGAACGCCCACTCAACCCGGAACAGGTAATGAATACCGCAACCGCAGTATTGAAGTAAACCTTGACCTGTTTGAAAGAATGAAGAAAGGTGAATTTAAAGATGGAGAGAAAGTGCTACGTGCAAAGATCGATCTTGCTAATCCGAACATGCACATGCGCGACCCGCTGATGTATCGTATTAAACATGCGCATCATCACCGCACAGGTGATGACTGGTGCATTTACCCAATGTATGATTTTGCTCACGGGCAAAGTGATAGCGTTGAACACATCACCCACTCCATCTGTACACTTGAATTTATTCCGCACAGGGATCTATACAATTGGTTTATTGAAAAGCTGGAAATTTTTCCAAGCCGCCAATATGAGTTTGCAAGACTGAACTTGAATTACACAGTAATGAGCAAGCGCAAGCTTTTGCAACTTGTAAATGACAACATTGTTGATGGATGGAATGATCCGCGTATGCCAACCATTGCAGGTTTTCGCCGCCGTGGCTATACACCGGAAAGCATCCGTACGTTTTGCGATAAAATCGGTGTGCAGAAAAGAGAGAACATTATTGATATGAGTTTGCTGGAGTTTTGCATTCGTGAAGATCTCAACAGAAATGCATTGCGGAGGATGGCTGTGTTGGACCCTGTAAAACTCATTATTACTAATTATCCTGATGGGCAGTTAGAAGAAGAACTGGAAGGAGAAAATAATCCTGAAGCACAGAATGGCGGCGGAACAAGAACAATTCCTTTTTCAAAAGAACTTTGGATAGAGCGGGAAGATTTTATGGAAGTACCCCCAAAGAAGTTCTTCAGGCTTGGAGTTGGTTTGACAGTGCGATTGAAGTCGGCTTACATTGTTAAGTGTACAGGCTTTGCAAAAGATGAGAGCGGCAATATTACCGAGGTGCATTGCGAATATTTTCCTGAAAGCAAAAGCGGTTCTGATACAAGTGGTATTTCAGTGAAAGGTACGATACACTGGGTGAGTGTAAAACATGCACTCACTGCTGAAGTAAGATTATACGACCGCCTCTTTAAAGTGGAAGACCCCAATAAAGAAGAAGGAGATTTTAAAGATTACATCAACCCCGAAAGTTTGCAGGTATTGCCGGCAGTATATATTGAACCCGCATTGAAGGAAGCAAAATTCGATGAGCGTTATCAATTTTTGCGCAAGGGTTATTTCTGTTTAGATGAGGACACATCAACAAGTAAAATTGTTTTCAACAGAACAGTAACGTTGAAGGATTCGTGGGCGAAGGAAGTGAAGAAGGGGTGATGTGGTTGCCGCTTTTATGTTTCGAGTTTCGAGTTTCGCGTTGAAGTTATTAATTCCAAAGTGCAGGTGGCGAAGTGCGTGCGCTCCCTGGGAGGGCAGGGGTGGATAAACATGATGAGTAAATAACAAAACGTACAAGAGTGCGACCGTCGACCAGCCCAGGATAAACTGCAACGGCATGTTGCTATGGAATACTGCCTGTGAACCGAGCGTGGCAACGATGATGCTATAAAAAACCTCTGCTGGTATCAAAAAACTTCTCCTAAAATTCCAGCGCTTTACAAAAATCACTAACGAGATAAGCAATCAGTTTACCAGTTGTTTCACTTGTTCTGCCGTCAGATAACTGCGCTGCTCCTTCGCAAATGTGCAGGTATGCAGGCTTGACATCGGTAGCAGCATACGATACATATTGCCTTGCATGAAGAGGTGACACTCCACTTGGCGTGGCTGCACTGCTCAATGCATTTTCTACACAATCAAGATCTAGTTCAATGCCCGTATGCGAATCTTCCGTAAACGTTGTTGCATGAGCAACCGCCTCCAGGAAATTTCTTTTTTCATGAATAAAAATATCCTCGTAAGTAATAAAGTCTATGAAAGGATTGTTCACTACATCCATCCAAATGTTTTGCGTAAGATAGTTTTCGTGCAGCCCGAGAATGCAATATTTCTGCAGGTAACCATCTTCCTCCGCATAGGTAAACCCATTGCCGCTATGCCGTCCTTCCATTGGTCTGAAATCGGCATGTGCATCAAGGTTTATGCAGTTAATAGACGCCAATGGAATAGCACCCGATTTATACAAACCTTTTGCCGCACCACGTATCAGCGGGTAACAATTATTATGTCCACCGCCAATAACCACGGGTATTTTATTGTGCTGTGTAAGAAGTTTAATCAGTGGTTCAACAGCTTCATCAACCTGGTGAACGGCATGCCGGTAAGCGTCTATGCGCTCATCATAATCATGGGCATTACTTTCGATCAAATTGGTAATTGCGCTAAAATCAAAATGCCCTAAAACAAGTATGTTGCTGCCTTCTAAAAAATCGTTGCTTTGGATGTTTAGAAAAGAAAATAGAAATGGATTCCAGGCAGTATCGGTGCCGCCTAATCCGTGATTTGCCTTTACACCGATATCCTCCGGAATGCCCAACACGACAAACTTGGCAGAAGATTTTTGAATAGAAGCCTCGAGGTTTTCATGGTCGGATATCACCTGCACCCTCTCTCCTACTTTTGTTTCAAAACGCCGGATTTTTGTTAGCGATAATACATCCTGTTTGCTGTAGAATTTGAAATAATCCTTATAAGCCATAATGCGTTATTAATTTGGTTTCAGGCAATGAGGGGCTAAATGTAACTAATAAATAAGATAATAGCAGCAAGATGAATTTCGCGATTTGATCAGTTGTATTCTACTCAGTTTTGGATGTGTACCATACTAAATTTTAGTACCACCAGATGCTGCCAGCTCAATCATAAGGCTACGCATTAAGGTTCACTGGAAGATCCCAAAATTAGATTCTTCGAAGGAAGTGAGGTTCGGTGTGGGTGCTTAGAGAGCTAAGTGTTATACTTCTCCAAAGCTGAATAGAATTACTACCGATGAACGAAATGCGACGCAACGATGACTCATAGAATTACAAATGCCGGTACCAAAATTTTTTTACAAAAACTCAGCAGCATCCAGCTTCTTAGCGATCCGGCAGGCAGCATTTATTAACCCCACATGGCTATAGGTTTGCGGGAAGTTGCCCCACTGCGATCCGTCCTCGCCAACATCTTCGCTGAAGATGCCGAGGTGATTACTAAACTGTAAAAGATTATCGAGTATTTTTTTTGCATCGTCTACCCGACCAACGCAGGCAAGTGCATCCACGTACCAGAAAGCACATACGAGAAAAGTTGTTTCAGGCACACCAAAATCATCGTAATGTTTGTAACGATAGAACAACCCCTGCTCTGTAAGCAACTCTTTCTCCATCGCCGCAATATGATCTTTTGTTTTTTGTGAATTGTGATCGAGGAAGTTCATGGTGACCATCATGAGCGTGCTGGCGTCCATGTTCGTTGAGCCGACTGCCTGCATATATGCTTTCTGTTGCGGATCGTAACATTGCTCCAGTTTACCCGCAGCTTCGTTTGCAAGAGCATTGGCTTTCTCCATGAGTTCGGTATCGTTAAAAACACTTGCAATTTTATAAGCAGACTTTGCTCCAGCCCAATGAAACAGCAAGGTATAAGTGTGAATTTGCGTAGAGGTTCTAAACTCCCACAACCCTGCATCGGCTGAATGCATGGTGTTTTCGATTCCGCTCAAAAGCCAGGGAACAATTTTTTTATAGCTGCTCTTTTTTGCGAACGTTAAACGGTGGTCAACATACAAAGGCAAAAGACTTACGAGCACTTGTCCGTACACGTCGTTTTGAATTTGCTCGTATGCCTTATTGCCAATTCGAACAGGCTTATTGTTTTTATAACCGGCAAGATCAAGCTCCAGTTCAATGATGTCTTTTTCGCCAGTTATAGAAAACAGAGGTTGAAGCGTATCGCCTGTATTTCGCAGTATGTTTTGCACATAGTCGAAGTACTTTTCGAGTTCTTCAAAGTGGCCGATCTGGTTGAAGGCTTTCAGGGTATAATAAGTATCACGGAACCAGCAGTAACGATAATCCCAGTTGCGGGTACTGTCGTGAAATTCGGGCAAACTGGTGGTGCCGGAAGCAATGATGCCACCGGTGTCTTCATATTGATGAAGCTTTAATATAAGCGCCGAACGAATGATCTCCTGCTGGTAAATATTAGGTATATAACAAGACTTTACCCAAGCCTGCCAATAGAATATCGTTTTGCGAAGAAAGTCTTCCGCTGTTTCTTTCAATGGAGCTTCCAAAGGCTCACCATAGGTAAGAACAAAATATCGATCCTGGTCGAGTACAAACGGCTGTTCCTGCAAAATATAATTTAGCGGTACATCAGTTGTAAGTCTTACTTGTGTACCGAGATTTAAATACCTTATATGATTGCTTCCGGTTACAATTTCCGGCACGATTTCACCATAGTTTCCCCGCGGCTCGCAACTTACTTTTATTGCCGGCTCACCTTTTAATATTTCTACTTTGCGCACCATCATAAGCGGCTTAAACTGCCTGTCATAAATAGTCATTCTCGGTGCACAATCCACCACGCGGAAGGAACCTTCGGAATTTGAAAACTCTGTACAGAGCACATTTGTATTTACCAGGTAATATTGCTTACAATGATATTTTTCTGCCGCCGGTTGTATATAGAAATGTCCGCCTTTTTTTTCGTCGAGCAGGGAGCCGAATAAAAAACTACTGTCGAAACGCGGCATGCAAAGCCAACGAACATTTGCCTTGGTATCTATATAACCGAGGTAAGCGCAATTACCAATAATGCCTAAATTATATTTGTGAACAGCCATCTTTTTTTGCGAATTATTTGATTTGATAATGTTTCGAGAAATGGAACTACTTCGCTTTGCGTGGCGATATTATATGCAGCAGATGTAGCTGCATTTCCAATTCGTATTGTATAGGCCTTCCCTTCCAGTGCCTTAAACATATCCTCATCGGTAGTATCGTCGCCTATGCAAAGCATAAAATCAGCATTGAAATGATTTGCCAATTTTAACCCGGTCATTCCTTTATCCATCCCTGTTAATCTTACTTCTATTACTTTGTTTCCATCAATAACCTGCACAGGTGTATTAGCCGTTAGCTGCAACAAATTATTAAGCAATTCTCTGGACCGTACAAACCCAAGACCGGGGTGTGTATTCCGATAATGCCAGGTCAACGAGTTTTCCTTTTCCTCTATTAATGATCCTGCACAGCGGCTTACATAAGATTGAAGCATGGGCCTGATCTGATCCTTCCATTCAGGCGATCTGCGGGTTTGGGTTTCCCAATGTCCGCTCTTAAACTTTATAAAAACCCCGTGCTCCGAAACAAAGTTTAACGGAAGATGCCCCAGCCATTTATCCAGAGTTTTTGAATCCCTGCCGCTTATAATAATCACTTCATTTTTTTCATCGGCAGTTAATGCCTTTAAACAATTCAATGCCTTTTTATCGGGAACCGCATCCGAAGGAATTTTAGTATAGGGAGCTAACGTTCCGTCATAGTCAAGCAGGAATACTCTTTTTTTTGCATTGCGATAATGCGTGATGATCTTTTCAATCGAGGATGCATCCAGCATTTTGGCTTCCTGTTTTTCCTGTTCTTTTTTTACCGAGGATAGCTGGTCGAGAAAATCATTTACCCATTTCACCACATCGTAATCCATCAACCTGTTCTGCATTATTTTAAGCCTGCTCTTTTGTTCCTCTAATGGCATCGAGAGCGCTGTTGCGATATCAGTGGCCATCTGTTCGCTATCTGTTGGGTTTACAAGCAACGCTTCATTTAGCTCGGCAGCAGCTCCGGTTAGCTCACTTAATATTAGTACACCGCCGTTTCTGCAACTGGCAACATATTCCTTGGCTACAAGGTTCATACCATCACGCAAAGGAGTGATTAATGCAACTTCAGCCGCGAGGTATAAACCGCAAAGCTCATAGAACGACAAATGATTATAACGATAGATTATTGGCTGCCAGTGAAGCGACGAAAACCGGCCGTTGATCGTACTGATCTTTTCCTCGATCATCTTCTTTCGATCCATGTAAGCAGGTATTGCATCACGCGATGGAATTAGATTGAGGATGAACACAACTTTCTCCCG
>JGI24806J26614_1000477_pt1 | contig 12363 bp, 12 predicted proteins | sample Kansoi200umMDA_FD_26614 | JGI IMG/M metagenome (IMG submission 26614)
TTTATATCGTGAGTTGTGAATCGTGAGACGTGAGTGAGGACACTTTAGAGTTAATTGGGCTTACTCACGATTCACGACTGACCACTGACGATTCACGCCAGCTGCCATCTTTAACAATTAATTAGGAAGACTTTCGTAGATCAGCTGGCCAAACAAAATTAATTCAAATTTTGCTGTCATTTTTGCGTCAGTTTTCTTCCTCAATTAGTTACTATCCTGGCGGGGTTAGGTTATAAACTCAATAAAAATTGCATGGTATCAATCCCGTCAGCGTATTCCCTTAAAGCAGGTTTTTGTGCCTGGCCAAAGGGAATGCCCCAAATGCCACAAATGCACTGGATATCTTCATTCTCCTTTAAAAGATCAATTACCTTTTTTTCATCTTCGTAAAAGCTGTAATTAAGCTGGCTGATGGCCGAAAAAAAGGCGTCATTTTCCAACAGTAAAGCGCTTCCATTGGTCATGTAAAAGATATTATTCAACAAAGCAATGGAAAGCTGGTAGTCATAATTATTTTTGAATTTATGATGGTCTTCAAAATACTTGTATTTATCAAATGCCCTTAGCAGCGGCACAAAGTCGTATCCCACCGGAACAAATAATTTGGTGACGTTCCTGCAGCCCAATCCAAAATATTGATGTACGTCATCTGCTAAAAGAGCCAATTCCTGGGCAGTCTCATTCCCGGTTAAAATAGCAACCCCTGTTCTGTTGCGGCGAATGATATTGGGATATTTAGAAAAATACTGTGTAAAATACCGGGCCGAATTATTACTGCCGGTAGCAATATAGGCATCACATCCCTTCAGCATTTCTGCAAACTCGATATATTCCTTCAGGTCAGGCTCCCATTCCGTCATTTTATTAACCAGGTGTTTTAGCAGGATATCATCTTTTGAAGATAATTTAATGGTTTGCCTGTGCCCGCTGATAAATACACATAAGAAATCATGAAAGCCAACTAATGGAATATTACCGGCCATTACAATGCCGATGTTCTTTCCACCTACATTATCATCGAGGTGATAATGCTGTGCCCAGTTTTCGAGTTTTTCCTTTTGCAGAAATTCGGAGCAGATATTATTTATCGCCAGATCTATGAATTCGGGGGTAAACCAGCCATTGTGAAAAGAGGCTTTCTCTTTGATATTCCGCCATTCTTCATCATTGGTAAATAAATATTTTTGTAAGCGTTGTAATAATTCAATTCGTTTTTGTAAATTCATATTGTTATTATTAAATTGCACTGGCTTCCATAAGGAGGTTTTAAAAACCAAAATTACGATAGATGGCTATAAAGATCACAGAAGAATGTATAAACTGCGGGGCATGCGAACCGGAGTGTCCGAATAACGCTATTTACGAAGGCGGTGTTGAATGGGCTATTTCTGATGGTACAACCGTTAAGGGCACGTTTACCCTGATGGATGGAATCCAGGTGGATGCCGATCAGCGTAATCCTCCTGTTGCAATGGATATTTATTATATTACTCCTAATAAATGTACCGAGTGCCAGGGATTTCATGAAGAGCCGCAATGCGCTGCCGTTTGCCCGGTAGATTGTTGTGTGCCTGATGAAATGTATAGAGAAACCGTGGATGAATTGCTGGCGAAGAAGGAAAAAATGCATCTGGCGTGAATCGTCAGTGGTCAGTCGTGAATCGTGAGTAAGCCCAATTAACTCTAAAGTGTCCTCACTCACGTCTCACGATTCACAACTCACGATATAAAATTTTTGAGGCTTCAAGGCCTATTACAGGCAGGTGATATTTCCTGCAACATGGCGAGGGTATTTTAGGATACTTTCGCCTTTTTAATTCCGCCTAATTTTGTTAAATTGTTGTATGAATAAAAGATTAATTTTCATTACTCCTGTGCTGCTGCTTGTTTCCTGTATTTTTCCAAAGAAAAAAGAACCGAAGGCTGATGCATTTGCCAAAATTGAAATGATGGAGGCCGACAGGGCATTTTCGAAAATGAGCGAAGAAAAAGGAATGAAAACTGCTTTTATTGAATACCTGGACAGTAATGGTGTTTTGCTGCGGCCCAACAGGTTGCCTATAGCCGGCGCCGATGCTATTGATTTCCTGATACAGCAAAATGATTCGGATTATACCTTAACCTGGGAGCCCCGGAACGGCGCTATAGCTAAGTCGGGCGATTTGGGTTATACCTATGGTGTTTATGCTCTCCGTCCTTCTCAAAAAGATACCGTTTTTTATGGCACCTACGTTAGCATCTGGAAAAAACAAAAAGACGGAAGCTGGAAATTTGTTTTGGATACCGGTAACGAAGGTATTGGCGATACCAGGGAAGATCCGGAATAATACCCCCGACAAAGCTTCAGCATATATTTTAGCAGGATAACAATTTTAAATCGGCATGATCAACCCGGTTGAGAAAATGTTAAATCAATAAAAAATCTGCAACTCATCCCCAAAATCATACAACCCTAATCTATATTTCGTTTCTTTGTAAAACAACCTGAACAACCGAATGAAGAAAAAAATAGCATTAATAACCGGGGGCTATTCCGGTGAAGCCGTTATATCTTATAAAAGTGCCACTTCCATTGAAAAAAACCTGGATAAAGAAAAATGGGAATCTTATAAAATAGACATTAACCCTGCCGGCTGGAATTACCTGGCCCCCGGCGGCGAAAAATTCCCTGTAGATAAAAACGATTTCAGCATTACGGTACACGGTAATAAAATAAATTTTGACGCCATCCTGGTGGGCCTGCATGGTACACCCGGCGAGGACGGAAAACTACAGGGTTATTTTGATACACTCAATATTCCTTACACAAGTTGCGATACTGCTACTTCTGCACTAACTTTTAATAAACGTTACACGGTGGCAGTTGCCTCTTTTGCCGGGATGCATGTGGCCCGGTCGGTTCATCTTTTTAAACATATACCAGTTACTCCAGGTGATATCTTAGCAACATTAATGTTGCCTGTGTTTGTTAAACCAAATAATGGTGGCAGCAGCATCGGTATGAGTAAAGTAAAACAGGCTGCTGAATTGCAGGCTGCAATAGACAAGGCTTTTGAGGAAGACGACCAGGTTTTAATAGAAGAATTCATAAAAGGGAGAGAATTAACAATTGGCGTTTTTAAATCAAAGGGAGAAGTAATAGCTTTACCCATAACCGAGATCATTGCGAAAAATGAATTTTTTGATTACGAGGCCAAATATGAAGGAGCAAGCGAAGAGATTACACCTGCGCAGGTTGAGGAATCAATAGCGGAAAAAATAAGGACAGAAGCCAAAAAAGCGTATGCTGTTTTTAATTGTAACGGGCTGGTAAGAATTGATTTTATTTATGAAGAAACATCGGGCAACCCCTATATGCTGGAAATAAATACAGTACCGGGACAAAGCGAAGCAAGCATTGTTCCGCAACAGGTTGTAGCAATGGGTTGGACGTTGAAGGCGTTTTATACCGCTTTGCTGGAAGAGTGCTTTTACAAAAAATGACCGGTAAACAAATTAATACATTAAATTAACAGCGTGTTTAAATCACTTACAAATAAACCTTTTTGGGTAAACCTTTTGGCAGCCATTATTATTGCATTGCTGTTTATATTTTTGGTTTTAAAAATGCTGGGCTGGTTAACCAAGCATGGCCAATATTTAACGGTGCCTGCTGTTACCGGGCTACAAACAGACGAAGCAGTTAAATTACTGGAGAAGCAGGGCTTTGATGTATATATCCAGGATTCTGTTTTTACCGACACAGCCGCCCGGGGCATTGTGTTAAAGCAGCTACCCGACCCTAACTCGCTGGTAAAAATTAACCGTACCGTTTTTATCACTGTTAACAGGTACGTGCCGCCTATGTTGGATATGCCCCAGCTTGTAGGACAAAATCTATCATTTGCCATAAAGATGCTTGAGCGTAATCACCTGAAACTGGGAGATACAACCCGTCAGACGGATTTTGCGGAGGGCTCTGTATTGAAGCAACTGTTTAACGGCGTGCCTATCCCGGAGAAAGCAAAAATTCAATGGGGCAGCCGGGTGGATCTCGTTATTAGCGGGGGATTAGGAAATATGCAAATGCCGGTTCCGGATCTGGTGGGTATGACTTATGCCGCAGCAAAAGCTATCCTTGATGAAAATGGAATAACTCTTGGCGGTACCATCACTTATGGGGTTGTAACCGATACGGCTTCGGCCTTTGTAGTAAGACAAAGACCCGAACGATTGGATATTGATAAAAGGCTTATTTACATACAATCGGGACAAATAATGGATATCTATATCTCGCAGGAAATGATAAAACTTGATTCATTAACCAATAAACAAAATCAACTACCATGACAACGATTACTGCAGGTGAGGTAAAAACACGCCTGGACGCAGGTGAAAATGTGCATTTAATTGATGTACGGGAAGCAGCTGAACGTGCCGAATTTAATATTGGCGGTACATTTCTCCCTTTAGGAAATATCCAGGTAATGCAGATCGATGATATTGATGGATTGAAAAATGAAGAAGTGATCTGTTACTGTCGCAGTGGCAACAGAAGCATGCAGGCCTGCCTGATGTTGGAGACCTTTGGTTTTACAAATGTTAAAAACCTGGAGGGCGGTATGCTGAACTGGAGGGAAAAATACCCATAAGCAAGCTACAAGCTGCAAGCCACAAGGGGCAAATTTTATGTTTGAGAACTCTTTGCGTTCGCATGCTTCTCCCTTGTAGCTTTCCCCCTTGTACCTAGCTCGCTTGCGGCTTACTTAAAACTTCACATTAACCCCCACAATAAAATTAAACCCTGCCATAGGGAAATAGAAATTTTCTGTAGTCAGGTCTCCGCCATAAATATAACTAAAGCTATAACCGTTGGGTTCGTACTTTTTATTGAATACATTATTCAGTTGCAGGATAATGTTCGTTGCTTTAAATATTTTCTTCTCTATTAAATAACTTAACCTGATATCCTGTAAATAATAGGGATTTAAACTTCTTGATCTTTGAGAAGTGTTATCCAGGTATTGGCGTCCTACGTACTTGCTGATCAAACTGATCTCTCCATTCTTTACCGGGATAAAATTTATGTTGCCTCCTGCTATTACCGAAGGCGAATAAGAAATATCCGTTTTGCCATAAAACTTTGCCTGCTGGCCGCCGTTATCGTAATCATCAATATATTCTGTAAAATCATTTATTTTATTTTCGCTGAAAGTTATATTGGCAGCAAGGTTCATCCAGTTATTGATCTTTGACCTGCCCTGCAGCTCGATACCGGTCCGGTAGCTTTTAGGGAGATTGGTCCTGGTATAGGCTCCCACATCATTGATCTTACCGGTTAATACCAATTGATTTTGGTAGTGCATGTAGTAGATATTAGCGCCAAAGGAATATGCTGTTCCCTTTTTTTCAACACCCAATTCTATATCGTGCAGTCGTTCGGGCTTTGGCTGATTGCTGTTGCCCGCTTCAAAATCATCACGGTTGGGTTCTTTACCGGCCAACGCATAGGATAGATAAGCCTGCCAGTTTTTATTGGAATACGTGATGCCGATCTTTGGATTCAGGAACGAATAGTTTTTGCTGATCTCTAAAGTTGGGTTGTAGCGGAACCCATGAATATTGTAATTGATATTCCTGAACTGAACATCAGCAAAACTCTGCCAGTGGCTGCTCCATTGCTGTATCCATTTACTATAAACAGAAATATCTTTTTTATAGGCTTTTAGATCATACCAACGATGACCTTGGGGTACTGCCGCCTGTACTGCCGCCCATTTCAATTCGCCGTAATGCCTGCCATCATAAGCATTGTAGCCGCCGCCAAAAATAAACTGCGTTTTGTTTTTTTGATATTGCAAAGAAAAAATGGTTCCGTAAAAATAATTATCCAGCCAAAGCCTTCGTACCAGGTCGGTTTCTTTTATGATCGTTCCACCATTATTGTAATCTGGTAAACCATAGTTAGAAAGTTCCTGCTGCGCCTTATATTGTTCATAATAGCCTTTACCCCGGGTTAAAAATGCAGCAATATTTCCTTTCCAGTAAGGGTTGAATTTATGATTATAAAAAAGCTGGTAATGCGTTTGTATATAATTATCGGTCTCATTATCGTAAGGCTCACCGGGCCTTTCTGTACCGCTTGGGTTATTGGTGCGGTCGGTCTTCAACAAATTTTCTGCAACGCCGTTCCATGCCTGGTATGTTTTTTCCTTGCCAGAAAAAACATTCATTCTTATTGAGTTTTTCTCATTGACAAATGCAGTGCTCAGGTAAAAAGATCTAAGATCAGAACTTGCCCTGTCAATATAACCCTTGCTGCTGATCTTACTCATCCTTCCATCAACAGTAAAATGTTTACCAATTAGCCCGCTCCCAAACTGGATATTATTTTTATAGGTATTGAATGACCCGATACTGTTGCTGGTTGATGCGTAAAAGTCCTTATTCAATTCATTTGTAAAAATATTTATGGTGCCGCCAAAAGCCCCTGCGCCATTGGAAGAAGTGCCAACACCCCGCTGTACCTGTATGCTGTTTGCCGAAGATGAAAAATCGGGCAGGTCAACAAAAAAAGTACCCTGGCTTTCGGCATCATTGTACGGGATGCCATTAAGTGTAACATTGATCCTGGCAGCATCTGTGCCCCTTATGCGTATGCCTGTGTAGCCCACGCCATTACCTGCGTCGGAGTTAACAACAACCGATGGGGTTTGATCTAATAGAAAAGGAAGATCCTGCCCAAGGTTATTTTTTTCTATATCTTTTTTGGCGAGATCGGTTTTTGCAAAGGGAGCTTTTTCACCTGCTCTTATGGCCTGCACTTCAACCGGTTGCAGGTAGGCCGTATCATTAAATTTCTTTTCTTTTTGTGCGTATAGCAGCATCCCGCAGGTACATGCAAATACACTTAAAAATATCTTTTTCATCATTAAAAATTGTGCTGAATATCCGGGAGTTAAAACCGTCGCATCCCTCCCGGGACGGGTGGGGCTAATTTTCTCCCTTCGCAGGCATTATCCTGTGCAGGTTAACGGGTATCATCTCAGCTTTTGCCTGTTTGGCAGCAGCACCCCGGAAATTCAAACGGTTAAAAGAGCTTTTAAAACACAAAGGTAGGGGAGTTTGGGATATTTTTTCGAAATAGTGTAACAAAGGCGCTCCATCGTACGTATCATATGCAAGTATAGCCATGAACCTGATCTTTCAGAGCGATCATCTAATATGATTGCTCTGAACTATGGTTTCATCTTCCATTTACAATTAAATTAAAAACGATGAAAAAATTATTATTTTCCCTCCTTACATTTCTTTCCCTCTCTGCTTTTGCGCAGGATACCAAAGTAGTTAATGATGCCAATGCCACGGTGCGGAGCCTGAATGCTGGTTTTACAGCCATATCTGTTTCCAGCGGGATTGAACTTTATATCACTCAGGGCAATGAAGAGTCGCTGGCAGTCAGTGCCTCTGATCCAAAATACCTTGAGCGTTTAAAAACCGAGGTTGTGAGCGGTACTTTAAAGATCTACTACGATAACAAAGGCATAACCTGGAAATCGGATGAAAAAAGAAAGCTGAAAGCCTACGTGTCTTTTAAAACACTGGAAAAATTAAATGCATCGTCCGGTTCAGAAGTGAAGGTAAATGGAAGTATACGGGCCGATAAATTTGCCCTCGATGTAAGCAGTGGTTCTGAATTTACGGGCAGCATAAATGCAAAAGAACTTTCTGCAGAGGCAAGCAGTGGTGCTTCTGTTCGTATCTCCGGCAACGCCGATAAATTAAATATTGAGGCCAGCAGTGGCGCCGATTTTAAGGGCTATGATCTTACAGTTGATTTTTGTGACGCTACTGCCAGTAGTGGTGCCGGTGTGCAGGTTACCATTAATAAAGAACTGAGTGCCAAAGCCAGCAGCGGCGCTGACATCCGTTACAAAGGTGCTGCACTTATCAGGGATATAAAGATGAGCGGGGGTGGGTCAGTTCATAAATCTTAATATTCAAATACAAAATAATGAAGATGAAAAAGTACATTTTGGTACTGGCTGTTATGTTTTTAGCTTTAGCGTCCCGGGCTCAAAATGATATCGTGGTTGATCCCAATGCATCTGAGCGAACATTGACAGGGAGTTTTATTGCCATAAAAGTTTCGGGAGGCATTGATCTTTATTTATCTCAATCGGATAAGGCTTCCATGGCGGTAAGTGCTTCCAGTGAAAATTATAAAGAAAATATCAAGACGGTTATAGAGAACGGTACGCTTAAAATTTATTACGAAGGGGATAAGACCTGGAAAAAAAAGGATCGCAAATTAAGGGTCTACGTGTCTTTTACGGAGCTCAAAAAGATCAATGCTTCTGGCGCCAGTGATGTTATTGTAACGGGTAGTTTAAATGCTGATGACCTGGAACTCCACATGTCGGGCGCCTGCGATTTTAAGGGTATGGTAAAACTAAATACCCTAAAGCTAAACCTGAGCGGGGCCTCCGATGTAAAGATCTCAGGCACTGCAAATAAGGTTGATATTGTAAGTAGCGGGGCCAGCGATTTTAAGGGGTATGAGCTGGTAACAGATATCTGTAATTTAAATGTTTCGGGCGCATCGGATGTAAATATTACAGTAAATAAAGAGCTGAATGCACTTGCCAGCGGAGCCAGCAATGTACATTTTAAAGGAACTGCTTTAATAAGGGAAATGAACAGTAGCGGGGCAAGTGACATTTCAAGAAAGAACTAGTCTTACTATCTTTCCTGTAAATAAAAATCAAAAAGCCAATGAGGCCTGCCTTTATTCTTGCTCTTTTTCTTTTGCAGGCTAATGGATATGCACAATTCTCTACCGCTATGAAAATTGAGTTTTCAAAAAATGTGGGAGATAGTTTTGAAATTTATACCTCCATTCCCCCCTCATTTAATGTAAAGCAAACCTACAGTGTTGTTTATTACTGCGATGCCAACCTTAAATCCGGGCAACATTTACGGCAACTGCTATCAACCGGCCAGTACGACGGCCACTTACAAAATAAAATTTTTATTGGTATAGGGCATATCGGCAATTTTCATGTGTTACGCCGCCGTGATTTTATATTACCCTCCATAAACGGAACTGACACCGTTGGCCGTAACAAAAACTATGGGCAGACTGAAAAATTCTATCTTTTTCTCAAAGACGAACTGGTACCCACTGTAAATCTTAAATTTAAAACAAATGCAGATAGCAGCAGCATTATAGGCCACTCATTGGGTGGCTTGTTTGCTTTCTTTTGTCTTTTTAAGGGCGACAATTTATTTGAAAAATATTTTGCGCTGAGCCCGGCTTTATGGATCGATAACTATTCCATTTATAATTTCAATAAAATAGCCGGAAGGTTGCCGGGCAAAAAATATTTATATTTTGTTTCCGGCTCCAAGGAAACTTTCAATAAAATTTTGGCTGGAACAAATGACGCCAAACTATTCCTCGACAAAATGAAATACCCCGGCCTTAATTACGACTATGATATTATAAAAAATAAAACGCATAATTCTCAGGTGCCCATTTCGTTGGATAAAATCTTGAGGGAAAAACTGTAAGGCAATTTCAAATCTATCCGTTAATTGCAAACCTATAAGGTTTGCGGCCCCGGTTTTGTGTGGTGGGAAACCTCATAGCGTTTGCTTGCACTTTCTTCAAACACTATGAGGTTTTGCTTGGCACAATTGCTGTACTGCAAACCTCATAGGTTTTTTTTGCTAATAATTTCACGAAAAATAAAATGTTAGTATGTGTATAACTTCGCGACAAAATTTTGAGACTAAATTTATAGCTTTACTTACGTACCGGGAATCTATCGTTCAAAAATTCCAATACCCGTAAAAAATCTCCCCCACTTATTCGGTTCAATTACCAATGCATCCCGTGTATCAATAATTCATTGACCGTAAGATATCTGTATAGTTATTTGGTTTCTTTTCTTATGAAAATTCCGTATAATATTCCAACTTCCTTACGAAAGGCCTTATAAAAATTAACCATCTAAACCTTAATTTATGAAGCCTTTGAAAATTTTACTCCTGTTATTCGCATCCACTTTTTTTTCTGCTTTTGTAATTGCCCAAATCAATACAGATTTGCCTGGCCCCACACCCAATATCAAAACTTTACCGGCTGGTACTTTAATTATAGCCATGGATAATACAAACCAGGCAGCGCCCGGGTACTTTAATTTACGGGCTTACGGAATGGCTGTAAATTTAATGTGGGCCGATAGAAGGCTAAGGTGGGTAATAACGGCCGGCAAAGCCAAAGACGCAACCGATATTTCGGTAGTTGCCGAACGTGCTTATCCTTCACATGCCGCCGCATCATCCCGGAATTTTAAAGCCGGCCCGTTGGTCATTTTTCCGCAGGACACTGCAGGAGTGGGGGCGATGATTAACAGCTTTAACAGTACCCTCAATACAAATGAAAAAGTAAATGTTTACCGTACCACCGTACCGGTAAATGCGGATGTCAGGTACGACCTCGTTGGCAGCAAACCCAAAGCTGTTATCATGAACATTGGTGGCAAAGCAAATATTCACGCCGGGTATATGGCTGCGGCTCTTATTCCAACGGCAGCCTATTCGATTAGAACTACGCCGATGAGTTTCGCCAGGGATTGTGTAACCTTTGTTTCAGAGCCCCATAACTCTAAAACCAATGCGGCGGAATTAAATGCGATGATCGACTCTCTGAATTTATTTTTACAAAGGGATGGTGGAAATTTCCTGGCAGAATGCGCAGCCGTAAGAACTTATGAAAATCATGTGAATGGCCATTTTCAATTTTCATCCGGGATAGCTGATGTGAACCGCAATGTATCACCAGGTAATAATGTTTATCCATATCCCGATCTGAGCTTGGCGCAGTTTGAAGGTGCATACGATATGGACGATGGCGGCAACCTGCGCAACTGGCGCAGATCACCCGGGGCCATTGGCGTAAACAATGTTTATATAGGGGTTAAAGAAAACCAGCCCACAAAAGATACTATGGGATTGAGTGTTTCCAAAATGGAAGCCTCAAAAAAAGGAGGTTTGGTAACTTACCTGGGGAACCACCGGTTTGGTTCCAACAACCAGGTGGACATTAATGGTATCCGGATCTACCTGAATGCCTTTCTTACACCTTCCAGGAATTTTAACTGCTTCTCAGGGATCGTACTGGCAGCAAAATTCATTGATTTTAAAGCGCAGAAAATAAATAATGACCAGGTTTTATTAACCTGGACTACCGGTTTAGAGATCAATTCCAAAGATTTCATTATTGAAAGATCGCCCGACGGTCAAAACTTTTATGAAATTGCAAAAATGCCTGCATCAGGCAACAGCAGCACCAATAAAAGCTATAGCATGATCGATAAAGACCCCATAAAAGGGAAGAATTTTTACCGGGTCACGGAAGTGGATCATTCAGGGAATTTGAATTTTTCTTCAACGGTGTATGTTAATATGAATATAGATGGCATGGCGGATATTGAAATATATCCAAACCCGGCGGATAAATTTATGACCATCAATACCGGTAATACAAGCGGCTTAACCTATGACCTCCGGGTAATTGATATGGCCGGGAGGTTGATCAGCAACAGCAGGTTCAATGGTAATACAACGCAATTAGATGTGCGTAACATGCAGCCCGGGAATTATATTTTGATCCTGGTGGCATCAAATGGAGAAGTTGCCCAACGGAAATTTGTAGTTGTGAAAAATAAATAGCAAACGGAATTAAACTTGAAAAACCTATAAGGTTTGCCTGGCTCCGCCGCCATGCTGCAAGCCTTATAGTTTTTTTTACTATTTACCAAAGGCCCAGATCAAAAATGCCGGTAGTTGTTTGCCCCATGCCTGGTAATCGTGTTTTCCATTTGCATCTTCGGCAAAACTAATATCATCCGGCAGGCAAACATTTTTGCTTTTGATGAGATCAACCAGGTCTTTGGTATCATCAACCACATCAATGATCCCGTCTTTATCGCGGTCACTCTCTTCTTCTTTATCACCAACATAAAACCAATATTTTAACGCAGGCTTTTTCCTGGAGGCTTTTAATTTATTCAGCATGATCCTATTTTTATCATCCGAATAATCGGCAGCTTTGCCATCCTTGTCCCGCCACCAGAACGAACCGGAAAAAACACCCACTTTATCTATTTTATCGGCTCGGTTCCAGGCGATATCAAAAGCTGATAAGCCGCCTTGCGAGCAACCGGCTATTGCTACTGTTTTAAATTTACGGACCCCTGCATTTTTTTTGGCAAAGGGATACAATTCATTATTAATAAAGTCATCGTAGTTATCGANCCNTANNNCCNCGTTACAATAACATCACTGGCGCCAGAAGCATTGATCTTTTTGAGCTCC
>JGI24806J26614_1000478_pt1 | contig 12356 bp, 12 predicted proteins | sample Kansoi200umMDA_FD_26614 | JGI IMG/M metagenome (IMG submission 26614)
GCAAGTGCTGACCAGCAGCGCGTCAATTTCTTGTGGGGACACCGAGGAGCGTTGAAGCGCTTCAGTTGCTGCACGAGCGGCGAGCTCAGGTGCGTGTTGGATGAACCTGGCGTGAAGAACATCGGGGTTTATGTGAAAGACTTCTTCAAGGGATTTTAGAGCCAGGTGTCGAGAGTGAACGCCGCTATTGCCCGTAAGGATTTTCCTCATTAACGCGCGGCTGCGCGGAGACATAACATGATATTCTTTCGAAGACTCCAGGGCTTTCCAGCACTCCAATTGGGTGTATCGCTTTGGAGGAGTTGCGGTCCCGATGCCCTGGATGAACATGCTGCATATTAGCAGGTTTGGTGGCGCTTTCCAATTGAGTCTGCCCAAGCCAGGAAGCCGGGTAGAGGGTATCTCAAGTGGGAGATCCGGACGGAGGTGAGACCAGCGGGATTCTTGTTAATACTGCAGCATCGATCCCAAGGCGTGTCGCGCCTGCGCTGACGAGTTCTGAGGCTTGTTGCAGATCACTTATTCCTGTCGCCTTGATTCCGAATTTAGGGCCGAGGGCCTGCCGCAAGCTTTGGATTTGCGCGGGAGCTGGCCTGGCCACCAAGCCAGTGCCTGTGGTGATGAACTGCGCGCCCGAATCGATGACCATTTCACATGCGGCCTTTTGTTCCTCAGGGGTCAGGAGGCTCATCTCAAACACAGCTTTGACGCAGCGTTCATCGCCCGCTTCGGCTATGTCCCTTAATTCGCGCAGCACGTAGCGATGGTCATTGTCTTTGAGTCGCCCGATGTTGATCACCACTTCAATTTCGTGAGCGCCGAGGTCGATCGCGGATTCGGTTTCGAAGCGTTTGGTATCGCTATCGGCAACCCCGAGGGGAAAACTGACGAGCGCGGTTATTTTCAGGGCGGTGTCTTCGAGCAGCGCCCGGGCAAGCTCCACGCGCGAGCCATTAACACAAACACCGTAAATTCGTCGATCGCGAGCTGAGGCGCAAAAACGCTCCAAGTCCACGCGGGTCGCATCAGGACGCGCGAGCACGGCTTCTATGCGGCTGGTGAGGTCCGCCGCTGTGGCCATACTATTTGGGAATGAGGTCGCCGACGAGCGAGCGTTCTTCTTTCAATTCGTTAACAGTCGCATCAATCTTTGAGCGACTGAATTCATTGATGGGAAGTCCTTGAACGACTTCGAGCTTCTTTCCGTCGCTGCGAACCGGGAACGAGCTAATCAGATTCTTTTCGACACCGTAGCTACCATCGGAGCAGAGGCAAAGGCTATGCCAATCCCCGGCAGGAGTGGGTTCAAGAATGGAGCGAACGCTGTCGACCACAGCATTGGCTGCGCTCGCTGCGCTGGATGCGCCACGGGCTTTGATAATTGCGGCGCCTCTCTGTTGCACGGAGCTGATGAAGTCACCCTTCAACCAGGCCTCATCCTTGATGACGTCGGTCGCTGGCTTTCCGTTAATTTTGGCATTGCAAAAATCGGGGTATTGGGTCGCCGAATGATTTCCCCAAATTGCAACATTCGTGACGCCGGTAACGTCGACCTGTCCTTTGCGTGCGAGCTGTGATTTGGCGCGGTTCTCATCCAGGCGAGTCATGGCGAAGAAGCGGTCGCGCGGAATGGATGGAGCGTTGTTCATCGCGATCAGGCAATTGGTATTGCACGGATTTCCCACGACCAACACCCGCACGTCACTGGCAGCGTTCTTTTGAATCGCCTGCCCCTGGCCGATGAAGATTTTTCCGTTGATGCCGAGCAGATCCTTTCGCTCCATACCGGCTTTGCGAGGAACACTTCCGACGAGCAGCACCCAATTGACGCCTTTGAACGCCTCATCGAGGTTGGCGGTTGCCACAGTGCCTTTCAGCAGAGGGAACGCGCAATCATCCAACTCCATCACAACGCCATTCAGAGCGGGAAGAGCCGGTTCGATTTCAACCAGGTGCAGGATGACTGGTTGATTGGGTCCGAACATTGCTCCGGACGCGATTCGGAAGAGAAGGGAATAGCCGATTTGCCCGGCGGCGCCGGTGACAGCCACACTAATGGGGGAATTGTTCATACGTTAGTAACGAATAACCAGCGCAATATCCGAATCCCGTCAAAAGGGGTCAAGCCAAGACCCAGCGAAGGTATTCTTTGAAGGTTGAAAAAGGTTGGTCATCAGTTGTTCTTCACACTGGATCGGATTTTCAGCCACTCGAAATCTGTAGTTGGGGACGCTTCAACTTTCGGAATTCTCGCCCGGTGCACAGGCTGCACAGTACTGGGAACAGTCCAACGATGATACTCAACATGGCTGTCGGCGAAAGCCAGGTTTTGTCCGCGATTGTGGAGCGACGCGGGAAGATTGCCCCACGAATAGTCGTCGAAGCCGTTGAGGAAGAATCCGTCATTGATCGTATCGGCATGCTCTTCCAGGAACACGTATATCCCCGCGGGATTCGGAATGTGTGCTGACTTGAAGAACTGAACGTACTGCGGATTGAACTGGTTGGTGAGCACACCCGGGTTGCCGACTTTAGAGTTCATGGAGATGCTGCGAATTCTTGGACCGTTGGGGCCGGGATCGCGATCCGACGGACATTTGTAGATTCTAAATGAGCGTCCAGTAAATGGACCAAGTTTCGAATCGGTCAGGTAAATGATATTGGTATTATCATCACTGTTTTCCCAATCCTGCACATTATTGGCCCAGGTTTGACGGCGCTCCAGGGTTTCCGGGACGCCATGATTATTTACGAACAGTTCAGCATTATCGTCGGCGTACAAAACCCACGCCGTGAGGAGTTGTTTCAAATTATTGGCACAGTTGATGGATTCGGCCTTGGTTTTGGATTTGGACAGAACAGGGAGAAGCAACGCTGCGAGGATCGCGATGATGGCGATGACCACCAGCAGTTCGATTAGCGTGAAGGCGCGGCGCGGACGTGTTTGTAGGGGTACAAGTCTCATCGTAAGCTTTCGTCACCCTCAGGACATTTCCTTGAGCTGACGAGGTGTGAGCAACCACTCAAGAGAGGCACACCGACCCGTTCGGAGAGTCTCTGTCGACAGTTTACAGAATCCGCCCTTTTTGAAAACGATCAAAGAATCGGTTCCGCCGGAGCATAGCAAAGACGCTAGTTCGCTGAGGTTAGGCTCATGTCCAACCAGCATAACTTCCCGGGACGCGGGTTCCAATTCTTTGAGGAAACGGATCACTTTGGCTGAGGTTCCTTGGGTTGCCAGCGTGTCCGTAAACTCTACCTTCATTGCGGGATCGAGGTTTCTGGCAACTATTTCTGCCGTTTGGCGGGCGCGAATGTACGGGCTCGAAAATATGTGATCGAATTTGATCTCCATACGGCGAATGACCGCCGCAATTTTACACATTTTCTCTTTGCCATCAGACGTAAGTGGCCGATCGAAATCCGACTCATAGCCGGGCGTGCCGCGCTCGACTGCGATTCCATGTCGAAGTAGATACAGGTTCAAGGCGCCAGAGGAGCTTTAGTTTTGAAAGGGGAAGGAGCCAGTTCCACTTTTGGATAGCGGCGCTTTCCACCGATTGCCGAGCGGGGAGTAGGTTCGGCTGTGGCAAGCTTGATAAACTCACCCTGGCTGCGGTGAGCTGGCGTTCCACCGAGTGGCTTTGCCAAACGATAGTTGCCGTCAGGTTGCAGGAATCGCGCCTTGGTATTATCGGCCAGTGTAGTTTGCAAGATCTCGCGGATCGCTCGTTCTCTCAAAATCCCGTTTTGAACCGGGAAGGCGACTTCGATGCGCCTGAAGAAATTGCGAGGAAGCCAATCTGCGCTACTGATAAATACATCGGGCTGGCAGGCGTTTTCAAAATAGTAGATCCGGCTGTGCTCGAGGAAGTGATCCACAATACTCCGAACTGTGATATTGTCGCTGATACCTTCGAGACCGGGACGCAGGCAGCAAATACCTCGCACGACGAGGTCAATCTTTACGCCGGCCTGTGAGGCGCGGTAGAGGGCTTCGATGGTCTGACGCTCGGCGAGCGAATTAAGCTTTGCGATGATTCGCGCAGGCAGACCACGTTTGGCATTCTCTGCTTCCCTCTCAATCAGCTGCAGCAAGCGATCGTGCAACTGGAACGGGGCAACCAGAAGTTTCCGCATTCCCTGAAACTGGCAGATGCCAGTGAGCAGGTTAAAAAGGTTGGTAACGTCCTCGCCGAATTCCGGATCGCAAGTTAATAGTCCGATGTCGGTGTAGAGCTTGGCTGTCGATGGGTTGTAATTTCCGGTTGCCAAGTGGACGTATCGCCGAAGCTCGTGTCCTTCCCGCCGCACCACGAGGCAAGCCTTGGCATGAATCTTGTACCCTACGAGCCCGTAAACGACGTGAACTCCCGATTCCTCGAGATGCCGGGCCCACTGAATATTATTAGCTTCGTCAAACCGTGCACGTAGCTCAACCACCGCCGTTACTTGCTTGCCGTTTTTCGCGGCAGTTTCCAGTGCTCCGATGATCCGACGGTCGCCGCCTGTTCGATAAAGCGTCTGCTTAATGGCGAGCACATCAGGATCGTTCGCCGCCTGTTCAAGGAACGATACGATCGAACTGAACGTTTCATATGGATGATGGAGCAAAATATCCCGCTCACGTATTGCGGAAAAGATATCATGTTGTTTTTGGAGCGCTCGCGCAACGGGCGCTACGAAAGGAGGGTCGCGCAATTCGGGGGAATGATCCCCTTCGTAGAGGGCCATAAGCCGCGTAGGATTCAGCGGACCATTAATGAGGTAAACATCGTCCTCGGATAACCGTAACGTGCGCAGCAGGGCCTCGCGAATGAAGTCCGGGCAATCATGCTCGATTTCAAGGCGAACCGCATCGCCGCGTCGACGGTTGTGCAGTTCGTTTTCAACGGCCTTTAGCAGGTTCGAAGTTTCCTCTTCGTCGATATACAGCTCGCTGTTGCGAGTCACCCGGAAAGGCCAGTATCCGATCAAATTTGTACCTGGGAATAAATCCGCCAAATGGTGTCCGATCAGCCGGCTCAGATAGACAAAATTCTGTAGGCCATCCGGCCGCGGGAGTTTCACCAACCGGGAAAGGATGCGTGGAATTTGGACGACTGCCAAATGCTTCAGGGTTTCTGCCTGTCGCGGCATCTCCAGGCGGATGATGAGATTCAATGATTTGTTGAGGAGTTGGGGAAAGGGGTGAGCCGGGTCGATCGCCAGCGGTGTGAGCACCGGACGAACCTTCGTGGTGTAGTACTCCTGAAGGAATCGTAAGTCTTCCTGCCCTAACTCATGGATTTCAAGCACGCGGATCCCGTTTTTCACCAGGGCAGGGAAAAGGTCTTCACGCCAGCATTGATATTGATCCTTAACCATCGCTCGAACACGCTTCACCACTGCACGAAAAGCCTCGCTGGCGGTCGCGCCATCCATGCTCCGCTCGACGACATCGCTCTCGATTTGCTGTTTAAGACCTGCGACGCGGACTTCAAAAAACTCATCGAGGTTGGAGCTTACGATGCAGAAGAATTTTAAGCGTTCCAGAATGGGATTGCCGGTATCAAGGGCCTCATCCAGCACGCGCTGGTTGAATTCGAGCCAGCTCAATTCACGGTTGATGAATTGCGCGGAGCCAAAAGATCCATTGCGAACGCTGTTAGCCACTCTGGCCTTACCTTACCTTTAGTGCGGAACGTTGGAAAGTCCCGATGGTCACGTAAGGAATGGCGTGCCTGCGCAAGGAAGGAAAGCGAAGTTACTTTTGTGTGACAAAGCCTATGTAGCCGGAAAAATGAAAGGGACCGTCAGGCTTAGGGCTGCAGAACCGCGCGATAGAATTTCTGGCCTGTCGCAGTTGGTTCCGGGTCTTGCCAAGTCTGAGGACTACTGAGCAACACGAAATTCGTGAGGTAATTCCACGGGCCGCCTGGGTTAATCGAAGACTGGATCTCGTATGCGCGGCCTTCTGGCCCCTCAAGGTTGAACAAATTATTTCCACGCGCTTCAAGGTAGACGAGCGGTGAGGATTGGACGAGATAGCGCCCGTGTGCGCCGACTAAAGTTCCACGGCCAAAGGCGACAGACGCAGGGCTTCCGTAATTCGTGTTAGAGGTTAGGGTCCAGCTTGTGCCGTCAGTTGAGTAATCAAACCGTCCACCGCCACAGGCGATGATCTGTCCATATCCATAGGCAATTTGTCGGTGTCGAAATTGAGCTACGGAGCCGCTCTCTTTCCAAAGAACACCGTCAATGGACGAGAACACATTATCGGCGGTATCGATCAGAAAGAGCATCCCTTTTGCCCCGCCACATGTATAAAGATTCCGTGCGGATGGTGAGGGATACGCGATCCACTGACTTCCATTCGTAGAAATCAAATTTGTTCTTCCGTGGCTCTCGGTAATGAACATTCCGTTGCCATATCCCAGAATATAACTCGAGACAGAGGACGGTTCTGGCGGTTTGATCCAGTTTGAACCGTTTGTCGAAGTAAGAATGCCACTCGTTGCAGTTGCTACAAAGATGCCATTGCCGAATTCTACGCGGTTTATATCAAACAGGGTCCCTGAAACGGCCGGAGTCCAGTTTGTACCATCTGGTGAAGACAGAATTGTGCCCCCCAGGCCAACGATGACGAACGTGTCATTCCCATAAGCCACCCACTTTAGAACCTGTCCGGTGCCTAAATTCTGAAGGGCCCATACCTCTCCTGTTTCTGAAGTAGCAATTCCGCTATGAGTGCCGACGGCAACAAAGAGACCTTTTCCAAAGGTAACTGCTTGGAACAAGGGGCCGGGTAGATTAGTGGGAACCGAATAGCGGACGTGCCATTCGTCCAGTGGATGTGCTGAGAGGGTAGAATGGAACCAGGTCGAGAAACAGCAGAGCAAAGTTGTTAGAAGGTTCTTTGCTTTCATGGATGCTCATTTTTAGCTTATGGTTAGTGAGTCTGTCCATGTGCGTTTGCATGCACGGCGTGTGTTTTGCTCTGCACACGTATGCACCGAGCACTCTTATTTCTTTTTTCGTTTTGCTTTCGCGAGTTGAAGGTTTTCCGCAACCCTGAATTTGACGATTTTGTGGATCAAAGCCAACGGCATCGGTTTGTCTAATGGAAATTGCACCGAGCCTTTTGCTCCTTTGTAGGTCGAGAGCTCCTTCTTGAACTTTTCGATTCCCGAAGGGGTAGGGTAAAAGCCAATGTGCTTCTCGAAAGCGGCAAAATGAACCAAGTTGCCTTCGAGGGTGAACGTCGGTATCCCGTAACTGATGGTTTCTTTTGCATCTGGTGCCGTAGACTTGATGGTTTGCCTTATTGATTCGAGAACTTTTTGAACTTCGGCAGAGAAGCATCCGAGGTATTCATCTATTGTAGCGGACTTTCTTGGCTCTGCTTTCACAAGGTGCCTTTCATTAAATGCAAATTCTCATACCATTGGTTTCACTTTGGTAACATGAACTTCGGCTTGTACAGACCATCCGTCAGCATTGCCGTCTCCCGAGTTAGTTCACTAATGATAGCCACGGCTCCATTCAAATCTCCAACAGCAGTTCCAAGATGTGACAATGTTCCTTGAACGCGCTCTACAAAATTTTCGGGAGCGTGTCGGAACTCTGCTATCTCAGCAAGGGCGGTCTTGTCGTTGATTAGATACCTGCGGTTCAAGGCGAATAGGACCAGCACGAGGTAATTCACCGCGCGCGTCAGGCAGGAGGCTGTCCCGTAGGCATCGGAGCGGACCGCGAACTTTGGCGCGAACGCAGCGAGAGCGAACTCCGCTTGCCAGAGATAGTCCTGAACCGTTGCCCGCCGCAAGGCCTCCGGGTAGTGCTTCACACGGTGCTTCAGGACCTCGATCTTCCTCTCGGGATCTGACAGGGGAACACAAACGGCGATCTCCCCCAGATATATTCCACTGAAGAAGCCGAAAGGTGGCTGCTGGGAGTAATCAACTTCATACCGGCCAGCTTCAGCATCAGTGATGACCCTTTCGACATGTTCAAGATTGCGGTAGATGAAATCGACACGCTGGCCACCAATGGTGAGCCACGCTCCACCGTTCACCCAAGGTCCCCAGCCGTAAAAATCCGTGACCACCGGACCAGGTGTGTCATTGATCGCCTCGGCCATTTCACGAATCTGTGAAATCGAGAAAGGAGCTGCTTCGGAGTAAAACAAACCAAGATCAATGTCCGATGTGGGCTGAGCGCGTCCGCGTGCATACGATCCTCCAAGGACAACTGCTTCCATCCCGTTGATGCGTCCCAGTTGGCTCGTCAGCGAAGCCACGAGTTCGCATTGTTCTGATGACAGTTGTTTCATTTAGGCCTGTTGCTGCGGCACAAACCCAAGCTTCCGATACAGAGCCATGGCTCCAACATTTCCCAAAGTTGAAACCAACTGAAGCTCATGTTCGCCCTGTGACAGCAAATGATTGACAGCACTTTCAACGCACGCGCGGGCAAATCCCAAGCGCTTAAAGGTCGGGTGTGTCATTGAGAATGCCACAAACGGCTGCCCATTGCATCGAGTAATCAGAGCGGCCGAGATGAGCGTGTTTTCACGCTCCACAACCCGCGAAGCTGCCCACATAAACGGGCCGTAACCGCCGATGAGTGTGCGACGCACCTCGAGTAGCGTCTCCGCTTCATCCTCCCCGTGATAATCGATGGTTCCCTGATAGGCATGGTACATCAGCGAGGCCAATTTAGTTTCGTCAGTAGGAATTGGGCAGCGCATCCCATCAACCCTGCAAGCCGGCATTGGCTTCAATTTCAGAGAGAGAAAGTCACGAGTCTGGGCTGTTGAATGGTGATGGTCGGGCATTGGCGCCCTAATCAAATGTTGATTTCAGCGACTCGGTGCTGGTTTCACTATAACAATACGCACTGTCGACGGCTTCGCCCGACGGCTAAGAACAAATAACTCTCCACCCTGTTCGGACGCGCGCTTTTGCGCTTCCGTAACAATCATGAGCCCCAAATCAGCTCCGTTCTGGTCGAAGACTCGAACCTCATCGCTCAAGTTGGCAAGTCCGGTCGGTAATGTTACGTCTCGGTTCATGTTCCTGCCAGGTTTGTTGGAAGTTGTTTATGAGGAAGCATAAAGCCGAGTGCAAATTCGGTTCGGAAGAGAGGACTGCCCTCGAAAAGGCAAAAACTGCGACTGATCCTTCGGCACAGTCCCGCGCCTTTGTGGTCTTTTCACCGCAGCCGACGGATCGGTTGCACTCTGTCATTTTCGGATTCACTTCCACCGCCCCGCCGGAATGGTTCGAAATCAATGCCGAACACAAGAAACGCTTCGACCCACGGCGAATCGCCGGTCAACCCAACCAACGGCACAAAGCTCAGGTGCGTATTCTTCGAGGGCCGGAAAAGGACTGAAGGTCCCAGCAGCACGGTGGTTGAATACTTTGAGGCGTTATCTTCTTCATCCAGTTCGCCACCCCCTTCTTCGTATTCCACAACCAATTCAGCACCTATGGCAAGGCGACGATCGATTGCTACGTAGCTCAGGGCAGCGGTCAGTTCGTATTCCCTTTCTCCCGGGCCACCTATTTGCTGTTCGAAACTAAGGTTCGATCCAAAGTGCAGCCGTTCACCAAATTGATCCGCAAGCAACAATCTCAAAATATACGCGTCGGATTCATCGTTATTGAAGCGCCATCCAAAATTGATGGCAGGATTCAGCGGGATCTTCCCCCAGTCCGCCAGCGCGTGTGGCAGCTCCAGGAAAGTGGAATTATAACGAACGGAGCCCCCGGTCACTTCGTAGTTCATCTCCACATCAAACTGCGTCCGCCATGGGAGCCCAATCGCAATTTCAGATTCGAAGAGATTCTCGTGCTTGCCTTCCCTTGGATGAGAGGAAATATAGAACTGATCGAATTCAATTTCTCCAGACGGAATCACGTAAACATCCGTTTCTGCAAACACTCTGCGCGCTGTCCATTCGGGCTGATTCGCCGGTCCAACTAGATCCGACTCGGACTCGACATCATGCAAGCTGGTGCCGCTGCCGATCACCACTGCCTCCTTCAACCGCGCTGGGACCGAGTTACTGGTCGGAGCACTGGTGTCAGCCCAAACCTGGCAGAGCGGAAGCAGTGTAACAAAGAATAGGGCATAGCTCCGCCAAACAAGAAAGCTACCGAAGGGTGAAAAAAACTTCCGGCGCAAGGTGGACATGGCAGGCGACATTACTCGTCGCAAACTCATTGTCAAGTGAGGGCGCCTCAATCTGACTCATCAAGTGAACTCGCGTATACGAAAAGCCACGCCTCCGCGCATAATCAGAAGGCGTGGCGCTCGTTCTGATTGGCCTGTCAGGAGACTAGCTCTCCCATACGTCCGAGCTGGTAATCCTCGAATGCCTGCTGGATCTCGGCACGACTATTCATCACAAATGGTCCGTGCCCGACGATGGGCTCGGGGATCGGCTCTCCATCCATTACCAAGAGCTTGGCATCAGTATTCGAGTTCAAGCTGATACTGTTGCCGGGACGAGCGAAAATGGCCAAGTCGCCCTCGCCCGCTTTCTTTTCACCGTTCACAACCACCTCGCCACTCAATACCAGAAACGCCGTCGTATGACCGCTCGGCAACGGCAATTCCGCCGCTTTGCCGGCGCGGAGACTCACGTCCCAAAGATTGATCGGGGTGAACGTTCTCGCCGCACCCTTGTGCCCTGCGTACTCGCCCGCAATGACACGCACGTTTCCCGCAGTCTGCGGCAGGTCGACATTAGGAATCTGGCCCTTGAGCAGGGTTTGGTATCCGGCCTTTGCGCTCTTGTTCTTCGCTGGCAAGTTCACCCAAAGCTGGACCATTTGCAGTGTTCCACCGCTTTTCGTGAAATCGCGGGAGTGGAATTCCTCATGAACAATCCCGCCGCCGGCCGTCATCCATTGGACGTCTCCAGCCCCAATCTTTCCGCCACCACCGCTGGAATCGCGGTGTTCCAATTCGCCTTGATAGGCCACGGTCACCGTTTCAAAGCCTTTGTGCGGATGTCCTCCCACGCCTCGCCGCTCATTTCCCGGTGGAAATGAATAGGGCGCCGCGTAGTCGAGCAGCAGGAAGGGACTCAGCTCACGACCCAGTCCGTTGTAATCAAAAACAGAGCGTACTGGAAACCCATTGCCGACCCAGTGCATTCCCGAACTCTGATGAATCCGAAGCAACTTCTTCATCGCATCACGCCTTTCTTTTCACATTCTTTTTTTGAAATGTTCCGTTTCTATTCACCCTTTTACAGTAGTTCCGATCGGAGGGCTCCGGGAAATGCCTTGTTGCTTCACTGACGATAACTATGGGGTTGGCTTGATTCTCGACATCAGAAACAGCATAGGATGCTTCTCGTAACGTCAGCGCAGGGTATTATGCTTGTTCACCTCTCCACTCCACGAATTGGATCGACTCCCGACGAACCTGCGGCTGATCCCGTAGTCGGGACACAGCCGGGCGCCGTATTAGTCTGTCTGATCCGCACCTAACCTACGATCGTCGCGCCAGCACTTCCAAATACTCAGCGGGAGTGTCGCATTCGTTTGGATTCTTCGAGACATTATGCCTGGCTTGAATCTCTTCCAAATCCTGTTGCAAAGCCAACTGTGCGGCAGGCGCAAGCGCCGCAAATGCGAGCCGGGTAGGACCGTAATATCTCCGAAAGAATTTTACAGTCTGCGCTGGGCTGTACGGGTAACACAAACGTGCAATCCGACGAGTTAATTGCAGCTCTGACACCGTGCTATCATCGAATCGTTGGCGGACGACGTTTTCGTCACCCCAGCCAAGAGGTGAAGGCAGATTGTTCATCGGAGGCAAATAAAGCGAAAAAACTGCGAACATCTCTCCAACGAACCCTTCCCGCGTCCAGTTGGCCAGGGCGACAAGGCCACCGGGTTTTGTAACCCGAAGCAACTCTTGAGTTACGAGCTCAGGTCGCGGTGCAAACATCGCGCCGTACATACTCACCACTATGTCAAAGGTCTCATCGGGATAGGGCAACGCTTCTACATCGCCTTCCTCAAACTGAATCTCCAGCGACTCGTTTTGAGCTCGCTTTCGCGCCTGTTCGATCAAATTGGAAGCGATGTCGACGCCGTCCGCGATGCAACCTGCGCGCGCAGCAATCACCGCTAGGTTGCCTGTGCCGCAAGCCGCGTCCAACACGCGTTGCCCGCGACGCAGGGGAAGTCGTCCCATGAATTCCTTGGCGCTGGGCATGTTATATTTTGCCACTTCGCCGAAATCGCCGCTCTCCCACGTTGCCTTTTGACGAATCTTTATTCCTTCTATGTCCACAGGTCTGCTTTCAATTAAGGATGTCATAAAGTCCGCCAGCGCGTGTGGCAGCTCCA